>Ga0335395_10000170_pt1 | contig 42355 bp, 78 predicted proteins | sample MAT02_FD_205744 | JGI IMG/M metagenome (GOLD analysis project Ga0335395, IMG submission 205744) | Freshwater microbial communities from Lake Fryxell liftoff mats and glacier meltwater in Antarctica - MAT-02 (spades assembly) (version 2) ... | reverse complement strand
GGCTTTATAAACTCATTAGATTGAAAATATTCAGTACCGCCTTCATCTTCTACTGTTATATAGTGCTTTGACAAAGGAAAATTAATTAAAGCTATGGTTTCTTTTATCTTTTCTATTTCAGTTACAACCATCACTTTACCTTTTAATTCTGACCAAAGCAGCTCATTATCAATTGTAACTAGATTACCTAATCTTAAATCTTTTGCTTTCATACTATTTAGTTTTATTGTGAATAATTTTAGTTTAGAACTGATTAGAATCCATTTAAAGATAGGAAACTTTCGGGTATAGATATGTTATCGGTAAGTTTCAGACAACACAAAATCAACCTTTATTTTTATCCAACCGATAGCGTATCTATGAGTTTTACCATTGTCAAAAGTAAAATGAAATAGCGGTGTATTATGCCCACCCTTTTCACCTTTATCTTCATAAGACACTACTTTTGCACCTCTATTGTGGTCGCCATAATCACAAAAGGCATCATGCCAATTTACTCTTTCCAATTTACCTCCTAATCTTAGGTATTGTTCTAACGTTATTTCTTGTTTCATTTTACTTTTGTTCTTTTTTTATTGTAATGCAAATCTACAACATTAATTCTATATTTGCAATACATAATCAGAATAAAGTGAAAACTATTTAGTTTTTGTTTTTAAAAAATCATAATGCCACGTGTGAAGATAATATCTTAAATTATCGAGTGTATGCGCTCCATGCTTTTTCTTATCTAATTTACCTGAATCGTCAACCTGAACGGTTATCAAATCGTCATCTAAATCCCTACATGCGTTGTTATCTGAATTAATTGCTAAGTCTAAATGGCTTAGTATAGCATTACATAAGACCCTGCTATCTCTTAACGAAGCATTCATTCTTGGAGCAAGCAATTGAGGTTTTCTCAACTCAAACTTATCTTTAATAATTTGATAATCGTTAATAGAGCTTCGAGTGTCACGCTTGTACCCATTGGCATCGCCAGTTATGAAGATTGTATATTTTTCGCTACCCAAATAAGCAATTACTAAATCGCATAATGCAGCAGTGTCTGAATTTGGAGCTGAAAACGCTTTGAATATTCTAATTGTTTTATGGGTTGATTGCCCTAAAATGCACGTTACTGGATTAACGTTAAAATCAAAAGCCAATTTAATAGGTTCTGATTTATTTAATACACATTTTATTTCTGAAAATGATGTATAATGATAGTTTTGGTCGTACGAATATGCAAACTGTCTTTCGGTAACAGCCCCAACAGGTAGCCCATAAACTTCACGCTTAGCCGTTAAAGGGTCATAAGTGGCTAACAATGATTCAATATAACCTTCAGGTAGATTTACTCTATTATCGTAACTAGAACCTTGGATGTAATCAACAACACCGCTATTTATTAAATTAACAAGCTCCCTAACATCGTCAGGCGGTGTAGACACATAGTAGATTTGGTGCTTTATGTTTTTGGAAATGAAACAATCGCCCCTAGCTCGACCTATCAACACTTTTCTAACTGCCGTGAACTTAATGTCCCTGAACTCATCAACTAAAATGTAATCAAATTGAGTGCCACGTAACTTATTAAAATTTTCTAACGATTCTAAGATAGTATAACTTCCGTTGCGCCAAGTTACTACACGAACGTTTGTAATCTTTGAAAATGGTTCAACGCCCCAATCTAAAGGCGGTCTAATGCCTATAACATAATGAACGCCATCAATAAGCCCTAACTTATTAAATGCTTCGGTAATGCCTTTGAAAGTAGCAGTTCTTAACGTGTCAAATGTAGGGGCTGAAATAAGACCAATACTGCCTTTTATTGAAGCGAATTTTATAGTGAGTATAGCAAGTAAGAATGTCTTACCACCACCTACACCGCTAAGGTAACAGACCTCTTTACTTGTTGAATTATAAGCATCATATTGCTTGCTATTGAGGCTTGCTTCCGCTATCAACTCGAGTAATTTTTAGCTCAAAGGATGAAGGTTCGGTAACGCTTAATTCAGTGCTTACTTTATCACCGTAAACCTTTTGATGTAGTTTACCTGCAAGCCACTTTCTTGCATCTATTTTAAGTCTTGAACGGGCTATAGCTTCATTGTTAGTTACTTCTTCGCCAAATTTATTAGTTATATAATCGTCACTAGTTTCGTCTGCAATTTCTATTGTTTGACCTGCAAGATGATGCGCTTGCATCTCTTTTGCGCGCGTGTATTTGTCAAATAATATTTTATCATCATTTATCCAATTATAAACTGAAGCCCTATGAATGTCCAGTTTTTTACAAATAAATTCTAGTGATTTATCGGTAAAAGAAATTTCTGAACAAACGGCATCAAATAGTTCAGGTGTGTATTTCGTCATTGTGCCTAATTATAAGTTATAAAGGTAATAAATTAATGCCAATTCTTTTATTAACTGCTATTTTACGGTTTAAAATACCTTTTATTTTGTACTTAGAAATTATTTATAAATTTTGTTTTTAGCTATTTGAAGATATAATTATGATTTACGGTATTGGCGTAAATGCTTTATTTTATTATAGTTGGAGGTTATTTTACAACTTAGCCGTTATTTAACTTCGCTATATGAATAAAACTATTTTCAATTATTATTTTGTAGTTTAATTAAAAAGTTATACTTTTACAATGTTGAAGCAATGAAGCTTAAACGCAAAAACAAAACACAATGGAAACTTCGTACATCATTCAAGATTTAATAGTAACTGAAAGAGAAAAAACATCTCCAGAAAAATCATCTCTGAATAGATTTTTTACAACAACAAACGGCACGTTATACGAATGTACTAGTGACGATGCCGATGTAAAATATTGGGACATCAGTGAGTTTGTTTATTATTCTGTAAGAAACCTAAGATTTTCTAAAAGAATAATATTAAACAAATTAGGGACTTACTATTTTGCAGAAATAAAAAACGGAAAAGTAATATTAAATGCAACAGTGTAAAACTTAAAATTCACAATTTAAAACCCAAAATTATGCTAGTTTCAAAAAACAAATTAATTAACATAGCTACAAAAAACTTTGAATTATTAAGCGCAATTAAAGCTAACAAACATCTTACAAGAAAAGAGTTGGTAGCTGAGGTAATTAAACACGAATATTTTATTTACAAAAAATTGGCTCATGCTAAAAAGATAGCTTGGGAGTTGATTACAACAGCAAAGAAAAGTAAAATTGATAAAGCCTACTTTTTTAAAGATGATAATGGCAAAAAACGCCTTTACGTATTGTTTTACGACTTTGATATGGTTCCTGCTTAATAAATTTAATTCACAATTTAAAACACAAACTCATGAGACTAGGCGAATCATCATTAAAAGAAATGCTTTCTTATATAATTAAATATTACGAAATAAAATCTTTATCAATTGATGAAAAAGCAAGCCGTGAGATGGAAATAGTTTTGTATCACTATTTAAGCAAACCTAATAGAGGCAGGTTGATGTTAAATAATTTTTATAATATAGAAAATACATTATTGTACCTTAAATCTAGTGATAAAACAATTTTCACTTTTGATATTGAAAATATAATAATTCAAAGCATTGAGTTAGGTGACAATTTCAATACTTTAAAAATTAAAACAAACTTTGAAGAAATTAATTTTGAAGTAGAAAACTGCGGGTTAGGTAATGATATTATTCACACAAATGACGATTACGAAGTTTTTATAGGTAAAAAGATAAAGTCTATAACTGTTGATAGCAATGCCGATAGAACTATTGAATTTTTAAGAATACAAACTACATGTGGTGAATGGCTTATTTATAACCTCTACCAAGAAGAAGATTACTCTAGTGGTTTTTACTCTAACGCAACCATATTCAAATATTTTAAAGAAAATAAATAAAACACAAATTTATGAAAAAGACGATAGCACAACAATTAGGCGTAACACAATTTCCGTTTATTATTCGGGATAAAAATGGTAATCAAATTTATATAGAAGATGTAGGTGGTTATTGGAAAAAAAGAAAATTTGATGAAAATAATATTGAAAGCTTTCGTAAAGATTTACATGGATACTATTTAAACAGTAGACCTAAGCCACAAGAAAGCCTTGAAGAAGCTGTTGCTAAAGTCAATGCTGATAACGAACGAAAAGATAAAGCCGAAGATTTTATTAGATATTGGTCTAAGCGATTGGAATACAAAGAGCTATCAGAAGCTGAACTTTACGAAAACGTAACGTGGCTTATTAAAAAAGTAGAAAATATATAATTTAAAACTAAAACATAATAAAATGGAAAACTTAAAAGAATTACTGATTGATTTAGAATATGGCAAAGAGCTTAGCGAGTGGGTAGGTGATAAGACCATAGAACAAGTGGTAGAGACTATTTATAGAGGCGATTGGCTTTTATTAATTGCAAAAAAATTAAATATCAATATAAAACCATTAACCTTACCTAAAGAAATGTGTTCTGAAGAAATGTTTAATGAAAATCATTTACCTTATATTAAAACACAAAAAAGAAAAAGATTAAAACCTAAAATTTCAGATGAAACTTTACAAATTTCAGATGAAACTTTAGAACTTTATCAATCTCATTCTGCTTCCGTTTTTTTTGCTGCAATACTTGCTTCTTATAACAATGTTGAGGCTGGTCATATTTATAAAGAAAATCAGCTAGTAACGGCTAACATTTGCCGTGAAATAATTGGTCAAGCAATAATTGATAAAGTAAACGAAATGTTAACGCCTAAACCTAGAGGCTTATGTATTTACAAGTACTATGGTTAAAATAAATGCTTAGATATGAAGAACTTAAAAGGCTATTATCAATTGACAAATTAAAATAAACCAAACAACTATATGACTGAAGACTTAAAGGTTAAACGAAAGCGGAAACCGCCTGGGATTATAATGGATTTACTGAAGCTATTACCTTCAGGTTACAGCTTCTATACAGAAAACTGTCCTAAAGCGGTACAAAGCTATTGCTCTTTGTATAAAGTAAAAGCTATAACCGATATTGTATTGGTTGTTTCAGATTATACAAAACCAAATCCAGCTGTTACTAAAATAACACGAGTAACGATACTTTAGAACGGTAAGTCATCATAGCCTTCATGCTGTGGCTGTTTTGCGCTATCCTGTTGCCTTTCATTTATATTATCCGATGCTGTACGCCTTTGAGGTGCATTTGATGGCTCTGAAGGCGTATAATTGGCTGAAACTAGGGTTAACTTATTGGCGATAATTTCGCTAATGTATTTTTTTATGCCGTCTTTGTCTAAATAGCTTCTGTTATTAATTTTACCTTCAATGCATACCAATGTTCCTTTTTTGAATAAAGAAGCATCTAAAGCCCCCCAGTGAGTTATGTTGTGCCATGTGGCAGTATCAACTACCTCCCCCTTTTTATCTTTATAAGTTTCAGAAGTTGCTAACGAAAAAGAAGTTACGGTTTTCCCTATTACGTCTTTTTGTGTTGCATCATTTCCCAACCTGCCAATTAAAATTGCCCTATTAACCATAGTATTTTTTTTTAAATTTTACGTTATAAATTGATTTATTTTAATTTATGGTTTTACGTCGCGCGTATTACTACTATTTCAATATGTCAAATCCACCACCGCCATCTTTTTGTAGTTGCTTTATGAGTTAAGACACTAGCGTTTGAGGATAGCACACCCCCTACCAAAAATTCGGTAGTTGGTTGCTACACTTTAAAAACCTAAAGGCATATAATACCAATTGTTTTTTGTGTAAATGGTAGCGTAGATACTCCATTATTCGTTACCCACTGTCTGCAATAATTCTACTTGCATCTTTGTCTTACGGCTCGTAACTTTCGCACCACCGCTGCGCTTCGCAAAGTCCTCTAATAACGCTTTAAAAGTAGTTGTTACAGTATTCAGCCCGCCCACTACTCCGATGCCTTATGCAACATCCCTGCTGCTTTAATTATGGCTTAAAGGCAAAAACCAATTTTGTTATTTTGTAAAACTACATAAAGTTTTTGAAATAGTGTTATTAATCTTCGTGTTGAAAATAGTTAATTTTAAATATAAAATCTTCAATTATTCCGTTTTCGTCAATATTCATTTTTATATAATCGCCATACCATATTTTTTTAGGGCAAAGTGTTTTTGGAACTTCGCTATTTTTTGCTGATAAAACAACTAACCCGTTTTCGTCTATTAATTCCCATGAACACCCATCGCCTACTTTATATATAATACTTGCGGTCTTACTTTGTTCCCAATTGATAATTTTACCTTTTTCAACATCAATTTCAGGAGACCAATTTTTACCATCGCTGCAAGGCATATTTCGACCTGTATGCGTGTCAGGCTTTCCATCAACATAGCTATCAGCCCAATTTCTAACTTTTGCTTTTACTTTTAGAATTTTAATGTCAAATTCTTTTTCTACCTTGATTTTTACTTTCATTTGTGTTTATTTAAAGTTTTAATAATAAATTAAAATACTAAAAAATATTTCCGTAAGCTTCATCATATATTTCTTTAGGTACTTTTTTATAAATTAAGTCACCTAATTCGCTGTCGATTTCTTCAATTTGAGCATAAGCAAAAGCAATCATTTCCTTTTTTTCTTCTTGCAACATTTTGGTATCAATCTCTTTGGCTACATTTTTTAAACAATCACAACAACCCTTTAAGTATAGATTAATTGCTGCATCCTTTTCTAATTCTTTAGCTTGTTTAAGCAAATTATCTCTAAAATGCATCATGGCTGTCTTTCTCATTTGTGTTTATTTAAATTGTTAATAATAATTTTAAATCCCAGTAGCTTTTAACACATCCCTTTCGTCTGAAATTTCAATACCATAGTGCCAGCTTTCTGACGTACCTAAGCCTAGACAATACGTTACGCTTCTGTTTGGGCGTAAACTTATGCCAGTGCATAATCTAGGCTGTTGCTCATTGTCCATCCTTAGAAAGACTATTTGCCCAATCATATATTCAATCTTATGTCCTGTTACTAGATTCACAGTTTTAATAATTTGGGCTGATTCAATTGGTCTACCTGCTTTAGGATTAAACTTTGACTTTTTATTTGTTTCCATTCTGTAAATTTACAAATTATTTTTTCAATTCGCACTACTAATTCAATAATTATTTGTAATTTTGTGAAATGGAAAAGATAAAAAAGAAAAGCGGAGGGCATAGACCTGGCGCAGGTAGGCACTTTATTGGTGACCAAAAAAGAATAACCCTAAATGCAAGGGTGGATGCTTTAACAATGTCGACATTGTGCCAATTACAGTCTTCGATAAAGATTTCTAGGGGCGGTGCATTAGACCACATTGTAAGGTTGTACTTGCAAAAAGTACCAATAATGGATATATAAATTAATTCAAAATGGCTAAACTAAAACTTAGTGATAGCACCTCAAAAGACAAAAGCTATCTTGAATTTTGGGGTACAGATGCTGTAATCAAGCTCAAAAAGCTTTGTGCTTTAGGGTATAATTTTGGCGTTATACCTACAAATGATGGTTATGTCGGTTTCGCAAGAAAAGACTGCATCCAAAAGACAGGCACGCAATCTTTTAAATCAGACAAAGAATGTATTATGAATCTGATAAAAATATATAGCAATCCGTTATTATGAGGGCAATATCTAAAGTCGATGGGAATCAGAAAAAACTAGTGTCAAATCTAAGGGCTATAGGCTGTAAAGTTTTACACACACATCAGCTTAAAAATTGCTTTGACTTGCTTGTAGGGTATAAAAGAAAGCTATACATGTTTGAGGTTAAAGATATGGCTCAATCTATAAGCACACGTTATCTCACTGAAGGCGAGGAAAAGTTTCATTACGAATGGCGAGAATACGAAATCCACATAGTGCATAATATTGATGAGTGTATAGCAATTTTCAATAGAAACTAAAATAATAAAATAATGGAATATAAAGCACAATTACTAAAAAAAGATTTGATAACAAAACGTTGCATCGACAATGATATGACAATGGAAGTAGCCAGTGAAGAAATAGGAATTTCAAAAGCAACTTTAAGCCGTTTAGAGAAATCCAAATTGCCTGACGTGGAAACTTTAGCAAAAGTATGTAGTTGGTTAGGAACTGAACCAAATAAATATTTTGAGATTATTCGTAACCGCCAAGATGGATTTTTAATAAATATAAAAAAATAAAATAATAAATATGAACGCAGATTGTAAAGTGGCTATTACGGGTTTAGACCTTCGATTACCTTTAGAAACTAAATGGTTTGAAATGACTAAGGCAGGAATTAAAACAGAGGACTATAGAAGTATTACGCCTTATTGGTTTGGTAGGTTATTTGCGGATTCAAATAAAAGCAAAAGCCATCAAGAAGAAGCCTGTAATAATCTTAAAAACAAAGAGAGCGTAACACTTTATAACTTCCAAAGGGGATGTTATAATAAGCTTAAGCCATTCGACTACAACATAATGACTTTAGGCTATCCAAAATCAACCGATACAGAACGAATTTTGAAAATAGAACACAAAGGAATTGAAGTAAGGGCGGGTAATCCTGAATGGGGTGCTGAACCTAACAAAATATACTTTGTCATTAAACACGGAAACATTTTATAAATTAATTTAATAACTTAAAACAAAATTATGATTTACGGTAAAGGGTATTTAGGATTAATAGGAATGATGGCAGGTATGGCAAATATGGCTTATGGAGATAATTGGGACGAGCCATTAGATAAGAATTTTAGACCAATAAAAACAGAAACAAATGAATTTAAAAAATTAAGATTAGCACAACATGAAATAAAACGACATAAAGCCAATGGTCTTAAAGAATTTGTCTACGGCAAAAACAGCCTGTGGTCAAGGGATTTGAAAAATGCCGATAGAAAGGCACATAACAAAGGCTGGTTATAGAAATTCTATTATTATTTAAAAATACTTAAAAAACAAAATTATGATACCAACAGCAGAGGCAATATTAGATATTTTGATACCATTTAAAGACAATGTATCAAGCGAAGAAAATGAACATTCTTTAGAACAAAACATAGATGTTTTAATAGGCTGGGCTAAACTCCATTGCATAGAACAAGCTAAAGTTATTAGCGAAAAGGCTAACGTGTATCAACATTCAAGAGATTACAAAATAGGTGTAAAATCTAAAATTGTAAGGCAAAAGATTATGATTTCAGAAGTAGACAAAGATTCAATTTTAAACGCTTACGATTTAAACAACATTAAATAATATGAAATTACTAAAACGCTTATTTGGTTTTAGAAAACCGATAATTAATAAACCTGTTGATTGCGATTCTTTGAAATCGGCAATTAGCGAAATAGAAAACGCAATGGAAAGGTGGCATCTTTATAGAGATAATGATGCCGAAACTTTACAAAAAATTAATGATATTTTAGTTAGCATAGGGATGTTGGGATGGTTTAACAATGAATGAGTATTTAAGAATTTAAAACAAATAAATACCATGAAAAAGCAATTTGGAAACCTTACAAACGAAGACTTTATAATTGCGCCTAATATTCCATTAACCATAATGGAAAAAGAAAATATAGTCAAGCATAAAGATTACTTGAACATAGTGTCTGAATCCATAAAAGCTAAAGTAAGCGTGTCTAAAAAGTCGGGGCATAGACCTTTGGCTTATGAACTTTCAAAAAAGCGTTTAGGTGATTCAGAACATACTACCTACAACTTATTAGATAGAGGCGCAGTAGATTTAATTTATAACGAAAAGCTATTGAATGAATTGATAAAAGATAAGTTCTATACTAGAGTATGCTATTACCCTAATAACGGCTTCATACATGCCGATAGAAAGCCTTTTAAAACAAAAGGGACTAGATACTATGAATGTCAATCATTAACAGGCTCATGGGTCTTAAAAAGAGTAGACTATTAATTAATTTTCATTTTATTTTGAAAATGTATTGCAAATGTGGAAGTAAGTTTGTACTTTTGAATTATGGTAGCAATGAAGCTATCCTAAAAACAAACAAAATGATAACTTTAAACGAAGCAATCGCAGATGCAAAAAAAATCAAATCAGCAAACAAAATGGAATTTGCTACTATTTGGAAAACAGGTAAATCATTTGGTTTCAATTTTGATAAAAAAGAAGTTGGATATTCTGCAAAAAATGATGGCGTAAAGAGAACTGTAATAGCAATAGTGTAATAAAAGCACAATGAGTATAAGCGCAGGTGTGGTAAATAGCACAGCTATAAGATGGGAGCAACAGAAAGCAAATGTGCATTGCCTATGTTCATAGCAGACCACGCCCACTTGCGTTTATATATTTTGTTACTAATCATTTTATGTGCTTCTGTAAGATGTTAATTTATTTAATATTATGCCAATAAAAAAAGAAAATATAAAGCGTTACCCAAAAGACTGGAAGCTAATTTCAGAACGGATAAGATTTGAAAGAGCAAAAAATAAATGTGAAGTGTGTGGCGTAAAAAACTACTCCTTAATACATTACCACGAAAATAAAACTATTGTTGAGCATGAGCCACCATACAACCATCCAATGGGCTTTTCTGATTACAATGCAGCTGTTGAATTAAAACAGAACTTAAACCAATGGAACGGCATTTATCAATTAAAATTAGTTGTATTGACAGTTTCTCATTTAGACCATATTCCAGAAAATTGTCAAAACGAAAATTTAAAAGCAATGTGTCAAAAGTGCCACAATAATTATGATAAAAAACACAGAAAACAAACAGTTTTTAATTGTAAACACCTTGGTCAAACGTGTATTTTTAATGACTTATAACATTTACTAAAACGAAGTTTTCATTTTATTTTGAAAATGTAGTGCAAATGCAAATTAAAGTTGTACATTTGCATTAACAAAAACGAAAAACATGACACAGCAAATGATTACTTCAATAACAGAAAGAGTAAACGAAATGAAAAACAACGTTGAAATTCAAAAAATAATGATTGCATTTGAAAGTAATGATGATGCTTACAACTGGCTAGTTAAAGCTGCTATTGCAACATTAATAGGCGTTCAAAATGAAAATTAAAAAAGAGTATGAAAAAGAAACAAACAGCACTAAGTCTATTTATTGAAGCAATTCAAAAAAAAGAAGTTGAAGTTACCTTCAATACAATAAACGGAATAGTTATATCAAATATTAATAAGTATATTGAACTGGAAAATGACCAGTTAATAGAAGCTCATTCCGAGGGTATTAGATTTATGACAATTGATACAGCTGTCCCTCAACCTGTATCGGTTATTTGGTTTAGCCTAAAATACGATGTGCTCCCCTAAATGGCTTATAACTTATAGGCACACGAAACTTTCAATAACAAATCAAATAAAAATTATGACAAACGAAACATTAAACCTAAAGCAATACAGTGTTAGCAGCAGGGTTTGGACTTTGCGAAATGAACTAAGCGGTTGCCAATTATGGACTAGTCAATGGTGGTGTAGTGATGGAGATGGTGTTGAATTATACATTGGAGATAATAAAGCTGGATTTGAATTAAACTGCTTTAGCGGAATCCCTGGCTCCAAAATTTATATTGATTCTATTGATTTTGGTGTTTTATGGAATAAAGCACATATAAATTTAGATGAAGTAAAGAAAATCCAAAATTACACCTATACTCAACAATGTATAATGTTAGCGGACTGGCTTTGTAGCTTGTTTTGTGAATGGGTAGATGTTTCAGATTACAGGCAATTGTAAGTTTAAAGCTAAATATTATTAAGCCTTATTTTAATCAATTAAAACTAAAATTATGACTATCGAACTATTGATTAAAAAGTATGAAGAAAAATATTCCACTATTTTAATTTACTTTATAATAGGCAGCACTGATAAAGAATTGAGGGAAAATTATAAAGCCCAAATGAATATTATTTTAGAAATAATAAGCGACTTAAAGAAAGTTGAAAAGAATTTAGCTTTGGGCAATTTAGCTGATTTTACAAAGGGCTGTGAACACAATTGGGCATATTCACACACTGATAATGTAAATTCAATTTCATATTGTTCTAAATGCCAAGTTCGTAAAGTTAATAATTTGTATAAATATTAGATAAATTTAAGTTTAATTAAAAAAATAAATAAAATGGATAATTCAAAACAACCAATAAATCCTTCAACTTGGACAAGATTTGGTGAAGGTGATAATGATTATCAACCTTCAAAAGATGGTGAAAATACAGGGTATGAAGTAAAATTTGGAGGTCTTACAAAACGTGAATACTTTGCATCAATGGCAATGCAAGGCTTAGCATCTAACCCTGATTGGGGCAAAACAATTACTCCTGATGATTGGGATGACTATAAAAAAAGGCTTGTTACTGGGGCGGTTGAATTAGCTGATGATTTATTGTCTGAATTGGCTAACAAACACCGTTAATACTAATTATCCTAAACTATTAATAACAAAATAATTAAAACTAAAATTATGAAATTTATCAAAGTTAAAGACGTAGACGGCAAAGAAGTTATCATTAATCTTGCAAAAGTATATTACTTTTATTCAATTACTAAATATCAAACTAGTTTTTGTTTCGGTAGCACTCATAAAGATTACTTAATAGTGCCAATGTCAATAGAAACCTTTCATCAATGCTTAAATTCAATGGATGATACAAGTAAAGTTTGGGATTTTACTTACTTACAGACGTAGACAGGTTTATTAAGTAATACATAACAATCGTTTTTAGTAGCCTTTTGACTAATATTCTATAACAATAATCTTCACTGATTATTGAAGTAACTTCCACTGCCATATAATTTAACACCTTATTATATTAATACATGAATCTTAATGACATTTTAGGGCAACACTGTTACATAAATGTAAATAAGAATCTTGCTTTAAAAGTCGGCATCGAAGCAGCCATATTAATATCTTGTTTGATTGATAAAAAACAAGAAAGTAATTGGTTTTTTTGCGATTATGAAATTATAGAGAAAGAAACAACTCTAAAAACTGAAAATATTAAAAAAGCAATAAAAAGTTTGCAAGATGCAAATATTTTAGACTTTACAATAACTGGAGTTCCCCAGCATCCATATTTAAGAATAAATGAAACAAAAATATTAAGCATATTGATAGGTAAATTAGAAAATGAAACCTTTGAAGTAAAACCTGAAAACAATAGAAAACAAAAATACATTAGCGATTACACCTTTGAAGATAAGCAAGCTATACATTCAGAACATGGTAGGCGTTTATTTGATTTAACCAACAATGAAAGCGTAGCCCAACTAGAAGCAATTAACGTTTCAATAAGAAGGAAAGTATTAATCACTGAACCTAAGTTATTTAGAATGAGCCTAGTTACTAGTCTCAAATTCCATGAAAAATATGAGGATTGGCTGCCACACTTTAGAAATTGGTTAATGGCAATGAAACCTGTAAACGAAAAAAATAATTCAGGAAATATCATGCCTTACAATAAAAAGCTATAAATGAATGAATAAGATTAGGCGAGAACATTTTGGCAAACTACCACCGCAAGCCATCGACTTAGAAGAGTATGTCTTAGGTGCGCTATTAATCGAGCCTAATGCTATCAATTTAATAGTCGATACATTGACGCCAGCTTCGTTTTATAAGCCTCAAAATGAAGCTATATTTCAAGCTTGCCTAAATCTTTATAAAGATAGTATAGGCATTGATGTTTTGATGGTAGCGAATAACCTGAAGCAGTCTAAAAAACTAGAGGCAGTAGGTGGAATTTATTACATTAGCAGTCTTACTAACAAAGTTGGCTCAACTGTTAACATAGAGCATCATTCAGCCATTATCCAACAAAAGTACATTGGGCGTGAACTAATACGTATTTCTGAAATAACTTCAAATTCAGCGTATCAAGACGATACGGATATTTTAGATTTACTTGAACAAACACAAGTGTTGTTAATGGCATTGTCAAAATCGACAATGAAGCAACAGGCGAAACATTTATCTGTAATCGTTGAAGAAAGTAGGAAAAAGATAAACATGCTTTCGATTTCAAAAAATGAAATAGTAGGCATACCATCGTTAATTACAAAATTAGATTTACTAACAAAAGGCTTTGAAGAAGGTGGCAAAACGTGTTTAGCAGCAAGACCTGGAATGGGCAAATCAGCCTTTGCGGTATCGCTTATAAAAAACATTGGTATAACGCAAAAAATACCATGTGGATTTTTTTCAATAGAAATGCCAAATATTCAGCAAGAACAACGACTGAAAGCCAATGTATCGGGTATCAAATACAGCACATTACGCACGGGTAGGCTGCAACAAGAAGAGTGGGAACTTCTTGATAAAGCAGAGGCTATAATGAAAGAATCACCAGTTTACATTGATGACACCGCCACCTTAAACATTACTGATTTACGTGCTAAAGTTCATATTTTGGTTGTTGAGTTTGGTATTAAAATTCTATTTATTGACTACGTGCAGCTAATGAGCGGTACGAAAAAAGCAGGGCAAAATAGAGAACAAGAAATTTCCGAAATAAGCCGAACCACAAAAGCACTTGCTAAAGAGTATAAAATACATATCATAGAGTTGGCTCAACTAAGCCGAAACGTAGAAAACAGACCTAATAAAGTGCCTATGCTTTCAGATTTGCGTGAATCGGGCGCACTAGAACAAGATGCAGACATTGTAATATTTATTAATAGACCTGAATACTATGGAATAATGAATGACGATGAGGGCAATTCTACTGTAGGCATGGCGGACTTAATAGTTGCGAAAAATAGAAACGGTGGCACAGGCACTGTAGGAGTTAGATTTATAGCCGACTTTATGAGTTTTGAAGATGTTATTACAAGCCATTCAAATAACACTCCAGTTATAAATAAATCATTTATGCCTAAAGGTGTGGAATCAGATTTTAATGATTTTTAGCCTATTAAAAAATTAATTTTCAATTTATTTTGATTATGTAGTGCAATTACAAATTAAAGTTGTACATTTGCATTACAATAAAAAACAAACAGCATGAAAAATACATCAATCTATAATTATAAATTTATAAATGGAAGCATTGTAATTAGTAGAGGGCTTGAAACAAAATACGATTGGCTTTTAAAAGTTAATTTAAACAATGACGATGAAGGAAATAAACGATTTATATATTTAAATCAAACACTTTTCCTAACTAAAAAAGGCGCTTTAAAATACGCTAATGAATTATTAAACAAATACAAATTATTATAATTATTACACTTAAATAAAAAAACAAAATGACACCAAACGAAAAACCCAACAATATTGGCAATGTCCCGTTACCTGCCGTTTTTATTCAATGGATAGATGTATCGGTTCAATTGCCAATTTTCTCAAAAGATGCGCCTGATTATGCTAAGAAAATAAAGGTCATAGGTTGTTGGGGTACACAATGGGCAGAATTTGATTACGTTCAGCGAATAGTAAGAGGTAAAGCTATTGATAGATTTGAATGGAACGGCAGAATTAATACTTTTCCTATTACTCATTGGATGATACCAGTGTGTCCGTAAAATTTCCCATAACCCACAGATACACGAAACTATTAATAACCAATTAAATAATCAATATTATGATAAAAGAAGAATTAGAAATAACAGAACAAGAACACCAAATGTTTGATTACTTAAATTCACTTAGATTAAGTGGCGAAACTAATATGTTTGGGGCAACTCCTTATTTGGCAAAAGAATTTAATATAGAGCCTAAAGAAGCAAGAAAAGTATTATCAAAATGGATGGAAAACTTTAACAAAGATGGCTATGCACACTTGCGATAGTAAATATTAATTAATAATTTAAACCCAAAACTTTATAATCATGGAAAATTTAGGAAAAGTAACATTGTTTTTTATTTTTATTGTATATAGATTTTGCATTTCTTTATTAGCTACAGCAGCTATTATTTCGATAGCAAATCTTTATGTAATTTCTTTTTTAGCAGAAATTACCTTTATTCAAATGTTTGCAATTGTATGTATTTTAAATATTTTATCAAATATCAACAGGAAGCCTAAAGAAGGTAGCCCTAAAGATTATTCAGACATAATGCTGGATGCTTTTTCGGAGTTATTTATCAGAGCAATATTTATTTTAATTATGTGGGGGTTTACTGTTTTATTTTTCTATGTAATATCTTGACTTTAGACATAATTATTAACAAATAAAATTTAAAACCATGACACCAAAAACTAAAGAAAGTTTAACAAATCTATTGCGTTTAATTCTAAGCGCAATAGTATGCGCTGCACTTGTATGGGTGGTGTTTGAAATCGAAGCCTGCAAAGATGCTGTGAAGGGTGAAAACAAGGCTTTATTATATCATAATCAATACCAAAATAAATAAAATTACTTTATTTTGAAAATGTATTGCTAATATCAGATTAAAGATGTAGATTTGCATTAAGTTAATTAACAATTAAAATATAAACAACATGGAAAAACAAATCGAAATTGCTGCCAAATTTAACGAATGTAAAAATATTGCAAAAGCTTTTTTTATGGAGCAATATAAAGAGGAATTGAAGCCTTACACGCACATTTTAAAAGAGGTGATGAAAAACAACAATCTTGAAGTAATACCTGCACTTTTAAAAATAACTAGCACGGAACATTACCAAGAAAATGTCAGGGCTCAAATGATGTATATGGCTGCCGTTGCAGAACTTATTGAACCGTCTGCTTAGGTTTGTCGATAATGGCGTATTTCAGTATAAAAATTAATTAAAAAACAAAAAATAAAATTATGACAAAAGTAAAAATCAAAGTTCAAGTAAGAACTCCAATAGAGATTGAAATAACGCTGCCATTCTATTCTTTAGTTGAAAAAAATGGTTATCTGAATTATTATGAAATTGAAGAAGATATTATCAGTTCCGATAAGAATAAATACCTTTCAATAAAAGATGGCAAAATACACGCTTACAGGGAGTTTGCTCAACTAGCCGATGCAGTAGAAGGCGTTCAAATTTCAAAAGACGACTTCTACCACGCCTTAACTAAAATCATTAAAGGGCTTCACGATAAATACTTTGGCGAGTATTATTCAGAGCCTGTAAGTGATAAAGTAGATAATTAACTAAAATTAAAACTATATAATTATGGAAAATTTAACACATTGGAAAAAAAATAATGATTCCAATTTCATTAGCGGTGAAGATTTAATCGGAAATGTAAAAGGATTAAAATCAGAAATGGTGGTTGTACTTGATAAATTTACAGATGCTGAATCGTTCGACCAAAAGAAGCAATCTAAGGTTGTTGTAACGGGCTTATTTTTTAAGACTATAGATAACAAGCCAATTTATAAGCCGTCTATTTTAAACAAAACAAATGCTAAATTCTTTGTCAAAGAATGTGGCTCTGATTTTATGGAAAATTGGATAGGCAAAACGGTTATTATGTTTGCCCAAAAAGACAGTAGGCACGGATATGTTGTGAGGTTTAAATCATATCATTTGCCGTTATTGATAGCCAATACAGAAACGTTTGATAATTGCAAAAAGGCTTATGATTCTGATATGAATAATTTAGAACTTATCAAGCGCAAATATAATGTAAGTAAAGAAGTTGAACTTTTATTAAAATCATAAATAATTATGGAAACTAGAGAATTTAAAATAAGGTGTTCGCAAATCGGCAAGATTATGTCGAACGCAAAAGTTAAGGGTGAATTAAGCCAAACTTGTAAAACATACCTGCATGAATGGTATGCTAATGATAATGAAAAAATCTACTCAAAATACATGGATAAAGGTATTGCAGTAGAAGATGATTTAATTGATTTCATGGCAGTTCAGTTAGGTTACGGAGTGGCTGAAAAATGCAGAGAATCACGCTCTAATGAATGGTTAGAGGGTAGCTGCGATGTCCTTACCCACGATGCAGTGGTTGAAACTAAAGCAAGTTGGAATAATAAGACTTTGCACCAACAAGTAATTGACGGTATAGATAAAGATTATGATTGGCAAACAGTAGGCTATATGCACTTATACAATCGAACTAAAGGCATTCTATTCTTTGGGTTAATGAACACACCTGAAACCGATTGGGCTGCTGAAATTTCATTTGACGACTTAGACACTAACCAACGTTGGTTAGCTTACAACATTGAGTATTCTGAAGAAAAAGTTCAGGCTATCAAAGAACGAGTTTATAAGTGTCGTGAATATTTAAAAGAGTATGACACTTTAATTAAATCAAATCTTGGTAAATTGTTAAGCTAAAATTAAAATACAGGCTCTAAATGAAAGTTAACTGGCAAAACATAGGTAATAATATTCCGCCTGGCTTCGATGATAGAGGCGAACTTCAATCTATTGGGTTGAGTGGCAAATATCATGGCAATATAGCCAATTGGGAAAAGGCTAATGAAGACGAATTACAAGAGCTTAAAGCCTGTATTTTAATATCAAACAAATCAATTCATTATGTCTTTGATAAAGAATTTTGCAATAGATTTGATAAGTTGAAAGCCAAGTTTCCGAAGCATTATATTTATATATCAGAAAAACATTTTAAAAAATCATGAAACAATACGAAATAACCTCTTTTAATAGAGGGATAGAATGTACAGAGTATATTAAAAGCTATAACATAATGGATGCACTAAGCCAATATTATAGCAGCTTTGGTTTTCAGGAAATTATAAAAATAGAAATATCTAAATAATTTTTATTTTGCCTAATTAATTTATAAGCCAAGGCTTAAAACTGAAATCAATAAAAAACTAGACCATGCAAGATATACAATGTCCACACTGTAATGCTTACAATAACATAAGGGAAATAGTAACCCGATGTGTGTATTGCAAAGAAAAGATATTTGAACCGCCAATAGTAAAGCCTATAATAAAATGAGCGAATCAGAATCAATTTGCCTTCAGTTTTTAAATGTAAGGCTTGCTACTGCTAAAAAAGAAAATAAGCTGCTTTATGAGTTGGTATTAGCTTTAAAGGTTCACGGCTTTGATATGCAAAGAATATCAGATGAATTAGAAATATCAGAATCTATATTAATATATGGTAATCAATCTAATAGATTGAATTTTGGCGAAAAAGTACCAAAAAAACTTAGTGATGACCAACAGAAAAGAATGTTTAGATATTTAAAAATAGATTAGAAAACCTGATGGCTGATATTAAATTTTACAATATAGACTGTATTGAGTTTATGAAAACTAAACCCGATAACTACTATGATTTAGCTATTGTTGACCCGCCTTTTGGGATAAATATAAATAATAATATGGGCAGAAGAAAAGGCGATAAAAAAAGTACTTATAAAAAAGTTACTTGGGATAACTCAATTCCATGTGAAGAATATTTTATGCAGCTATTTAGGGTTTCTGAAAATCAAATAGTTTGGGGTGGAAACTATTTTCTTGAATATTTAAACTCTACGCCCTGTTTTTTAATGTGGGATAAACAGTTTTCAGAACATTTAAGTTTTGCCCAGTTTGAAATGGCTTGGACTTCTTTCAAAACAAGTTCTAAAAAAATAGAAATACACCCTTCAAACATAAAAAACCGAATACACCCAACTGAAAAGCCGATTAAACTATACAGATGGATTTTGCACCAATACGCAAAACAAGGCAATAAAATACTTGACACACACGGAGGTAGCATGAGCAATGCAATAGCTTGTTATAAAGAAAACTTTGATTTAGATATTTGCGAAATTGATAAAGAATATTTTGATAGAGGTGTAAAACGATACAATGAATTTAAACAACAAATTACAATGTTCTAAAAATGGGCTGTAGCAATTACTTAAACTTTAAACTTATATAATATGTCAAACGAAAACGGCAAAGTAAATTGTAGCCAATGCGAAAAGCCATATTAATTGTTGATAACTTTAATTGAATAATATTTGAAAATGTAGTGCAAATATGGAATTAAGGTTGTACTTTTGAATTACAATAAAAAACAAACAAAATGACTACTAAAAATTCCATGACAAAATTCAACACTTTAACATCAGCCCTTAACTTTAGAGACCATAGTATTAACCCATCTAAATGGACTATCATAATGGGTTGTGATTTTCTTTACTGGTTTGTTACCAATAGGGAGGCTAGTATTTTAGTAAAGCAAGGTTATGAAATTGCAAGCTAAAAAAACTCGTGGAGGCACTCGATAAAGTTCGGCTGCTAAACTTTGATACAATAAAAAAATGGTTATGATAACTAAAAAGCCAACAGCAGAAATAGATAAAATGAGCCGTTCTGAAATAGCAAATTACATTACAGAAATTACACAAACCGAAATATGCAAGGATGTTAATTATTGCAATTATATTCTAAAAGCATTTTTGAAAAAATAATTAACTATAAATAAATCGTATGATAGAAATAACTTTAAATAATAAAAACTACTTGTTAGTGGAAGTGCCTGAAGATGGTAAAAATTATAAAGTAGGTATATGGAGCGATAATTCTACTACGTTAGAGTTTCAAAGTGATACGTTTAAAATGGATTATGATAGTTATGAAATTAATGTTTCAGAAAAGAATCAACTGAAAGAAATAACATTATCAATGAATTCTATAAAAACTAAACTAATAGGTAAAATATCTGACATCCTAAAAGATGAAGATATATGTAAAGAACTGGTTGAATTCTATGATTATAAAGCCTCCAATAAATGGTTTACAGAGTTAATCATGTGGAAAGACTATAATTTTCAACTTAATGAAGAAGAAGTATTTGATTTTGATTATGCTAGAGATTCATTTCTGTCTTGGACACAATCAATTAATTTAGATTTGAGTAAAAACTGGATATTAATTAAAAAACTTTAAATGAATATATTAAAACAATTATAATGGATAAATCAATTTTACAACTAAGAGCATTTTTCAGAATAACAACTGCATCGTTTACTTTTTTAAATGCGTTTCAGTCTGCATTTGATGCAAAAAGAAGCCCAAATGATTTTCAACATAAACTGCATGAACTTCATAAACAAGCACTTGAAGAAGTTGAAAAAGAAAACCCTGATTTGTCAATTATTCAAAATTTATTAAAACAAATGGAGGCTTTAGCAGAACAAAATAGCCTGCCAAATCATAAATTTCCAAAGGGTATAATTGAAAACATCACTAACAACTAAATAAAACAAAATGGCAATTAAAAACGGAATTGGGTACTCACCCTTAACAGATAAGATTTATTTTGGTAAACAAAATGTAGAAAAAAGACTTTGGGTTGGTGATAAAAAAGATATTACACAGGATTTTATTGCTGTGGCTTTAGAGTTTTTTGGGGAAAATTGTTTACGTGAAATTTCGTCTGTGGATAATGATAAATCCAACTTATTTGTTAATGTCAAAAATGACAAATCAAGCATAAATAAACTTATAAATAATTTGAGAAAACGGCTTGAAAGCTTAAAATAAATATTACTAACAACTAAATAAAATAATCATGTCAAAATTAAACACACAATTTGGAAAATCAGTAACAGTAAATTTTCAAAAAAATACTTTGACTTTTGAAATGTGTTCAAAAGATTTTGAAGTAGCTAAAGAAACATTTGCAATAATTCCAAAAGATAAATATGATAGACTTTTAGTTGCAATTAAAGGAATTTCAAAATCCGTTATGGCTCACCCCGATTATCAGCCTGATTCTGAATTTATGGATATGGTTTCAAGATGTAATCATTCTTTGAATGAAGTTGAGTAAATCTTAAAATAATTATTACTAACAATTAAATATAAAACGAAATGGAAACAAAAGAAGAACCAATGGTGAAGCACATTAACCAAGTTCACACAACTAGAGATTATTTTCTATTTAAACCAATAGAAGGTAACAGAAATAAAAACCTTCTACACATTAACAGGTTAAAAAAATCAATGTCTGATAATTATTTATTTACGGTTATTATCGTTAATGAAAAGTATGAGATAATTGATGGGCAACATAGATTTGATGTGATTACAGAATTAAAGCTGCCATTAAGATACATAGTTTGTGAAGGTTACGGGCTTAATGAGGTTCACGTTTTAAACCAAAATTCAAAGACATGGAACGCTGATGACTATTTAACTGGTTATTGTAATTTAGGTTATCAAGATTATGTTATTTATTCTCAATTTAAAAATAAATACAATTTGGGACACAATGAAACAATGTCTTTGCTTTCAGGAATACCTAATAAGATTGATATTGATATTTTTTATAGGGGTGATTTTAAGGTAAAGTCATTAACGGCTGCCGAAGATATTATTGAAAAAATAATGATGATAGAGCCTTATTATATTTCCGTTAAAAGACGCTCATTTATTTATACAATGATGTCTTTATTTAAAAATCCAAACTTTAAATTTACAGAATTTTTGCATAAATTAAAAATACAGCCTACCGCTTTACAAGATTGCACTAATACAACTAATTACAAAGCTTTAATTGAAGAAATTTATAATTATCGCAGGCATGAAAAAGTAAATTTGAGGTACTAATTTTATGGCTCGTAGGATACTCTATAGTGGGTGTCCTACGCTTGCCACTAACAACACGCTGCCTTTTTTTAATTTATTAACCAAACACCGCTCAACTATCGCTTTAACCTACTAACCCATACTAAAGGGTTGTTGCTTTTTGCGTAGAATGATAGTATTCTATAGCCTAAAAATAAAGCTATAAATCCAAAAGCCCATCCACCAAATCGTATCTTAAATCTTTGCCACCAGCTTAATTCTTTTTCAAACAGTTTAGGTACGAATACGGTATTGGTTTCGCTACGTAATCTGTAAATGGTTGAATTTAGCACCTCGATGCTGTCTATGAACGCTAAACACGATGCCATTACAGTTATCTCATTATTTACTAAAGATGTCTGTAAACGGCTTCTTGTGCCTTGCGTTGTAACTTTTGCTTTAATGTGTGCATTGCCTAAGCTGTCGCAAATTATTTTTATTATTTGGATTGATGAATCAGCAGGTACATTTACATACTCAATGACTGTATCAACCGAAAAACTAATACTATCTTTTACGGTAATATTATCATTAAGTAACGAATAGCAATTAGCACATCGTTTAATTTGCCTTTGAACACCACAAGAAACTAACAATAACAACACCAAAATAAAACTTAAAAAGTTTATTGATTTCATTTTTTAGATTTTTTATAATCGTCATAAAACTTAAATGAAGTGTACACTATTGAAACTATTAAAAGTGTCAATTTAAGAGTAGTTTCAATACCTGTCAATGATAACAATCCTGAAATAGCATTTAAAAATAATGCCTTGTGTAGCCCTTCGTTTCCATCCATTTTAAAAAAATTCATTTTAAGTTACTCCCCCTTTTCCGCGATATTTTTAGTGCTTTTGTTTGCGATTTTATCCCAAACTGTTGCCCCTGTTAAGGCTGCTGTGAGTATCAAAAACCCATCGAACACCTCAATAGCGTATTTGTTAATTTCTATCTTAAATAAATCTGAAACTACAATGTAAAATCCTACTATTAGCGATGCCACAAAAGAAACTAGCATCGTTAAAGATTTTCTACTCCATTTTCCGTTCGATGCTTGTAAAGTATCTCTAAATAATTTGTTCATAATCTATGGCAGCTTCTAACTCTTGTGTGCTAAAATATTTTTCATAACCAGGCACAATTTGCATCCAATAGCCCTTTGTTGTTACATTACTTTTTGTGGCATAAACATAACCGTCAATACCATCGGCTTTAAACGCTTGCGTTACTCTATCGTTTATAGCTTCAAATTCGCTTTCTGTTAAGTCTATACCCATAGCCCAAATTTTGATTTAAAATATTCTAATATATTGGTCACATCGCCTGAAGTTGGGTTTGCGCTATAAATTGCCCCTTCTATAAATGTTATAGAAGATTGTGCTGAACCTGCGTTATTGCCTCCAATAGCGAAGCCGCTTGTTGAGACTGCACCAGTATTAGCCACAGCCCTAGTTATAAGGCTATTCATTCTTATTTGAGCGTTACCGCTGTTAGAAAATTGCACCCTTAATACAAAGTAATTATTTAATGGATAAGCCATTCCTGTATCAATTATTGCCCCGCTTTGCATCCTTATTTGTGGATTTCCAAAATTATATAAAACAGCCTGAAGTCCCACGGTGGTAAATAAGCCCCTAGTTCCTGAAGTTGCCAAGGCTGATATTTTAAACAACAAAAACATTGTGCTATTTGGAGACCTTACAAAGCCTGCCGAAGCATTGGCTAAAAAGTCGTTTATACCATCGAATATTGCACCACCATAGATGCTTCCGTTAGGTGCTGTAATTTCGTTAATTGAATAAATAGGTCTGTTAGCAGCAGTGCCTTGCGTAACGTGAAATGCGTTTGCAGTGCTGTCATTCCATTGGCTCACATCACCAAGCACAAGTGTTGCGTTAGAGGGGGCAACGCCTTCTAATGCCCTATAATGAGCCTGTAGGTTGGTTGCAACAATACTTTGCAATGTTACATTTATAAATGCAACCTTAGTTTCAAAGCCTCCTGCCACTGGGTTAGAAGCTGCTAAGGTTACAGTGTATGCGCCTGCATAAAAATAAATTTTAGCAGGATTTTGTAAAGTTGATGTTGTTCCATCGCCAAAATTCCATAGCCAATTCGTTGCGCCTGTTGATAAATCGGTAAAAGTTATACTTTCGTGGGTTACAGGGTTCGTTTTTGAAGCAGAAAAATCTACGAATAAAGGCGTTATAGGTGTGCAATTAATAGCATTGCCATAAGGTGTAGATTCACCGCTGCCATCGCTATCAGTCCAAGCCACATTAGCAATAACAGATGGCTTTATTTCGCCACTTCTTACATTTAATGAAGCTATAGGCGTGTTAACGGTATTTACTAAATTTATAGTTCCATTGGGCGCAATAATATCAACACTTGCTTGACTAACAATATTATTAACACTTATAATATTACCTGCCGTATCTTTTAAAGTTGCTTGTGAATCGAGAATAATAATATCTTCGCTTGCTCCACTAGGAATATTATTTGTGCTAATAACAATCCCTAAAGTGTTTTTTATTACTGCTTCGGCATCGGGTGCTATAATATCTTCACTTCCGCCACTAACAATATTATTAACACTAATAACAGTTCCTAATGTATCCTTTAATATCGCTTCGGCATCGGGTGCAATGATGTCTTGGGTTGCACCGCTTGGTATATCGGTAACGCTAATTACACCCCCTGCCGTATCTTTTAGCACTGCATCTGCATCTAAGCATTGTAAATTAACTGTTTTTTCTACCGTTACACCGCTTGGCACAACCTGCTCTAAAATTATATTACCATCTTCATCTTTCAATATTACAAAACCGTCTTTACATACTTTTACATCTTCGCATAAATCCAAAGCGCAAGGGCTATCGTAAAATTTATTATCAAGATTGTACTTTACTGAAATATCAACCGATACAACACTCATGCCATTGTACCTTTTGGCATCTGTATTTATCATTTCAGCATTCCAGATGCTATCGTAATCTAAATTCGTACTGTTTATTTTGACCCTATACTTTTTAAAATTTACGATTCTGCTTGCTAAAAATCCACTTAAAAGATAAATATTAGTATCCCATGCAATCGCAACTAGCCTTAAATTCGCTTGCATTACCTTACTCCCGCAAGTGCTTATTGATTCGTTAGTTGCTTGACCGTCAGTCAAAACTCTTATATAAACGTAATTACTATTATTGTCCTGAATGCCTGTAAAATCGCCCACACTCCCATCTTCGTTATATGCTATTAGCTTCCCACCACTCAAACGAACACCGCTGAATCCTAAACCAAAGTAGCCCCTATCTACAAAATTTAATAACTCTCTTTGAACTTTGTCAAGCATTCTTGAACATTTTTTCTAATTCAATATCTAATTGTTTGTCGAGCCATTCGTCTGCTCCTTTAAAAGCGATTTCAATTTCTTTTTCACTGATTGTAAAAATCTCTTTTTTAAAATTCTTTTCTTGAACGTTTGCGTTTTTATCGGTAGAAAAGTTGTTTTCATAATTGATTTCTGCAATACCTAACACTTTGTCATTTTCACTGATGCCTACTTGAATACTTCTTCTTAACGTGCCTGTTGATTCTAAATCTACATAGGCGGTCTGTAATCCTAGTTGCTCTCTTATGAGTTTGGTTTTAGACTTATAAGAGCCTATTTTGCCGTCCGTTGCCCCACCTTCATTAAAAATTCTACGCCTAATTTCTGCGCCTGCATTATTTAACACAATATCGCTCCACATCGGGAAAAGTCGCTTTGTTATTTCAGCGAAATTATTAGCAACAATGTTTAAATCAATCATGGTAATTGGTAAGCCCATCCGCTACCCGTGCAATCGATACAGCAGCCTCCAAACTTTTTTAATAAAGGGTATAATTTGGTAATTACTACTTTTATTTGCTTTTGATAGCGAGAATTTAAAATGTGCTTTTGTTCAATAGCATCATCTGGTGATTTATATACGGTGTAATAATTTACACGGTCTGTCATGGCAACTTCTTCAAAAAAGAAAGCACCACTGCTTAACAAAACAGCCCTGCCAAATAACGTCTTAAATTCACAAAAGATTTTTTCAATATCGCACTGCCAGTACCCATTTAGTTTTATTAAACCGTTACCGATTAATGTAAGATTATATTCACCGGACAAGCACGAAGCGTTCGTTTTCAATAATTCGAACAACAGCCCATCTTCTTGTTCTAAATAAATCTCAAATTCGTTGCTGTTAACTAATCTATCAATGGTAACATAAGATTTTATTTTAGCATTTGAAGTTACTGTATATTCAGTAATCTCATTACCAACTTTTATAACTACTTTACCTGCAAAATCTTCTTTGGTTTGAAACTCAACACTTGAAATGAATAAACTTGCAAGCCTGCAAGAATTACAAATCTTTTCAATGTTAAAACCCGACCTCGAAACAGACATATAATCAGTTGTAAAGTTCCCTAATGAAAAAGGTTTTATTTTTTCATTAAGCCTGAATCGTCCAATCAATTCTTCATTGATTTCAGCCTGAACTTGATTTGCCCCGTTTAAAATGGATTTATTTAATAATGCTATACCAGTGGTGTCAGCCACCGCTGCTGCATTCTTTAGGTTAATGCCAGGAGTGTCATCAATAAAAAAAGTATAAGAGCCCGTGCTTGCGCACGAAGCCCTTATACCCACAAGAGAAGAAAGACACATCTTTTATTCCTTTTGTTTAGCTACAATATGCAGAATTTCCGCAAGTAGCAATGAAATGTAATATGTTATTAACACCTTGAAATGGTGAACCTGAAATTTCAATGTTCGATGGAATTGTTGCCAAACCAGCGTTAATTGTCCAAGTTAAAACCCATTTAGAATCGGGACCGTTTTCAGGTGAAGCATCTTCGTCAGTGCTTCCGCATTCTATATATTTCACTGTGAAATTTACAGGAATTGTAGCGGAAATTCCATTAAATAAAAACGGTAAATCAATTACTATTTTTCTAATGTTAGTCCCATCGCTTCCGTTCTTTTCATACGGACCAATAAACCATCTTCTGAAAAACGGCACAGCAGACCCTGGAGCGAAGGTTATAAAGTTGTTATCACCTGCCATCACGCTATCAATAGCAGTATCTCTAAAATACCTGAAAGGAGATGTTACCTTAGACACATCAATCCCTGCTTCTGAACAACAAGCATATTGTCTTTTGTAAAAGTATTCGGATAAATTACCTGAACCAACTGCGATAATATCATCTGTCGGTAGCTCAATGTTTTCAAATGAGCGTTTTACTAGCACTTCTCCGTTGGCATTTACCGAACCATCGGTTTTTAAAAGATTAGCATTTTTCACTATTGAGCCATCTTGAAATTTACCAACATTAGCAGCTAATTGCACTGCAAAGGCATTTGATACAGCTTTAAGTAATTGGTTAGCTTTTGCTCTAGTCTGTTCTAAGCCAAAGGCGGTGAGAGAAATGTCGGAAGCATTACCGTCTGATGGTATGCCACAGAAATCTCTAAATTCTGCTTCGTCCAAAGTTAACTTCACCGATTTTGTAATGTCGGCAGGAAAGTCTTTGAAATCTTGCCCTGAAGTAGCCCCAGGCGTGCAGAAATTAGACCATCCATCGTTTACTACGTCTCGTGGATTTCTAAAGTATTTAGCTCGGTTTATAATTGTTCTACCAGTGTTATCTGTCACCTCTACCATTCTTATTCCCGACATATTATCGGGTAACAATAGCGATGCTAACGTTCCTGGGTTCTGAATCTTAAACGTGGGCAGATTTGTGTTTTGTTCGCTTAAAGCACGAACAACAACGTTACAACATGAACTTGCTGAAGTCATAATTTTTGATTTTTTAAGTTAGAAAATTACATAATAAATTTTGCCAACTTAAAAGGTAATAGCAAGACCTGAAGGGCATTTTAAGGTGTTGCCGCACCGAAGTAAAAAAATTTATGCTAAACGGCTTAGTAACTTTTCGTTACTTTGCCCAGTTATTTTATTGTTTGTATCAGTATTTATTGGTGTAATTGGTGTACCACTGCCGTTTGATTGACGTAACAAACCAATTGTCTGAATAGCTGCTAATATAACTTTATTAATTGGTAATATTTCGCTTTTACTTTGATTCATCACTTTTGTATCAGTGCCTTTTTGGAAAAATTCAACTTTATTGTTTTCAAGTCTCACATCATAATTGTCTCTAAGATAAAAGTCAATCATTTTGAATGCGGTCTCACGCCCTTCTTTGCCAATTGACAAAATAGCAGAATCAATATTGCCGTATTCTGCCGTTAATATGTTGTTTATTTTGAAATTAACAGATTCTTTATAAGCATTTTCTTTAATTGATGGAATAAGGACGTTATCGTACTCATCAATTTTTTTATTTAAGTTCATTAATTCTTCTTGAATTTCCGCAACACCTTTAGTCGATGCCGTTTTGATTTTTTCATCATATTTTTCCGCTAACAAAGCTAGCTTTTCAGCAATTGATTTGCCTTTAATTTCATCAGGAGACAAGCCTTGTTTTTTAAGGTTAGTGTCTAACGTTCCGTTGAATTTGCCCTCGAAAGACTGAATGATTTTATTTTTTACAGAATCGGGAACATCATTTTCAAATATTGCATAATGCCTTTGCCTTTCAATGCTTTTAAGCTCTTCTATAAGGACATCGAGGTCTTCGGTAGCATCTAATCTTTCTTGAAATTCCGCACCAAATAATTTGTCTAATATTTCTTTTTCTTTCTCTTTCATATTGTGTTTTTATGTGTTACTTTTTACTTCTTTTCCTGCCGTAATGGGTATCTATTTCGTCCTCAACAGCTTCTTGTTTTTTTTGCACTTCTACAGGCTCTATAGGTTCTACAGGCTCTGCAAGTTCAGCAACAGGCTTTTCTTTTTGAGTTCGTTCCCTTTTGTAAGGCTCATCTACATCACCCGCAGCAGTTTCTTTTTTTTTAACTACTGGTGCAACGGTTTCAACGCCTTTTATATGCGCACCCTTGTTTTGCTTTACGAAAGCTTCCGCACCTAATTTACTTAGGTTGGTTATCTCTTTGCCTTCAAATACTACTATAACTTCCATATTATAAAATTTGTTTTATTTCGTTTGGAAATGAATCCAATGATGCTAAGGTAAATATTTTTTTTAGATATTCATAACTATTTATGTTCACATTGCTTTTAAGGTCTACAATCTCGCCTGTGTTGCCGACTGTAATTTCTTTTTGTGTAACGCCATTTATATATTTAATTTTTTCCTCCATACTGAAATCAATACCACTATCTTTGCCATTGTAGTATGGCTCAAAATTCAATGCTTTAATAAGGTTATAATGTAATGTCCTAAAGCAGCCAATGGTTTGATTGTATGAAGACTTTTTACAAATAAAGTAGCCTACTCTTTTTGTTTTAGTATCGTAAAAATTCAAATCTTTAAACCCTATAAAATGGGTTTCATATTTTACTATTTCTTTCTCTAAAAGTTTCCATGCTTTATTAGAAATCAAGTCATCACTGCCGACTATCATTGCATAGTCGAATTCCTTATCTTCTAAATATTTAAACAATCCGTTGAATTTATTCGATACTGGTAAGTTTTTGTGCGTTATAAACACATCATGTTCTTTTTTATGAGAATTAAATACTTCGTAACACGCATCTTCTTTTTCGCCTGCCACAACAATACCAATCTTCAGCTTTGAAAGTTCCCGTATTTCATTAAGTCGAATCAAAACCTTTTCAAAGATTTCAGCCCTTTTGTAAACAGGAATCAGAATGTATATGTTCATACTAATTTACGTTAATATTATATAAAGGTATAAAAATTAAATTAACCCATCGGAACACGGTTATTATCGAAAATAATAAAGCCGAAATTATCACCAAAAGCATTAAAATCTATAAGCAAATTAGGGCTTTCATTGCCAATTTGAGTTACGCAAATCCTATAGCAATTATCAACTATAACCGCAGGGTTATCCCAATTAACTGTTATAATTGCTTTATCTTTATATAATAGAACACTAGCATCTAATACAGCCCCGCCATCGCATTCAGTAAGTTGTGCCTGTGGTCTACTAAGCTCGTACATCTTTACATATTCAACTACAACAGAAGAGTTAGTTAACAACACGCTAATATTATGAGTTGTGGCGGTTGCTGTAAACCACACTTTAATCTTCATGTCTCGAATGCTGATATTAGCAGTGCTATTATAAAATAGAATGCCATCGCCAACAAGACCAATAGCATCAACAAATAGGCTTGCATTGCATATTAAAGATGGGTTGACCCTGTTAAAATCTCTAACAGTGGTTTCAACGTAATAATGTGAGCCTATAGTTAGACCGTTTATTGTTTGCCTTAGACTGCCTGAAGTGTCTGCAATCAAACTTGCGCTACCACCATACAAAAGAGAATGTACACCGATTATATCACCAACTAAAGTCCATGAATTTATATTATTAGCAAAGTTTCCATTGGTTGTTAAATCTATGCCAGTTGTTGGCGTTAATTGCACCTGAAACTGTGTAAACTGATTTTTATATATATTTTGACAATAAGTTTCATTATCGAAGGTACATGCTTCGTTCTTTTCGTTAAACTCAACATCGGTGGATGTTAATAACGATACACTTTGTCCTTTTATTGGTTTAATCATGATTTTAGAATCAGTTCAAAATTACATAAATTTTTCTCTTGGTCTAACTCTAAACTATCAATGTAGGCTCTGTAAATATTATCGTCTGATACAAACTCAAAGTATCCGTATTTATTCGCTTCCCATTGCATAAATTCATCGAGCGAACATGGATATTCAAATGAAGCTATTATTGGATAGTATAAAGTATTGGTTTGTGGATAATTACCCTTTTCATCAACTTCAAGCCCTCCGTATTGGTTTTCAACAGTCGACTTCATTCTCACGTTACCCTCGCCTGAAACGAAAAACATATCACCTTGTAAAGTATTTTGATGTCTTAATAAATTCCTAGTTGGTGAAAGTTCGATGTTGTATAAAAAATCACCGCTCGCAGCATTTTGAACATTTGTTATTCGTGTGCCTATTGGTGTAAAAAAGTGTTCTTTTGTATTTGGTGGACTAAGAATTGGTTGCCCAAAAGCATTTAAACCTTTAGATGTTTCAATAACGAAAATACTAGAATCCCATTTATTTTTAGAGCGTGGTTGAAAAATCTTATTTTGCCGTCTTGAAAGTTCAATTGCAAATGATGAAGCAACAATTTTGCTTTTTAAATTTAGGGGTTGACCATTATTTTTTATCCGATTAGTAAATGTTCGATTACTCGCAAATTCGCTAAGACCTTCTTCGGTGAAATCTTCCCAATCTTCATAGCCAATTTTAACTTCATTAAAATATAAAGACCTCTTTAACGAAAATAATACATCTTTTATTTCGCCTAAGTTTTTTATAAGATTATTATTATAAAAATATGATTTAGGTTCAAGTCTTACATAATCGCTTCCAACATCAACGCCTAAATTATCAATGGCATTTAGGCTGTCAAACAAATCGCTCCATTTTATCAATGGTGGTTTATAGTCGGGGCTTTCTTGGTCTATTTGTTCATCAAAACCACGAATATTAAAGCCATTAGTTAGCACTTTAAAGCTGCCTAAACCGTTTGTTGGATAAGGCGTAGGTTCGCTATTTGTTCTGCCATAGTAATCACTCCTTAATACATCATTTCTACCTGTAATGCTTTCCAAGCATCTATTAACGAACTCATATATAGGCGTTGTTTTATGTTCAGTGTTTACTAATACGCTTTTTTGATTTACTTGGATAGTCCAATTACTTGAAAACGTGCCTTGCTGAAAAGCATGATTCGGTCCAGGCGCACCCGTTGTAAAAAGAGATTGTACTTGTATAGATATAAAAATTACTGCATCGGCAGGAATTAAAAGTAACGTTTGGCTTCCAACAATTGAATACGGGGCTGTAAGAAAGTTGCTACCACCACTAGCAGACCCCGAGCCTAAATTAATTGCAGTAAGATTATCTCTAAGCCCATAAATAAGATTTATTTCCCAAGCCATCTGCCTTGAACGGGCAGTCGAACAAAAGTCTCCTATATTGCCACTCAAATCATATTCAACTAAATATTCGTTTTTTATGTTTGAATTTTGTTGGTTTAAAGTATCTATGTAATATGGTTCTATAGGAGTTGCGTTTGCTGAAGAAACAAATTGAGTTGATGAACCCCCGCTATAGGTGTTTTGAATTTCACCCAAAACAATGTCAAGTTGCGGTAAGCCCCTATAATTTACAATGCCTGTAAATGCTAAATCAAAGTTTGGTTCTTCTTTAAAAAAATTAAAATTAGTTAAATTTTCAAGTTTAGAATTTAAAAATATTGGTATTTCTGAAAATAAAAAAGGAAACCCTAATAATGATACAGGTGTTAGTAAATCACCATCAATATTGTTAGGTTTATAAATGTCAACTGTTAAGTTTTCTCTATTTTTTAATGCTTGGGAAAACGAAATTTGAGTAACCGAAACTTCTATTTGTCTAGATTGAAGTTTGTAATCGAATAAATTGATTTTAAACTTTTTAATTAAGACATCATTATACCACAGATGAAGTATTAAAACTGCATCGAAATTTCTACCATAAATAAATTGGTTTAAAATGTCAAACCCATCGTCAATGAATGTTAGCTCTGCTGTAACGTTTAAATCTATGCCGTTATATACTTCGTCTCTAACAAGCTGATATGCCAATGACTGCCACCCTATTGGTGATTTAATCTTGGTTGTAATATTATTGTATGATATTTCAAATTCTATCATGCGCGCTTCGTGTATGCAGCTTTATTGAGCTTCGATGCTAAACTATTAGCTATTTGCCCGTAATTTTCAATGATAATCTTTTCCCTTCCCCTACTTTTTATATTGGTTCTTCTTTTCTCTTTTTGTCCTACAGGCTTAGATAGCCTTTGCGTTTCAAAGCCTTTTTGATTTAAGAATTTATTGAATTGACCTCTCCTAATCGCCATCAAAGCATCGTAATTCTCCGATGTTTCTTTGGCAGTCATAACGCTTTCACCCCTCGAAATCCTAACAAGATTACTATCAGATGTTCCTGTGCCTTTGCCTTTAAAATCAATAACACCATCTTTAAATGCAGGTGGTGGAACTGATTTAATTGCAGCAATTTGCGCTATAGTGTTGATTTTAATTAATGCTAAGCCCGCAAAGAAAGCGGGGGAGCCAGGGATTGTTTTTACAGCAAGATTTGTAACTGCTAAAGCACCGTTTAATAGTGCTTGGGAAACGGCTGCTTGTTGTTCTCTTTTAAACTGTTTTTCTCTAAGTTTAGATACATTAGCTTGGTATTGCGCTTCTATAATCTGTTTTTCATCTGATGTTATATTTTCGTTTGCAATTCGTGCATCTTTAATACGCTCTAAATTGGCAACTTCTGAATCAAATTCTTGCTGTTGGCGGTTCAATGTTACCTGAAATATTGTGTCCGCAACATTACCCAAGCCATCAACTATCATTCCAGGCAATTCTTGCTGTATGAATCGCATGTTTTCAATTGCTTCTTGTATTTCAATAGGAATTACAAGAGGTGGTACATCGAGTTTTTTTAGGGTATCAACTAAATCTTTGCCAATATTTTTATTTGCTAATGTTAATGTTTTAAGATAATCTTCGCCAATCCCTTCAATGTCTATAGGTGTCTGTCTAGTTCGTGGCGCAACGGCTGCTATTTTACGCAACCCTTCTAACTCCGCCTGTAGCAGTCTTAATTTAATTTTTTCATTAGCCAAAGCATCTTCTGAAAGCAGTTTGTTTTGAATAGCAAACTTAACTTTTTCTTGTTCTGCAATATTCAAAAAAACTTTTAAACTTAGAATTTCTTTTTCACTGGCTTTTCTTTTTTCTGCTAACTCTAATTCTAACTTTGCTTGACCTATTACGCCTTTATAAGTTTTTGCAAAATCTTCAATTTCGTCTTTTCTTTTTTTAACCAATTCCGCTAAATCTTCTTCTGCTTGCTTAGCTTCTTTTAAGTTGCCCGTTGCTATGCCTGTAAATTCCGCAATATCTTTCCAATACGTTACCAATAGACCTATGGCTGCTATTGCTATACCTAAACCACCCGCTATTAAAGCTGCATTAAAGGCTCTAACAGCCACCGTTGCACCTGTTGTAACAAATGTCTGAACCTTTTGCGCTGCACTCAATACTGCAAGTTTAAATGCACCTTGACCTGTTGCAATGTTAGATAGTTCTTGAACACCGATTAGCAAACCTGTAGCTGCCTGTACTTTTAATAATGCTTTCTGAACTTCTTCGCTTTCATCACCAAACAAGGCTGCTGCACCTTGCGCAACGGCAAAGCCAGCGGTCAAAGCTCTAATGCCTCCTACTGCTGCATCAAACTTAAAGGTGTCTGAAGCAAGAACTTTAACCCGTTCGTTAACGTCCGCAATAGAATCTTCTAATTTTGCAGCACGTATCGAAAGTTTCTCAAATTCAGGGCTTCCAACATCGCTCATGCCCGCCAACTCTTCTTTTATCTGTCTTAGTTCGCCTTTTAAAGAAGTTGACTTTTTAACAACTTTTCCAATAGCATCCGATTCGTCTATTTTACGAATTTCCGCTGCTATTTCTTTAAATTCTTTTGAATTTTGTTTACCCGCCACTTTCAGCTCTAACATGGTCTTTGTTAGCCTAAATATTCTTTGCTGTGAAGTCTCAATATTTTTCGGGTCGAACGCTTCTTTAAAAGTAGTTTCAATTTCCTTTCCTAACTCATTAACTGGTTTCAAAGCTGCCGTTACTTGCGCAGCCGATGAATTTATATCTTCGGTGGAAAAACGAGGCTTTAATATGACTTCTTTTATAAGTGTCATTTAGTTTTTAATTTTGAAATGGCAAATTGATATTGCTCAATAACTTTATAGTATGGCATCACTTCCAATTCATCAACAGAAACTGAAATAGTGGTTGCAACTTCCATAGCTATTTTGTTTCTTGCTTTGATGAACTTAACAATGTCTCCTCCACCAAATGCTTCAGTATTAGATTTTTGCTTTGTTGGTTTGCTAAATAATTCAGGATAATATCTTTCTGTGCTGTCATAAAACTGGGCACCTTTTTGTATGCCCATATTAAAAAAAAATCACGGCAGTCCTCATCGTCCTGCCATATTTTTAGTTTTTTATCCTGCCAACTTTGTATGTATTTTTCGCACGGCTCGCCCTCTAAAACACAATAGACCGTTGCTAAATTTAATAAGCTATTACGCTCGCCATAGTGTGTTTCGTTGATAATTAAATTATTTGCTATATGTCCTACCATTGACTTATCGCCTTTGTTATTAGCGATAATCAAAGCATCTAATGAAGATTTTAGAAGTTCATTTGTTATACACATTTGGGCATATCGTGAGTAAGTTAATGCAGCTTCAGTTCTTTTGTAAGGTAACTGAATCGGATTTTTGTAAGTGTAAAACCTATGTCTACCATTGTCAAAAATCAATTCCATATCAAAATCGCTGTTCTGATACTCGTGCTTAAATCTTTTAAAAAAGGTTTTCAGTAACATCTTGAAAAGGAATTATTTTTATACGAAAGCAATCATTTCCATCAATATCAGTTAGCGGCTCGCCATCGGGCTTTAACACTTGAAATGTCATAGTTTCGCTTTCTGAATAAATGTTTTTAAAAGAAATCTGTAAATTAGCCTCGCGTTGGGCGTTAACAATTCTTGCAGGCCTATCTATGCGAATAATTCTGTAAGTTCCATTTATTGGAGCGAACAGTGGAAGCGTAATAGAGTCACAATAAGATTGCATTCCTAATTGTTTGATAGAGCTACAGCAAGCCATATTGAAAGTATTGTTGATGCTATAAAAGTAAACAAAAAAGTTGTAACACTGCATGAGAAAATGAAAGATGGCACTAAGCAAAACCAAAACCCAAAGCACTTTATGCAAGTTCCTAGCGGTTTCATAACTTTATACATCTTAGCAATTTCAATGCAATCTTTATCAGAGATTGAATTGTAATCAATTTTTTTATATTTCAAAACGATTTTAGCCCAAAATATAATCCACCAATCATTTAACATTCCATATTCAAATGATGAATAAATGAGGTAGGCTGCACCGCCCGTAATTATTACGCTTATAATCAAATACTCTATCATTTTTCTACTATATTTATTGCTGTGGCTGCATGTCTGCAAGCAAAACCGCCTCTATTTTGATAAAATGTAGCGGGCAAAGTCCCTGGAATCATTCCGCTACCATTTTTAAATGCCCATTCGATTTCATTTACCAACTCTTTAACCATTAAAACACCTTTTTTTTGCTTCACCCAGCGCACGCATTGCGGTCTACTATCTTTTATTAAACTACCCTCATAACTAACGGCATTTAGCTTGTATTCAGCCTGTATTGCGCCCTGTAATTGCCCATCGTATTGGCGTATAGCATCACCTGCAATTTGCTTTACATAACGTTCTAATTTACCTAAGTTTTTACTATCGCCTTTTATGAATAGACTAAGGCTATTTTCAACTTGCGTAATGTTTGCACCTTGCGTAATGTAACCTTGTAAATTGCGAGTTAAAGCATCTGTAAATGCAGCATCCATGCCATTGCCTAATAACGAATTTAAAGTGTTTTTTACCGCAATGGATTGAAGCGGTGTTATCGTGTTATCAACATTTGAAAGTTGATTTACTGTTGAGTGAAATAGAATGTTATTATCACTTATTTGCTGAAAGCTTCTTAAATAACCTGTTACATTAGTTTTGTAATCGGTTTCAAGTATTGAAGCCTTTACTCTCTCAAACGCAGTGTTTAATATTTTCCTATTTTGCGCTGAATTAACGGCAATGTTGCCCGCAGAAATATCGAGTTCCTTTAATATTCCTTTTATTTCTTTTAATATATTATTATTTACCTTTGAAAAGTCGGCTGTAAGAATTGTTTCCGCCTTCCCAAATATTTTTTCTCTATCGCTAAAATAAGTTTCACGAGCCAATTGGGAATAAGTTAGTAATTTCTAATGAATCGGGTGTTAAATAAACGTCTAACTTTTTAATCAACAATTCCGCAATAGTTTTAATATCTTTTTGGAAAAGGTCTTCATCTTCCATACTTAATTTTATCAATTCATGTTCAGCATACAAGTGTGTAATTACAGCTTTTTTAGTTGTGCTATTCTGCACAATCATACTAGTTTCTTGTGTCGAATAGCCAAATAAAGGGTCTACAAACATTAATACTTTAGTGAACTTTTGCTTTTGTAAATCGTCTGGAAATAATTTCCCTATCGTTTCTAAAATTTTCATTGAACCTACAAAATGAGGCACACTCCCGTTTGAATATTGTTGTAAGTCTGTTATTAATTGAGCAGTAGATTTATAGTTTAAATCGGCTGCTGTGGGCTTCTTTATTATAGGCTCTTGTCTGTCAGCCGAATTTGGCTTTAGTAAAATTTCACAAATCCAAAAAGATTTGTACATGATGTTATCAAAAAAGTTATTAGATATTGAAAGTCTTAAATCAATAAGCCCTTCCCTATCTATGTCTTTCGCAACGCCACTTTGTGCATCGTCTATAAATTTAATATTTACCTTTTGCTCGGCTTTGTCCAAAAACAATTGCCACACTTCAAATGAATGTTTTAGAGCTTGAACTGGAGGCTCTATGTATGTTAGCGCAGGTACTTTTGCCCATTCAGAATCTTGACCTAAAGCGGGTTCTCTCTTTTTATATGTAGAATATGGCGACTTTGCGCTTTTATAGCCTGTACCTCCACAAGAACCACACGTTACATCATTTATTTTGCCCGTGCCATGACACGCATCACATTCCTCTTCTTTTTCTTCACGTACTGGAAAGTTGTTAATTAACCTAACCGCTTTGTCATCTGAATAAGCCAGCTTGGCTTCGTTTGCCAATGGCACAAATCCACTGAAGTAGCTTTCGTAATATAGGTTTTGATGTATGTCATAAGTTGCATAACCTTTCGTAATAACAATGGGCAAAGTGTCGGCTGCATCTTCTTCAACATAGATACCTTCTTCGTTTACAGATGCGATATTGTACCAAGGACTTTCAGTATATGATATTGAAGTTTTATCAAAAAAAGGCAGCAATAAAACATACCTGTTTTTATCAATATACATGTACTGGTCTTCATAACTTACCATTTCATCTCTTACAACTTTATATTTATTCTTTAATCTAAATATGAAGTAATTGCTTTGTAAAGCGATAATGTTCTTAGGCTCTATAATTGAATAACTTAGCCTAACTTGTTCGGTTGCAGCTTGATTAATAGGTGCTGCATTAACATCAAAGGCGTTCATTGGAATCCACGCTATTACACCGTTACCCGTTTCGCACGAGTACCTAAAGCATCTATTAAACAGTACATCTTCAAAAGATACTAAATCGGGAGTACCTTTTGAATCGAACTCTTCAATAAAATTATCTTTAATATAATTACTCAACTCTTCAGATAAATCTACTGAATAGTTCGAGTTGTGAATTATTTTACTAGCACGAATTATAGCCTCGTTTATCGAGGCGTGTGTTATCGGTTCATCCGTAGCTAGTCTATAATTTAAAATGTCTTTCGGTTCACTGGGGCGGGTAATCTCAATTAGTTTCTTTGGTGAATACTTTCTTGAATGCACCGCCATTTGGTCAAAGCAATCTACCCACTTGGATTTAACCTGCGGTTCGTTTGCTTTCCAAAATACCAGTAAATCCGTTATTGACATTTATCAGCTTATAGGTTGATTCGCAAAGGCAGCCATAAAGTTCTCAATTCTTGTAGGCTTAATTAAACCTTTATATTTAAACTTTAATTGACCCATGAAATATTTTAACGCTTCGTTGTTTTCAGGAATCACTTCCGATACATTGCCGAACATACGATAGCCTGGGATGTTGCCGTTAACATAAACCAAGCCATCACAACCAAGCCACCCAATATTATAAGCCTGTAAATTTTCTTTAATAGTTCCCCAAAAATCGTAGTCTGTGAGGTTCACTAAATCAGCAAACTTACTTTGAAAGTTTATTAAATGTGTTTCGCTCGTTACCGTTTCAGGGTTACATGTTGAAACCCTTTCAGAGGCTGTTTCGGTTTCAGGCTTATCACCTGAACTCAATGGCGGTGAAAGCATGATGCTTCTATTGTTTACTAATGCTTCCCAACTTTCCCAATCCGTAATCGGGTTCACAGCGGGGTTAAACGCTACGCTACATTTTGCAGCAATTAAGTAGCTAATACCACCCTCACGAGTGTCAATGTCACCGCAATTAGAACCAACAACTGAAAACGGTAAAGCGGGTGCGCAGTTTGAAATACAAAGCATGTTTGTTAAATTTAAAGATTAAAAAAAAAGTTGTGCCTTTCTTCTTTTAATCTTTACGAACAGCAGTTTTTTTTGCTGCTTTTTTTTTAGTTATTTTTTGTACTGGTGCAATCGTTTCGCTGCCCAATATTTCAAAGTTAGGATTGTTTTCAACATATCTTTCAGCACTAGATAGAGCCATCGGAAACGGCAATCTATTACTATTTTTCTCTTTGACATGTACTATCATGTATCAAATTTAATGTAAATTAAACAATTTCGGCAAATAAATCTTGATTATTTTTTTGCACTTGAAAAACTACTTGGCTTGCGAGGCTTTCAGTAACATCAAATTCAGGCGTTATGCTGCCTTCAACTTTGCAGTAGCTTTCGCCATTAATCATTAAGTATTTGCTTTTTAAAGCTATTCTAAGTGCATCAATTATGTATGTCGGCTGCTGCTTAGTAACGATTTCAAACACTTCTTCTGAATCGGTTTTAATGGGTGCTTTTAATCCATTGCCATATTTATGAATTTGCTCGATGTTATAAGGATAATCAACAGCATTTATACTACCCTGAATATATAAACTTTGTTTAAATTGAGTGTTTAAATATCTCAAATTATAGCTGTCTTTTTCATTCCAGTATATAATTTCTATAGTCGGGTAACAATCTTTTCTTACTGTATAGCATTCACTACACATAGCCCCTACACACGCTTCGTCAAGTATTAATGATATTGAATTTATAAAGGCGTCACCTATATTTAATTCAATAGCATTTACTGGCGGGTTGAAAAGTTGACAATCGGGAGTGTCAAACGTAAATGTTGCATTACCGTTAGCAGTTACAACTCCAATATCACCAACTTTTATAAACTGAGGTTCGCCAAAGCCATTGTCGGGTATGTAATTGCCAAAACTTATAGCAATATCAGTTGTAAAATCTGAAATATTTATGTTTAATTGGTAACAATTACCACAAACCAAATTGCTGGTTGTTGGTATGTATATCATTTATAGATACGGATTTCTAAGAATCTGTTAATAAATCCAGTGCTATTAACTTGAACCAAATTGCTATTTATGTAGCTAGGTGAACCAAATAAATATATCACAAGCGTTTTATTTGGTGTAAATAATCCAACAGACTCAATATCAAAACCATTTAAAGCATTATATGCAAACGTTATAGCCCCCAATAAGTTGTTTTGCAAAACTATAGCTGTTGGGTCGTCTGTACCCACTTGGCTTACAATCCCCGCCCAAACTCTATAAGGAGCGTTAATTAAAGAACCAGGAACTCTATAAGTAACGCCATTTTCACCCCTGTCTAAAACAAAGAAGTCTGTATCTTCTATTACGGTTGCGGTAGGTCTACTAGCGTCTGATATTTGCTTGCTCATTTCAAAAATTTAATGTCAAATGTAACTCATTTTGATTTAAAACAAGTTGTGTCTTTTTATTGGTAATAATTTTAATATGCCCTGTGGTGAATTGAAACAAGGATATTGCGCCCATTACGCCACTCAAAGCATACATTGTTCTAACGTTGCGCCTGTGTGCCTTCCAATGCGTGTAGAAGCTGTTATGGTCTATGCCATGAATGCTTGAACTGGTTTGCCTATAATCTTTCAGTTGCGGTTCTTTCTGTTTATAAAAGTATGCACCCAAAGCAAGGGAAGCCCCAGCAGTGCCGAAAATTCCACTAGATATAAATTTGCCTTTAGATTTGGATTGACCAAAAACTATAAAAGGAATAAACATTAATAATAAGAATAGTGTTTTCATTTTGTTTTATCTTTAAAGTGAATAATTTGTGGGTTTAGAACGGCAGCTCATTTGACTTATCCCGTTTATATTTCCATTCTGCAATTCTATTTCTAAAATACCTTTTGATGTAAAAAGGTATTAAAAACATTGCAGGCACATCAAAATCATTATCATAATATTCATGTGAATTACACTTTTGACAATATAAATAACCGCTATCTGTTTTTGAAATATCAACCTTATGCCCGACAATTCGAGAACATAAAAAACGGCTTATAACAGCACCTCCTAAATGGTTAGGGCTTTTAGTTTGATTCGTAACATTTTTTTTATTCATTTTGTTTTAGTTTGTAACTGTTAAAAAGTATCTACTTCTATTGATTCAGGCAGCTCTAACCCTCTATGTAAATAGTATAGGTTTTGCAGTTGGTGAACGTAAGCGTAATTGATTAAACTCCCTGTGATAAAATCTAATGTAAAAGTTTCATTACGTGTATCAAATTCTATTTTAAATTCTGTTGAACCGCCCCCAATTGATGCCTTTCTGTATAACTGTTCTGTTAAATTAGCATCGTTCCCAATATCTTCAAATATAAACCCTAATTTTCTAATCCACTCCATTGTAATTGGAATCGGCTTTATAAACTCATTAGATTGAAAATATTCAGTACCGCCTTCATCTTCTACTGTTATATAGTGCTTTGACAAAGGAAAATTAATTAAAGCTATGGTTTCTTTTATCTTTTCTATTTCAGTTACAA
>Ga0335395_10000169_pt1 | contig 42356 bp, 42 predicted proteins | sample MAT02_FD_205744 | JGI IMG/M metagenome (GOLD analysis project Ga0335395, IMG submission 205744) | Freshwater microbial communities from Lake Fryxell liftoff mats and glacier meltwater in Antarctica - MAT-02 (spades assembly) (version 2) ... | reverse complement strand
CAGAATTGCTTTGCAAATGCCTGCAACCCGCGCCAGCACTGGGCCAGCGGCCACAACGCCAGTGAAGCGCAAGGCGATTGACACATTTACCATCGCGTTTGGGACACTGTTCCTTTCCCCTACGGCACCCAAGGTGTTGGTTCAAACCAAGGCGGGCAACGCCGGCGCTTTCGCGCAATTGCTCGCGCGTTTTCAGGGACTTGAATCGGCGCTGCGTCGCGAGCTCACCAGCGGTCGGGTTCACCTCGTTCCTGGTGGAGAGCTCGGTCGGCTCAAGAACGTCAAGGCGGCGGCTGAGCGGTTTCGGCAGTCCTGTCGCGACCTCGGGCTCACCTCGCGAGACTACCCGCTCAATCAATCGGACAAGGCGGTGCGCAGCCTGGCCCGCACGCTTCGAGGCTGGATCACCGATGACGCGGAGCTGGCCGCGCGGGTGGCCGGCGCGCGCATCAAGCCGTCCTCGGCGTTGCGACGCCTGCCCGAACGCGCAGCCCTGTTGGCGTTCGACACCGTCGAATTCGACGCCCACAAGATGGACTTGCGCCTGAAGGTGCTCGACGTTGATCCGATCGGCAACGAGCACGTCTGGGAGATCGAGCGAGTGTGGCTGCTGGCGATCATCGACGTGGCCACCCGCTGCATCCTCGGCTGGCACCTGAGCCTGGCCCGCGAATGCAACCGCACGCATGTCGTGGCCACCATCAAACACGCGGTCACGCCTCAGAGTCCGCCTTCGGTGACCCTGCCAGGCCTGCGCCTGTTGCCGACGGGAGGCTTCGTCTCTCAGAGCATCGAGGCGACGCGATATGCCTGCTGGCGCCAGATGAGATTGGACAACGCTCGGGCCCACCTGGCCACGACAAGCCTGGACGTCTTGTGCGAGACGCTTGGGTGCACGGCCGATTTCGGGCCGGCCTATCAACCTGATGATCGCCCGTTCATCGAACGATTTTTCGGGACAGTGACCAGGACATTGTCGCGCCGTCTACCCGGCGCATTGCCAGGGCCCGAGGGTGCCAAGGCAACGCTCGCCCGGTTGCGTCGCCCCGAGGACAGCCTGCGCTTGTTGGTCACGCCGCAGGAGCTGGATGAATTGCTTGCCGTTGCGATCTGGAATTACCACGGCACACCGCACTCGAGCCTGGGCGGCCAGACGCCGTTGGAAGTGATGCGCCGCCATGTGATGGGGACTCTCGGCGAGTCCGCTCTGCCCCCAATGCGGCTGCGCCGCCTGCCCCCGCTGCTGCGCGAGTTGCCGGCGTTGCTTCACGATCCGGTCCTGTGCCGCGTCAACGGCAGCGCCGCAAACGGTCTGCGCCCGTACATCACCTTCATGCACGTGCGCTACACAAGCGATGAATTGACCCGCTCGGCACGCCTGATTGGTCAGCGCCTACGCGTGCACGCCGATCCGAGCGACTTACGCCAGCTCACCGCGGTCACCGAAGACGGGCAGATCTTGCAGCCCTTGCTGGCCTCCTCCATTTGGCGACATGAGCCCCACTCGATGTGGTTGCGCCGAGAGTTCTTCAAGGCCAAGCGTGCGAAGGAGTTGAGCGTGGACGAGGGTCAGAACCCGATTGATGCGTTCGTCGAACAGCGACGGCGCAAGGCGGGCAAGCTCAAACGCGCAGCCAGCGACATCGCACGCGTGCAACGTGATCGGCAGCAGCCCAACACGGCATCGCAGCTCACTCAAGACGATGCCAATGCTCAGGCGCCGATGTCGCCCGTGCTGGGTCAACTCGCCACGGGACCCGTCAAGGCCAAACGGCTGCGTATTCCGCCAGGCTTTGCCCGCTGACTCGGTGTCGCCGGGCGAGCGAGCTCCCCAGATTTCATTCGTGCCAAGAGGTGCCAGCGGGCAGCGGCTGGACCCGCCTCAACTCCAGCCATCTGTGCGGCGCGCCTGAGGATGACAGCGGGGCCGTGAAGGAGTTTTCATGCAGCCATTTGACGCTTCAACTGCGACGCCGAACCTGAGTTCGGGCAACAAGGCCCACGCGCGCACAACCCAACGCCAGCGGCGCAGTGCCGCAATGCCCGCGCCGCCCACGCCTCTATTTGGCGGGCTCACGCAGGCCAACCACCCACTGAGCCGGCGCCACTACCGCGTCGCTACGGCGGCAATCCAGGAGTTCGTCGACCTGGTGGAGCTGTGCGTGCGGGTGATGATCCCGGGTGCCCTGATTCACGCCCGGCCCCGCATGGGCAAGACGCATGCGATCGAGTACCTCAGTCTGCACCTGGGCCGTCAGCGGCCAGACTTGTTGGTGCTGCGCCTGTCGTGTGAACATCACCGCAGCGCCTATGAAGGGCCGTTCTTCTCGGCGCTCTTGGCCGCCGCCGGCGTCCGCGATCCGCAGCCGTTGACGAACGCCCAGAAGCGCTTCGCTCTGATGCGACGGCTGCATGAGCAACTGCTGCTGCGCAAGGGCCACGTCGTGGTGCTGCTGTGCGACGAAGCCCAGCGGCTTTCCAAGCACGGGCTGGAGTGGTTGCGCGATGTGCACGACCAACTCGCGCAGCAGGGCTACCGCATGATCACTTTCCTGGTCGGCCAATCGCAGCTGCTGGAGCACAAGGCGCACTACCAGCTCTCGGGCGACGAGCAGATCGTGGCGCGTTTCATGATCGAGCAGCTCCAGTTCCGAGGGATCGCCGACGCGGCGGATGCGGCCACCTGTCTGGCGAGCTACGACTGCAGCCGATACCCGGAGGACACCGGTCCGACCTTCACCGAGTTCTTCCTACCACTTGCCTGGGGCGGGGGGCTGCGCTTGGAGCAAGTCGGGCCGACCTTGTGGAACGCATTCGTTCAGGCGCATGCCGCCGCCCAGCTGCACGGGTCTGTGGAAATTCAGATGGACTACTTCACCCGGGTGGTCGAGTCGCTGCTGACGCAAACCCCGAGCTGGGACAGCCTTAGTCTGGAGTTGACCGCCGCGCACTGTGAGCGTGCCGTTCGGGATTCAGGCTACGTCGCGGCACAGCAGACCGTGCGTGCCCAAGCCTGAGGTGCCGTCATGGTCCTGCCTATCCTCGTGCCGCCAGCCATTTGTTGGCATCCGCCCGACAACGCATCAGCTGATATCCGTCGGCAATTTTTCACCGCCAAACGGAGCCGCAATCGACGCAAAGTGCGCAAGCTATGTCTATCGACGCCAGGGTTGCGACGAGCGCTGATCGCGCATTGGCTACCGGTGGCCAAGCGCTGTGTGCCGCCACCATTGGCGACTTTGATTCACAGAGCACGCGCTGACACTTGCCCGCGGACAGTGCTGCGACAGTGCGAAGCAATGCTGCGGCAGCTGCTGCGTCGAAGGCGACGAGCTCTCGGCTTGACTCACGGCGAACTCACGAGGCTTGCTGCCAGCTTCGACGGCAATACGCTGCGCGCCGCGCCAAGCAGCTCGGCACCCGCCCTGGCCTTCGTGCTGGCCAGCATGCATTGGTTCGGATGCAGCCACCCCCGCTCTCTGTTCATGGCGCCGATGCATCCGCCCACAGGGCTTATTCGTTGGATGACCCACTTCACAGTTCAAGAACAGGTCGACCAGGGACAGCAGCTGCCGGAGCGATTGAGCTTGGAGGTGCGGCGAATTGAGTGTTTTGCCAACGCACTCGTGACGCAAATTCTGGCCATGACGCCTCGGCATAGTCGAGGTGCGGTGCTGCTGCCAGAACTGCTCAAAATCGCGGAAAGCGACGATCTAAATGAGAGTGGCAGCTTTACTACTCTCCCAGACCAAAAATCAATGACTTACGTTGACCTGCCCCATCGACCAGGCCTCTCCTGACGAATTAGTGGCACGATTACTACTCTTTTGAGGCTATGTTTACTACACTTGACGTCTGCGCGGCGACACCAACGTCAAATGGCTGCAGGCGCAGAACGTCTCGATCTGGGACGAATGGGCCGATGAAAACGGCGACCTCGGCCCGGTTTACGGCAAGCAGTGGCGAGACTGGGAAGCCAAAGACGGACGACATATCGACCAGATTGCAGAGTTGATCCATCTGATCAAGAAAGACCCCAACTCGCGGCGGCAAATCGTCAGCGCCTGGAACGTCGGCGAACTCAACTCCATGAAGCTGGCGCCCTGCCATTGCCTGGTTCAAACCGCAGTCATGGGCGGCAAGTTGCATCTCCAGCTTTACCAACGGTCCTGCGACGTATTCCTCGGCGTGCCGTTCAACATTGCCAGCTACGCTTTGCTGCTGATGATTCTTGCCCAACAGTGCGACCTGGAGCCCGGCGAGTTTGTCTGGAGCGGCGGCGATGTGCACCTCTACAGCAATCACCTTGAGCAAGCGAGGCTTCAACTCTCACGCGAGCTTCGCCCACTTCCGACGATGAACATCACCCGCCGGCCTGCGGATATCGGCGACTATTTACCGGAAGACTTCGAACTGGTGGGCTATGACCCGCATCCGCACATCAAGGCGGCGGTTGCCATCTGAGAGTGCTGCTGCCGGTGTTCAAGCGGTAGGCCTTCTCTCCACCCTTGCGAACGCGTTCACCTGTGGAGCCGGCCAGGGCGGGACCGTTAACGCTCGCCCGGCGGGGGAGTCGCGGGCGCCAAAGCAAACTGCAGCCACGGCAGCGAACTGTCGTGCTGGAGGCAGCGTGGGACGACTTCGCTGACCATCCGGATGACTTGCTGCCTGCTCATTCCCCGCACGGCAAGGAAATCTAGCTGCCCACCGCCGAGCAGCGTCGCCAAGCCATGGCCGCAGCTCCACAGCACGGTCAGCACGCGCTCCACTGGCACCTCGCGCGGAATCAGCCCGGCGGCCTGGCAGGCTTCGATTGCGTGCACGAACCTCGCCATTGGCTGGGCTTGCGCTTCGCGCACGGTGTCGTTGCGGCTCCACGCCAGCGACAACCGCGGATCGAACATCACCTGGAAGTGCGCCGGGTAGTCGAGGGCAAAGCTGATGTAGGCCTGGCCCGTTGCCACAAGATGGGCCCAGGGGTCGGTGCCGGCCTGGAAGAGTTCTTGCTGTCGTTCGCCCAGCAACGTAAAGCCTCGCAGCGCCAGCGTGGTCAGCAGGCTGTCCTTGTCGGCGAAATGCTTGTAGGTGGCGGTGTGGCCGACACCCGCCATTTGCGCCAACTCGCGCAGCGTGAAATCGGCGCGTCCGCGCGCCACCATCAACTGGGTGGCTGCCGTGAGCAGCGCCTCCTTCAGATCGCCGTGGTGGTGGCGGTTGGACGGCTTTTGCGCCACCTGCGAGCGGCGGGGAGGTTTTGTCGGGGTCGCCGACTGCGGCCCCGAATGCGCCTTGCGCTTGCTCGGCGGCTTTGCCTCAGGGGGAACATCGGGCTTTTTGGGCAAGGTGCTGTTTGGACTGGTCATGGCCGGATTCTGCCGCGAGGCTTGGCGGTCAGTCACCTTCACCAGCGCAGCAGGTAGCCACGCTCGCGCGCCTGGCGGCTCCGCCAACGGCCCAGCGCCAGCGCCGCGAAGCCCATCGCCACGACCCCCGACACCACGAGCCAGACGAAAGCGCCGACGAGGCCTGCGCCCAGCGCGGCGACCACGTTGACCACGAATGGCGACAGGAACTGACCAAGGTAGAGCCCGAAGTAGATGGTGCCGGTGGCGGTGCCCATGTGCCAGGGGCGGATGTTCTCCATCGTCCAGGCCATCGTGTTGGGCACGAGCATGCCCGCGCCGAAGCCGTGTACGGCCAGCGCCAGCAAGCTCAGGCCGAAATTTGGCGCGTAGGCCAGCATCAGCAGGCCCAGCGACAAGAAGGCGAAGGTCACGATGTTCACGGCGTGAGCCGACCAGCGCTTGCGCAGCTTCGGCCACAGCAGCGTGCCGGCCACGGTGGCCAGGATGCCGAAGGCCGAGCCCAGCCCGAGCAGGGTCGTCGATTCCAGACCGATGCGCGCCATCAGGAACGGGTATTGAACCGGTGCCGCATAGACCAGCAGCATGCCGAACAGCACCACCAGCACCTGCGGCCATAGGCGACGCCAGCGAAAGCGCGTCATCTGCATGCCCAGGCTGTCGATGCGGCTGATGTGCGAAGGCTCGGTCAGGCGAAAGAGGAACGGCAGCAGCAAAAAGACGCCGCCGTACAGCAGGAACGGCAGGCGCCAGCCCCATTCGCCCAAAATGCCACTGGCCAAGAAGAGCAAGGTGCCTGCGACGCCGATGAAGCGCATCTGCAGGTTGAGGTAGCGCTCGCGTTCGGCGCCTTCGTAATAGTCGCCGATGAGAGCGGTGCAACTCGTCATCACCACCGCCTCGGCGAAGCCGAAGACGAAGCGTGACGCGGCGATCCAGCGGATGTCGTCCAGCGCGTACGGGAGCATGCCGAACACGCCGTACAGCACCGTGCCAACGATCAGCGGCATGCGCCGTCCGAATCGGTCGATGAAGCGGCCGAAGAACGGGGCGCTCAGGCCGGTCACCAGAGCCGGTGCGGCCAGCACCAGGCCGACCCATATGTCTACGTGTGGCACGTCCTCGAATGCGGCGCGAAACTTCACGAGCACGGGCACGATGAGGATCGATGCCAGGATCGTCATGCAGCTCGCGCACAGCAGCACGATGCCGGCCCTGCGGCGGTCTTCTCCAAGTGCGGGGTTGTTGCTCATGAATGACTCCGGTGCATGTCAAAGGGGGGCATCACTGCTGGGCCGCAGCGGGTGTCGCGCGATGCGTGGCCGGGCATTGCTCGGTGCAGACATGGCCGCCTTGCCGGCGCCAGGCCGTGGCCAGATTCGGGGCGTCCACCCGCTCGGGCGCGAGAGCGGCGTCGTCCAGGCGCGGCAGCACCCCGGTGTCGTAGATGTCGCGGCCGCCGAGCACGGTACGCAGCACCTGCGTGCCGACCAATTCGCCAGCCGCGCAGGTCAGCGGATTGCGGTCGAGGACGCAGAAGTCGGCCGGCGCGCCGGGCGCGATGCTGCCCAGCCCCTGCCACTCCATCAGTGCCGCGCCGTTGCGAGTCCAGCCGTCGAAAGCCTGCTGCCGCGTGATCGGCTGGGCCGACTGGCGGTTGTGGCGCCCGCTACCGGCGAACTCGTGCGATTCGGCCAGCGCCATGTGCTCCCACGGGCTGCCCGGCCCCCAATCCGAGCCCAGCGCGACATTGGCGCCCGAATCGAACAGGCGCTTCAGCGGCACCAGGTCTTTGAGCGCCGCTTCGCCGATGCGCTCGCGATAGAGCTCCCCCTTGCCCCAGCTGAAGCTCATGCTGGTACCGAAGTGAAAACCCAGCTCGGCGTAACGGTGCGTGGTGGCCTCGTCGATCAGGATGTTGTGCTGCATCACCCAGCCCTGCGTTGCCGATGCCGAGAGATTGCGCTGCGCCTGCAGCGACTCCAGAAACTCGCGATGGTCCTGATGGCCGCCCTGCACCATGCTCAGCCGCAGACCGTGCTCAAGGCAGAAAGCGATGGCCTCGCGCTCCAGCGACTGGGGCACGAAAGCATGCCCGCGCGTGCTGCGGCCGTAGGCGTCGAGGTAGGGCGCGTCGATGCGCAAGAAGCCGGGCCAGCAGGGCCCACCCCGGCTCAGCGTCATGCCGTTCACCCGCAGCGTGTCGTCGGAGGTCTGGCGCAACGCAAGGGCGCGACGAAAGTTGTCGCGCACCCCTTGCGCCGTCAAATCCATGCCGTGGTCGAAGGCGTATTGCGCCGCCTCCAGCGAGGCCAGCACCCGCAACTGAAGTTGCCCGGCATCGCGAACCTGTTGATACGCGGCGATGTGCGCCGGCTCCATCACATGGCCTTCGAAGCACGCCGTCACCCCCCGACGCGCGGCGACCAACTGCCCCTCGAGTGCGCCACGAACCCAGACGTCGTCGCCCGGCCGGGGCAATTGCGACGCCACGCGCGACAGCCAGAAGCTGTCGCCGTTGTAGTAGTTGGTGACGTTGCCGCGGAACACCCCGGTCAGTTCGCCATCGGCGTCTTTCTCGATCCACACGTCGTCCACCCGGTCGGGCAGATCGCGGGTCAGTTGCAGGCGCTGCAACGCCATCGAGTTCATCGAGCACACATTGGGAATGCGCGGCGCGAAAGCCTGCAACAACACCGGGTGGTCGGGCGCGGCGGCATCCAGCGCGTGTCGATCCGGCAGGCGGCCCTCGGGCAGATCGCGCCAGGACCGGCGGATGAAGTAGTGCGGCTCGCCCACCGGCGTGGTCAGGATCCATTCGCCGGCGGGCGTGGTGCGTGCCCGGGCTGCGATGCGAGCGGCGATATCGGCGTGGTCGCGTGCGTCGTAGAGCGGCACGCAGGCGGCATCGATGCCGGCGAAGTGCATGAAGTGCGGGTGCGAGTCAACGATGCCGGGCGCCAGCGTGGCGCCTTCCAGGTCGATCTCTCGCACGCCTTGCGACGCCTGGCTGCGCATCTCGCGCAGGCTGCCGACTGCGGTGACGCGGCCGTCGGCCACGAGCACCGCTTCGGCCACCTCGCGTCGCGCGTTCTGCGTGAGGACGGCGGCACTGTGGATCAGCATCGGTGTCGAGGGTCTGGATTCGGACATGGCTGGCTTTCTTGAACCACTGCATTGGCAAGGGCGTGTGACCACCGTGCGGCTGACGCATCGCGTCGATAATGCCTTAAGTGACCGCTGGTGACATAAGTATGGACTGAATATTCTCTGGCGTCAAACCTCTAGCAAACCCTAATCAACCCCTTTTAATCGGGAATACCCTCGCTATCTTTGCCTTGACGCCAAAAGAAATCTTCAACTAAAGTGACCATCGGTGACTTTAGAAAGACCTCACGATGAATGACATCCAAAACCTGCTGGCGGCCACCGATGCTGTCGGTCTTGCCCACTTGGTGCAGCGCCGCGAGGTGCAGCCGATCGAACTGGTCGAAGCGGCTATCGGGCTGATTTCCCACGCCGACGCGGGGCTCAACTTCATGGCCGAGACCTTGTTCAACGAAGCCCGTCAGGCTGCTCTGCGGGTCGACCCCACAGCGCCGCTGGCCGGCGTGCCTACCGTCGTGAAAGATTTGTTTCCCGGTGTCGGCGGCGCCTGCATGAGCAATGGCTCACGCCTGTTCTCCGGTGTGCGGGCACCCGGCGACGACGAGGTGGTGACGCGGATGCGCCGTGCAGGCTTGGTGATCCTGGGCACCAGCACGGCGCCGGAGCTGGGGCTCAACCTCAGCACCGAATCGGCGCTCCACGGTGCCACGCGCAACCCCTGGAACCCGGCGCTGTCGGCGGGGGGTTCCAGCGGCGGCTCCAGCGTCGCCGTGGCGGCGCGTGTGGTGCCGCTGGCCCATGCCAGCGATGGCGGCGGCTCGATCCGGGTGCCGGCTTCGGCTTGCCACTTGTTCGGGCTCAAGCCGACCCGCGGTCGGGTGCCGATGGGACCGCAAGTCGGCGAGGGCTGGGGAGGTCTGGCCTGCGTACATGCGGTGAGCCGCAGCGTGCGCGACAGCGCCCAGATGCTGGATTGCCTGCACGGCCCCGACGCTGGCGCGCCGTACCACGCACCGGCCGTGGCCGGCAGCTTTCGGTCGGCATTGGATGAGCCACTGCCCCGGCTGCGCATCCGCTTGCTCGAACGCACCGGCACCGCACGCAGTGCCGACAGCGCCGCCGTGGTGGCACGCGCTGCCCGGCTGGCACAGGACCTAGGCTGCGAGGTCGAGCCGCTGCCGCAATTGCCGGTGGCTGAGGATCAGGCGTGGCACCACTTGTTCGTGATCATGGCGGCCAACGTGCGCGCCTTGCTCGGCATGGTCGAACGCATGTCGGGCCGCCCGGTGAACCCGCAGGCGCTGGAGCCGTGGACACGCGTGCTGCTCGCCGCGCACGCGAAGGACCGCGTGGCCGACTACGTGGACGCCGTCAACGGTTGCCACACGCTGGGCCGCACGATGGCCGGGCTGTTGCAGCCCGGCGACTTGCTGCTGATGCCCACCACCGAGACGCCGACTCCGCCGCTGGGCTATCTGTCCACCACCGACGAGAGCCGCTCGTACGACACCTACCGCGAGCGCTTCATGGCCTACGCGCCAACAGCGCCGCTCTTCAACATGAGTGGCCAGCCGGCGATGACCGTGCCGCTGTACCGCAGTGCGCAGGGCACGCCGCTCGGCGCCCAGTTCGTCGCGTCACAAGGCGGCGAACGCGCCCTGCTCACCCTGGCAGCCCATCTCGAGCGTGCAGCGCCCTGGGCGCAGGACCGGCCCGAGCCGGTTGCAGCGTCGAGTTTTTCTTGAGCGCTCGTCACGTGACATGTCGTTGCAGCGCGCGCCGTCGTTTCCAACCCAACCCGGAGAACACCATGATTGATAGCTTCCAAGCGTCCCCCGCTGCAATCGCTCGGCTTTGGCGGGGGGCGGCGCATCGGCTGGCGCACGCAGCCCGACGGCCAGCCACGTTGACTGCTGCGATAACGGCCGCATGGACTGCCGCAATGCCGGCGGCTCAAGCCGTCGAGACCGGCATCGAGTCTTCGCCCATCGGCCTGCATGCCATCGGTGCTGGGTTGCTGCCGCCCAAGACACCGAACGGCTACCTCGACATCCGTGGCGCCACCTACACCGCCACAACGCTCAAGGACGGCAACGGCAACACGTCGCGAGGCCCCAATCGGGTCGAGGTGCAGGCGCTCGCTTTCAAGTACGTTCGCCAGACCGATCTGAGCTTGTGGGGCGGCAACTACTTCTGGGGTGTGGCCGTGCCCTTGGTCAAGGTCAAGGCCGAGATCACGGTACCGGGTTTCGTCGTCGGCGCGCCAGTGCCGTTTGTCACGCTGTCCGGCAAGGACAGCGGCGTGGGCAACGTCGAGATCGACGCCGGCGGCGTGCATTGGGATCTCGACAACCTGTTCATCACATCGAAGCTGACGTTCGGGCTGCCGACCGGCAGCTTCGACGCCAAACAGCTTGCCAATGTCGGCACCAAGCGCGCGTTCGTGGGACCGCGTATCGGCGCCGCTTACTTCCCAGGCAATGGCTGGGTGCTCTCGCAAGAACTGCGGCTGGACTTCAACAAAAAGAACAATGACACCGGCTATCGCAGCGGTCACGAGATGCACCTTGACTTGGCGGTGTCCAAACGCTTCGAGGGCTATCCCGCGTTCGAGCTGGGTCTGGCCGGCTACATCTACCGCCAGCTCGGCAACGACCGCTCAGGCACCCCAGCGCCAGCGTCAGGGCGCGCGCGAGTGCAGGGCCTGGGGCCGGCGTTCACTTACCTGAACACCGATGTCGGCGTGTGGGTCAGCGGCAACTACGCCGTCGAGTCCGGTGCCCGCAACCGCTTCGAGGGTCGCCGCTTCTGGCTCCGCTCGGGCATCTTGTTTTGAAGGAGTCACCATGCAAACCTTGAACCGCCCGATTTTTCAGGCAGCCATCCTGCCAGCGCTGCTCTTGCTGATGTCAGCCAACGCCGATGCGGCCGAACTGCAGGTGCGCGTCACCGGGCTCACAAGCTCAGCCGGCGCTGTCACGGTCAGCGTCTATTCGTCACCGGCCGAGTTTCCGGCGGGTCGCGCCTTGGTGGAACTGGTGGCCACGCGGCAAGACGATGCGGCCGTCGTCACCTTCAGCAACCTGCCGCCCGGCAACTACGCCGTGGCCGCCTATCAAGACGAGAACGGCAACGGCAAGCTCGACAAGAACATGCTGGGCAAGCCCAAGGAGCGAACCGGTTTCAGCCGGGGTGCCGTCGGCACGATGGGCCCGCCCGCGTTCAAGAACGCCCAGTTCGCGGTGGTGGACGGCCCCCCGCAGGACGTCCCCATCCTGCTCAAGCCTTGACTCAAAAGAAAGAAGAGGCCATGAACGCAACGCACGACTATCCCGAACTGGCATTGCATGTCGGCGGGCGCTGGATCACGCACACCGACGCCGGTGTGCTGGACGTGATTGACCCCGCCAGCGGGGATCGGCTGGCCACGCTGCCACTGGCCGGTGCAGACGAAGCGGCGGCAGCTTTCGAGGCTGCCGGCCGGGCGCAGCCCAAATGGGCCGCGCTGTCGCCGCTGGCACGTCAGCAAATTCTGGTGCGTGGCACGGCGCTGCTGCGGGAGCGCGCCGCGCGCATCGCTCATGTCATGACGCAAGAGCAAGGCAAACCGCTGGCGGAATCCGAGCGCGAAGTGCTGCTCGCTGCCGACATCATCGACTTCCTCGCCGAAGAGGCGCGCCGTCAGGGCGGGCGCCTCGTGCCGCCGCGCGGCGGCCCCATCACCAGCCAGTCGGTGCACCGCGTACCCGTGGGCCCGGTGGCGGCTTTCACGCCGTGGAACTTTCCGATCAATCTGCCGGCGCGCAAGCTCGGCGGGGCGTTGGCCGCAGGTTGCACCGTCGTGCTCAAACCGGCTGAAGAAACGCCCGCCAGCGCACAGCTGTTGGTGCAGGCGCTGCTGGACGGCGGCCTGCCTGACGGCGTGCTCAACCTGCTGTTCGGCCACCCGGCCCAGGTCAGCGCCGCCGCGGTGGCCAACCCTTGGATCGCCAAGCTGTCCTTCACCGGTTCGACGGCCGTTGGCAGGTCGCTGGCGGCGCAGTGCGGCCAGGCATTGAAACGCTTCACTGGCGAACTGGGCGGTCACGCGCCCGTCATCGTCTGCGACGACGCCGATGTGCCTGCGGCAGTGGCGGCCTTGGTGTCGGCCAAGTTTCGCGGCGCAGGTCAGGTTTGCACAGCGCCGACGCGCCTGTTGGTGCAGCGCCGGATTCACGCCGCTTTCACCGACGCCTTCGTGGCGGCGGCCTCGGCGCTACGCGTCGGCCCAGGGCTGCAGCCGGGGGTGCAGATGGGGCCGCTGATCGCCGCGCGGCGAGTGGAGTTCATGCAGGTGTTGGTGGACGACGCGGTCGCGCTCGGCGGCACGCTGCTGTGCGGCGGCAAGCCGCTGCCGGGCAGCGGATTCTTCTACCCGCCGACCGTGCTGGCCGACGTTCCAACCTCCGCTCGCGCGCAACGTGAGGAACCGTTCGGGCCGCTGGCCATGATCGATGCCTTCGACGATATCGACGAGGCGTTGACACGCGCCAATGCTTTGCCGCAGGCGCTGGCCGCGTATGCCTTCACGCGCGATCTGCAGCGGGCGCACCGGCTCGGCCAAGGGCTGCGCGCCGGCATGGTGGGCATCAACCACTGCGGCCTCAGCCAGCCCGAGACGCCATTCGGCGGCCAGGGCGACAGCGGCATCGGCGGCAGCGAAAGCGGTCTTGAGGGGCTGCTGTCGTACACCGAGACGCGGCTGTTGAGTGTGGCGGCATGAGCGCCGCCGGGCCGCGCGGGCTGCTGCTTGATTTCGGCAGCGTCATCTCGGCGTCGCTGTTCGAGCGCCACAGCGACAACGAAGCCAGGCTCGGTTTGCCGGCTGGTGCGCTCGACTGGCCGGGCCCGCTCGACCCCGCGCGCGACCCGCTGTGGCAACGCATGCTCGACGACGACATCAGCGAGCGAGACTACTGGGCACAGCGCGCCGAGCAGACCGGCCAACTGCTGGGCCAGACCGGCTGGACCATGCAGACGCTGCTGTCCCACGTGCGCCATACCGACCCAGCCGAGGCAGTGCGCCCTGCCATGCGCCAACTGATCAATCAGGCCCGCGCTGCCGGGTTGCGGGTCGGCATCCTGTCCAACGAGCTGGAGCTGTTCTACGGCACCGCGTTCCTGCAGCGGCTGGATGTGATGCAGGAGCTGCACTGCGTCGTCGATGCCAGCCACACCGGCATCCTGAAGCCCGACCCGCGCGCTTATGCCGCCGCGGTCGACGGCATGGGCCTGACGGCCGGCGAACTGCTGTTCGTGGACGACCAGTTCCGCAACATCCAGGGCGGCGTGCGCGCCGGCCTGCAGACCCACCACTTCGACCTGCGCGACGTGCCCGGCCAGATCGCCTCGATCGCCGCGCGCCTGCGCCTACCTTGGACCACCGACCATGACTGAGACCTCCACCGCCGCTCTGCCGCGCGTCCGGCTCGACCCCGCCGCCGTGCGCCGCCTGCTGCAAGCCGAGCAAGACCGCTTCGCGCGCTTGCACCCGGCGTCGCAGGCCAGCTTCGAGGCCGGCCAGGCGCACTACCTCTACGGCGCGCCGTCGCACTGGATGCGCCGCTGGGCCGGGCGCTTTCCGCTCACCGTCAGGCAGGCGCAGGGCGTGCAGGTCGAGTGCATCGACGGCCTGCACTACACCGATTTTTGCCTCGGCGACACCGGCGGCATGTGCGGCCATGCAGCGCCTGCGGTGACGCAGGCGGTGGCCGCGCAACTGGCGCGCGGTGCCACGCTGATGCTGCCCGGCAGCGATGCGTTGTGGGTCGGCGCCGAACTGACGCGGCGCTTCGGCCTGCCCTACTGGGGCTTCACCACCTCGGCCAGCGACGCCAACCGCGCCGCCGTGCGCATCGCGCGCATGGTCACCGGGCGCCAGAAGGTGCTTGTGTTCAACGGCTGCTACCACGGCTCGGTCGAGGAAGCGCATGTGGCCTTGCAAGACGGGCATGTCGTCATGCGCAACGGCATCCACGACAACGCTGTCGACCATGCGCGCGTCTCGCGCGTCATCGAGTTCAATGACCCGGCGGCGCTGCGACAGGCGCTGGCCGACCACGACGTGGCCTGCGTGCTGGCCGAGCCGTTCATGACCAACTACGGCCTGATCGAGCCGGACCCCGGCTTCATGCAACTGCTGCGCGACGAAACCCGGCGCACCGGCACGCTGCTCGTGCTCGATGAAACCCACACATTTTCCAGCGGCCCCGGCGGCTGCAGCGGTGCGCCGGGTGCGGTGAAGGGTGACTTCTTCGTCGTCGGCAAGGCGGTGGGTGGCGGTATCCCGGTGGGCCTATACGGCACCAGCCAAGAAGTGGCAGAGCGCCTGTGGGCATGCGTGCCGAAGGTTGATCCGACGGTGGTGCGGCAAAGCGCGCACCTCGGCTTCGGCGGCACCTTGGCCGGTAGCGTGCTGCAGGTGGCGGCAGTGCGGGCGGTGCTGGAGCAGGTGCTGACGCCCGATGCCTTTGACCACATGATCGCGCTGGCTGACCGGCTGGCGCAGGGTGCTCGCCAGACCATGCAACGCCATCGCCTGCCCTGGCACGTGGCACAGGTGGGCGCGCGGGTCGAGACGATGTTTGCCCCGCTGGCGCCGCGCAATGCCGCCGACGTTGCCCGCGGCCGCGACGGCACGCTCGAGGCGTTGTTTCACGTCTTTTTCCTCAACCGCGGCGTGCTCATCACGCCGTTCCACAGCATGCTGCTGATGTGCCCGGCCACGTCGGACGCCGATGTCGACCGATATCTGCAGGTGCTGCAGGAGTTCGGCGATGCGCTGCATGCGGGGTGCTTGGCATGAGCCCGCAGCCGTTTCGCCTTGACGGCCGCGTGGCCCTCGTGACCGGCGCCGGCCGTGGCATCGGCGCGGCCATCGCGACGCGGCTGGCCGAGGCCGGCGCGTATGTGCTGCTGGCCAACCGCTCGGCCGAGGTGGCTGACACGCTGGCAGCGTCGTTGCGCGCGCAGGGCCTGGCCGCGCAGGCCACCGGCTTCGATGCCAGCGAGGCCGGTTGCCGGCGGGTGGTCGAGCAGGCGGCGCAAGCTGCCGGGCGTGTGGACATCGTCGTGCACAACGCCGGCGGTTGCCCCTGGTCGGCGCTCGAGACGCTGGACGCCGCAACCCTGGAACACACGCTGGCACTGAACTTGAAGGCCTGCTTCTGGCTGACCCAAGCCGCGCTGCCGCTGATGCCCGCAGGAGGGCGGATCCTCGTCACCTCGTCGGTCACCGGCCCGCGCGTGGCCATGATCGGGGCGGCGCACTACGCCGCCGCCAAGGCCGGCGTGAACGGCTTCATCCGCGCGGCGGCGCTGGAGCTGGCCGGCCGCGGCATCACCGTCAACGGCGTGGAGCCGGGCTTCGTGGCCAAGGACCGGGGCCGCCTGAGCCAGCCCGAGGTGCGCGAAAGCCTGGTGCGCCACATCCCGCTGGGCCGCGCCGGCGCCGCCGACGACATCGCCTGGTCCATGCTGTTTTTTGCCAGCGACGAGGCGCAGTGGATCACCGGCCAGACGCTGGTGGTCGATGGCGGCATGACCTTGCCCGAGTCGGGACAGGTGATGGACGAGATCTGGGCCGCCCGCAGCGGTGCCGCCGCGACGGTCGCCCTCGCCGAGGATGCGCCGTGAACCCCTGCGTGCTGCTCGTCGGCACCGCCGACACCAAGGCGGCCGAACTCGCCTTCATCCGCCAGTGCATTCACGACGCCGGGGGCAGCACCTGCCTGATGGATGTGGGCGTGCTGGGGCAACCCGGAATGGCGGTGGACGTCAGCGCCCACGAAGTGGCGGCCGCAGCGGGCCGCACCCTGGACGAGGTGCGCGCCAGTGGCGACGAGAACGAGGCCATGTCGTGCATGGCCCGAGGCGCCGTGACGTTGGCCAGCGCGCTGCATGCCGCTGGCCGTGTGCACGGCGTGCTGGCCCTGGGCGGCACGATGGGCACCGACCTGGCGCTCGACGTCACGGCCGCGCTGCCGCTGGGGTTCCCCAAGCTCATCGTGTCCACCGTGGCCCACTCGCACCTGATTCCGCCGGAGCGCCTCGCACCCGATCTGATGACGATGCTGTGGGTGGGCGGCTTGTACGGCTTGAATACGATCTGCCGGCGCGCGCTGGCGCAGGCCGCCGGTGCCATCGTAGGCGCCAGCCGTGTGCCTGCACCGACCGAGCTCGCGCGGCCGGCGGTCGGCATCACCTCGTTCGGCACCTCGGCGCTGACGTACATCGTGCGCCTGACGCCGGCGCTGGAAGCGCGTGGGTACGAGGTGGTGGTGTTTCACTGCACCGGTATGGGCGGGCGGGCGTTCGAGGCGCTGGCGCGCGAGCGCCGCTTCGTCGCGGTGCTGGACCTTTGCCTGGCCGAAGTTGCCAACGAGGCAAACGGCTCCATCGTCACCGCTGGCGCAGGGCGCTTGCTGGGCGCCGGCAGCACCGGCGTGCCGCAGATCGTCGCCCCGGGCGGCGCCGATCAGGTCGACATGCAGGCCTGGCGGCCGCTGCCGCCGCAGCATGCAGACCGGGTCCATCACGCACACAACCGGCTGCTGGCCTCGGTGCTGATGAACGAGGAAGAGCGCCGCTGCGCCGCCCGCGCCGTCGCCAGCCGGTTGGCGCAGGCGCGCGGTGCCACCGCCTTCATCGCGCCCCTGGCCGGCATCGAGGCCTGGGACCGCCCCGGACAGCCGCTGCACGACGCACACGGCCTGGCGGCCTTTTACGACGAACTGGACCAGCAGCTCGCAGCCCACTCGCCCAGCTCCGGGGCGTCCTTCGAACACCACCGGCTCGACGCTCACATCAACGACATGGCATTCACCGACCACGTGCTGGCAATCTTCGACCGCTGGGTACTGGCCGGCATCGTGCCGGCGGGCGAGCAGCCAGTGACGCCGAGAGGCCCCGCATGATGATGCTCAACAATCTGCTGGCCCAGCCGCTGGCCTCCGACCCCAACGGCCCGGTCTTCCTGCCGCCGACCCGCGGCACCATCTACGGCTGCTTGCTGAACCATGCCGACGCGCTCGCCGCGCTTGGCGAGCAGGTCAACGCAGCGCCGTACAAAGCTGCGCCGAAGGCACCGATCCTCTACATCAAGCCACGCAACACGGTGGTGGGGCACCGGGCCGTGGTGGTTGTACCCGCCGACGTGAGCGAGCTGGAAATCGGCGCGACGCTGGGCCTGGTGATCGGCCGCACGGCCTCGCGAGTGGCCGAGAGCGAGGCGCTGGATTTCATTGCCGGCTACACCATCGTCAACGACATCAGCGTGCCTCACGACTCCTAGTACCGGCCGTCGCTGCGCTTCAAGTGCCGCGACGGCTTCTGTCCGATCGGCCCTTGGGTGGCGCCGCGCTCGCAGGTGCCCGACCCGGATGCGCTGCACATCACCGTCAGCGTCGATGGCGAACCCGTGCATCGCAACAGCACCGTCGGGTTGATCCGGCCGGTCGCCCGTTTGCTCGCCGCTGTGACTGATTTTATGACCCTGCGGCCGGGCGACCTGCTCAGCGTCGGGGTGGCCGCGGGCGCGCCGCGCGTGTGTGCCGGCCAGCGGGTCACCATCGATATCGAGGGCATCGGGCAACTCGACAACAGCTTCGTTGCGGAGACCCTGGCATGAAGCACGCGAGAGTTGCTTATGGCGGTGCGATCCATGACGCCACGCCGCATCCCCAGGGGCTGCGCCTCGCAGACGGCCGCGTGCTCGCCGAAGACGAGGTGGTTTGGTTGTTGCCATTCGAGGTTGGCACGGTCATCGCGCTCGGCCTGAACTACGCCGATCACCTGAAAGAGCTGTCAAAGGAGCTGACCGTCTCGGCGCAGGACGAGCCGCTCGCGTTTTTGAAGGGCCCGGGCACATTGATCGGCCACCGCGGCCAGACCCGCCGCCCCGCCGATGCCAGCTTCATGCACTACGAGTGCGAACTCGCCCTCGTCATCGGCCGGCGTGCCAAGCACGTCAAGCGTGCCGACGCGATGACATGCGTCGCCGGCTACACCGTGGCCAACGACTATGCGATCCGCGACTACCTCGAAAACTATTACCGGCCGAACCTGCGCGTGAAGAACCGCGACACCTGCACCGTCCTGGGCCCGTGGCTGGTGGACGCCACCGATGTGCCCGACCCGCACGCGCTGGCCTTGCGCACATGGGTCAACGGGCAGCTCACGCAGCAAGGCAATACCCGCGACCTGATGAACGACATCCCCGCGCTCATCGTCTATCTCAGCGGCTTCATGACGCTCGACGAGGGCGATTTGATTCTGACCGGCACGCCCGACGGCGTCGTCAACGTGAACGTCGGCGACGAGGTCGTGACCGAGATCGACGGCATCGGCCGGCTTGTCAACACCGTCGTCAGCGACGAAACATTTGGCCGCTGAACATTCACCACCAGAAGACACCACATGCGCATCCAGCACCTCATCAACGGCAAGAGCGTCGAAAGCAAGGCCTACTTCGAAACCCTCAACCCGGCCACGCAGCAGGTGTTGGCGGAAGTGGCCTCGGGCACTGCCGCCGAAGTTCATGCCGCGGTGGCGGCTGCCAAGGCAGCCTTTCCGGCCTGGGCCGGCCGCCCGGCAACCGAGCGAGCCGCGCTGATGAACAAGCTCGGTGATCTCATCAACCAGCATGTGCCCGAATTGGCGCAAACCGAGACCCGCGACACCGGCCAGGTGATCGCGCAGACGAGCAAGACCCTGGTGCCGCGCGCGGCCGACAACTTCTATTACTTTGCCGAGATGTGCACCCGTGTCGACGGCCACACCTACCCGACGCCGACGCACCTGAACTACACGCTGCACCACCCGGTCGGCGTCTGTGCACTGATCTCGCCGTGGAACGTGCCGTTCATGACCAGCACCTGGAAGGTCGCGCCCTGCCTCGCGTTCGGCAACACCGCCGTGCTGAAGATGAGCGAGTTGTCGCCGATGACCGCCGCGCGGCTCGGCGAACTGGCATTGGAAGCGGGCATTTCGGCCGGTGTGCTGAACATCGTGCACGGCTTCGGCAAGGACACCGGCGAGCCCCTGTGCGGCCACCCCGATGTGCGCGCCATTTCCTTCACCGGTTCCACGGCCACCGGCAATCGCATTGTTCAGACAGCCGGGCTGAAGAAGTTCAGCATGGAACTCGGCGGCAAGAGCCCGTTCGTGATCTTCGAGGATGCCAATCTGGATCGTGCGCTCGACGCCGCGATCTTCATGATCTTCTCGAACAACGGCGAGCGCTGCACGGCCGGCTCGCGCATCCTGATTCAGAAAAGCATCTACGCCGAGTTCGCAAAGCGCTTTGCCGAGCGCGCGCGACGCATCGCCGTTGGCGACCCGATGCATGAGCAGACCGTGGTCGGCCCGATGATCAGCCAGGCCCATCTGGCCAAGGTTCGCGGCTACATCGAACTCGGCATCCAGGAGGGCGCGACGCTGCTCGCCGGGGGCCTCGACGCGCCCGATCTGCCCGCCACGATGACGCAGGGCAACTTTGTCCGGCCGACCGTGTTCACCGATGTGAAGAACTCGATGCGCATCGCGCAGGAAGAAATCTTCGGCCCGGTGGCTTGCTTGATCCCGTTCGACGACGAGGCCGACGCCATCCGCCAATCCAACGATATCGCCTACGGCCTGTCGAGCTATGTGTGGACCGAGAACCTCGGCAAGGCGCACCGCGTCGCAGCGGCCATCGAAGCCGGCATGTGCTTCGTCAACAGTCAGAACGTGCGCGACCTGCGCCAACCCTTCGGCGGCACCAAGGCCTCGGGCACCGGCCGCGAGGGCGGCACCTGGAGCTACGAGGTGTTCCTGGAACCGAAGAACGTCGCCGTGGCGCTCGGCTCGCATCACATTCCGCATTGGGGGGCCTGACCATGGGCAAGCTTGCACTCGCCGCCAAGATCACCCACGTGCCGTCGATGTACCTGAGCGAGATCGACGGCCCGGCCAAGGGCAGGCGGCAAGCCGCGATCGACGGCCACATCGAGATCGGGCGTCGCTGCCGCGCGTTGGGCGTCGACACGGTCATCGTGTTCGACACCCACTGGCTCGTCAACGCCGATTACCACATCAACTGCGCGCCGCATTGGAAAGGTGTTTACACCAGCAACGAACTGCCGCACTTCATCAGCAACATGGCGTTCGAGCTCGACGGCAACCAGGCACTCGGTCTGCTGATGGCCGAGGCGGCCAACGCGGCAGGTGTGACGACCCGTGCCCATCCGGCAACCACCCTGGCGCCGGAGTACGGCACGCTCGTGCCAATGCGCTACATGAACGCCGACCGCCACTTCAAGGTGATATCCGTTTCAGCGCTGTGCCAGGCGCACTACCTCGCCGACAGCGCCAAGCTGGGCTGGGCCATCCGCCGCGCGATCGAAGACCGTTACGACGGTACCGTCGCGGTGCTCGCCAGCGGCTCCCTCAGCCACCGCTTCGCCCAGAACGGCACGGCCGACGACTACCGCGACAAGATGTGGAGCCCGTTCCTCGAACGGTTGGACCGCGACGTGGTTGGCATGTGGCAGCGCGGCGAATGGCCCGACTTCTGCGACATGCTGCCCGAATACGCCGCCAAGGGCCACGGCGAAGGCTTCATGCACGACACGGCGATGTTGCTCGGCGCGCTCGGCTGGCACCAATACGACCGGGGCGTGGAGGTCGTCACGCCGTTCTTCCCGAGTTCCGGCACGGGCCAGATCAACGCGGCGTTCCCGGTTTCGCCGATGCCGGTGGACCTCTCGGGCATCGGTCAGCCCCGCGCTGCCGCACTGGTCGGCGGACGCCTGTGACCGAGACATCAGCCATGCCTCACCTCGTCATCCTCTACACCGGCAACCTTGAAGCCGAGGTTGATATGGGTCTGCTCGCGCGGGCGCTGGCCGACACGATGATCGCGCAGCGCGATGACGCGGGCCAGGCGGTGTTCCCGATGGGCGGCACGCGCGTGCTGGCCTACCCGGCACCGCACTTCACTGTGGCCGACGGCAGCGGCAATTTCGGCTTTGTCTACCTCAACCTGCGCATGGGCCGCGGCCGCAGCGAGGCCGTCCATCAGCAGGCGGGCGCCGCCCTGGTCGCGACAGCGCGGGCACATTTTTCGCCGCTGCTGGCACAGCGCGCCGTTGGCATCACCTTGCAGATCGACGTCGGTGACGAGGTCTTCAACGGCAAGCTCGGCAATCTTCATCCCTTGTTCCCGACCTCATGAATCCCGACCTCATCCAATCGCTTGCTCGCGAGTTGTACGACGCACGCAAAAGCCGCACGCAGGTGCGCCATGTCTCGATGCGCCATCCGTCGATGACCATCGAGGACGGCTACACCATCCAGCGCGCCTGGGTGGCGCTGGAGCTTGCCGACGGCCGCACGATCAAGGGCCGCAAGATCGGCCTGACTTCGCGAGCGATGCAGCTGTCCTCCCACATCACCGAGCCCGACTACGCACCGTTGATGGACGACATGTTCTTCGTCCAGGGGACCGACATCCCGTTCAGCCGCTTCATCGCCCCGCGTATCGAGGTTGAACTCGCGTTCGTGCTCGGCCGGCCGCTCAAAGGGCCGGGGGTGACGCTGTTCGACGTGCTCGCCGCGACCGAGTACGTCACCCCTGCCGTCGAGATCATCGACGCACGCATCGAGCAGTTCGACCGTGAGACTAAGGCCATGCGCAAGGTGTTCGACACCATCGCCGATTTCGCCGCGAACGCCGGCATCGTCCTCGGTGGTCGCCCGGTGCGCCCGAATGATGTGGACCTGCGCTGGGTCGGCGCGCTGCTGCACAAGAACGGCGTAATCGAGGAGACCGGTCTCGCGGCGGGTGTACTCAACCACCCCGCTACCGGCGTGGCCTGGCTGGCCAACAAGATTGCCGTGTACGACGAGCAGTTGAACGCGGGCGACATCGTGCTCGCCGGCTCCTTCACCCGCCCCACCACTGCGGTGGCGGGCGACAACTTTCATGTCGACTACGGCCCATTGGGCTCGGTCGCGTTCCGGTTCGTCTGACGAGGCCGGGCCATGCAGCTCCCTGTCAACAGCTTCAAGCAGGCGATGCTTGACCGGCAACGTCAAATCGGACTGTGGGTCGGCCTGGCCGGTGCCTACACCGCCGAAGCCGTTGCCTGCACCGGCTTCGACTGGCTGCTGATCGACGCCGAGCACGCCCCCAACGACGTGCGCAGCGTGCTCGCGCAACTGCAGGCGGTGGCGCCTTACCCCACCCACCCGATCGTGCGACCGGTGGTCGGCGACGTGGCCCTGATCAAGCAACTGCTCGACGTGGGCACGCAGACGCTGCTGATCCCGATGGTCGAGACCGCCGAGCAGGCCGCGCTGATGGTGGCCGCCACCCGATACCCGCCGAACGGCATCCGCGGCGTGGGCAGCGCGTTGGCACGCTCGTCACGGTGGAACCAGATCGACGACTACCTGCACCAGGCTGATTCGCAAATCTGCGTGCTGGTGCAGGTTGAGAACAAGCGCGGCCTCGACAACCTCGCCGAGATCGCGGCTGTCGACGGCGTGGACGGCGTGTTCTTCGGCCCGGCCGATCTCTCGGCGGCGCTTGGCTTCTTGGGCCAGCCTGGCCACCCGGAGGTACAGCGCGTGATCCAGGCCGGCATCCAGACCGTGCTCGCAGCCGGAAAGACGCCCGGCACCCTGGCGACCGACCCGACGCTGGCACGCCGCTATCTGGCGCAGGGCGCGCGGTTTGTCGCCGTGGGGGTGGACACCACCCTGCTGGTGCGCGCCTGCCGTGAATTGGCGGCGTCCTACCAGGAGGCGCCTGAGGCTGCTGATGCTGCCGGTGCGCCGATCGCCCACGCTGACGGGTACTGATTCAACGCGAATGCAACCCGGCAAGGCACGCAGGCACGCACCCTGAATGATCAAGCAGGATGTCCTGCAATGGCATGGCTCGCTCCAAGGTAAGCGGCGACCACGCGCGGGTTGCTGGCCAGTTCTGCGGCAGGCCCCGCCAGCGTGACCTCGCCCAGCTCAAGCACGTAGCCGTAGTCGGCAACCTTGAGTGCCGCCCTGGAGTTCTGCTCGATCAGCAGCGTCGCGACGCCCGTCTCGCGGAGCTGGGTGATGATCTGGAACACATCGGCCATCACCCGGGGCGCCAGGCCCAGGGAGGGCTCGTCGAGCAGCAGCACCTCGGGAGCACTCATCAACGCCCGCCCCAGGGCCAGCATCTGGCGCTCGCCGCCCGACAGCGTGCCGGCGGCCTGCTTGCGACGCTCCTTCAAGCGCGGGAACAGGCGGAAGATGTCTTCCATGCATTCGTCGCGCGACTTGGTCTTGTCTCGGCGCCGGTACGCACCCAACTCAAGGTTGTCCTGCACGGTCATGGTGGCGAACAGCTCGCGCCGCTCGGGTACGAGGGCAATGCCTCTGCCCAACCGGTGCTCGACAGACTCGTGGCTGATGTTGATATTGCCGTACGCGACGCGCCCGGTCGCGAAGCCTTTTTCGGGCAACAAGCCCATGATGGCGTTCAGCAGTGTCGATTTGCCAGCGCCATTGGGACCGATGACAGTGACGATCTTGCCCGCCTGAACATCGATGTTGATGCCGTGGAGCGCTTGCACCGAGCCATAGAAGACCTTGAGGTCGCGGGTGGCCAGTGCAGAGCTCGGGGCATTCGAACGAACGGTCGTCTGATTCATTCGACACCTCCCAGGTAAGCCGCCAGCACCGTCTCGTTCGACTGAATTTCTCCCGGCGTCCCTTCCACAATCTTCTTGCCGAACTCCATCACGACCAGGCGGTCCGTCAAGCCCATGACGAAATCCATGTCGTGCTCGACGATGAGAACCGACATGCCTTCCTCTCGCAGCTGGCGCAGAAGTGCCGCGAGCGCGTTCTTTTCCTGAAGTCGAAGGCCGGCCGCAGGTTCGTCCAGAAGAAGCAGCGCCGGTGCCGTGCACAGCGCGCGGGCAATTTCAAGAAGACGCTGCTGGCCCAGCGCCAAGCTGCCGGCGAGTATGTTCAAGTGCTCACCCAGGCCAACGCGGCGCGCCTGCTGGGCGGCCAAGTACAGCAGCCGTTGTTCTTCAGACCTGTCCATCCCCAGCGCCGCTGCGACGGGGCCTGCACTGCCGCGGATATGCGCGCCAATCGCCACGTTCTCCAGCACCGACAGGGTCGCAATGAGATGGACGTGCTGAAAGGTTCGGCCCATGCCAAGAGAAACAATCTGGCGAGCACCGAGTTGGTCGATGCGCTGCCCCTTGAAGTGCACTTCGCCATCGGACGCGGGCAGCACGCCCGACACCAGATTGAACATCGTGGATTTGCCGGCGCCATTGGGCCCGATCAGGCCAACGATCTCACCAGCGTTCACCTTGAACTCAACACCGTTGACGGCGACGAGGCCGCCAAAGCGCTTGACCACCTTCCTCACTTCGAGAAGCGACGAGCCGCGAGGCGGGAGATCGACTTGCTGCAGCGTGGCATAGCCGACCGGCGCAACGCTTGGTGCAGTCACCGTTGGCTCAGGCGGACGGACCCGCGCCCACTGGGTGGCAATCCACGGCCACAGCCCCGAACGAGCGCGATGCAGCAACAGCGTCAGCAGCACGCCGAACACCAGCATCTCGTAGTTCCCGTCCGACCCAAGGAGCGAAGGCAGGATGTGTTGCAACTGGCTCTTGACGATGGTGAGAACGGCAGCGCCGATCACCGCTCCCCATACATAGCCGATGCCACCGACGACCGCCATGAACAGGTACTCGATGCCCATGTTCAGACCGAAAGGGGTCGCGCTGACCGAGCGCTGCAGATGCGCATACAGCCAGCCTGACAAGCTCGCCATCAAAGCCGCAATCACGAAGATAAGCAGCTTGTAGTTGGCGGTGTGGATGCCCATGGCCTCCGGCATCGTGTAGCCCTTGGCAAGCGCCCGGATGGCGCGACCGGGACGCGAGTTCAGAAGGTTCAGGGTCAACACGATGCAGACCGCGACGACCACCCAGATCACGCCGTAAATGGCGCGCGGGCTGATGAGCTCGATGTTGCCGATCTTGAGCGGCGGAATACCCGATATACCGTCGAACTTGCCGAGAAACTCAAGGTTGCTGAACAGGTAGTAGAGCGACAGCGCCCAAGCGATGGTTGCAAGGGGAAGAAAGTGGCCCGACAGGCGCACGGTGACGGCACCGATCAATGCCGCAGCGCCGCCCGAGACGCAAAGCCCGACCAGCAGCCCCACCCAGGGGGAGGCATGTTGCGTGGTGGTCATGTACGCGGTGGCATAGGCGCCAAGCCCGACGAAGGCCGCCTGACCAAACGAGGTCAGCCCGCCGATTCCGGTGAGCAGCACGAGGCCCAGGGCGACAAGGGCGTAGAGCCCGATGTAGTTGCCCAACGTGATCCAGAAGCCGGGTACGGGCGTCAACGGCAGCGCCAACACGACGACAAGTGCAATCGCCGCCGCGATACGCGGACGTGGGAGGCTGAGGGCCTTTTGAACGAAAGTGGAGTTGATATCCATGAAAGCTCCTTTCGTGCTCCGCATCATTCTTCGTCCGTGTGCGGCGAGCGCATGGAGCGCCACGCCAGCACCGGCAAGATGAGGGTGAACACGATCACCTCCTTGTAGGCGCTGTGCCAGAAAGACGAGTAGCTCTCCAGCAGCCCCACGAGAACCGCGCCCAGCGCGGCCAACGGATAGCTGGCCAGGCCGCCGATGATCGCGGCCACAAAGCCCTTGAGTGCCACCACAAAGCCGGTGTCGTACTGCATGGTGTTGAGCGGGCCGATCAGCACACCGGCCAAGGCACCGATGCCTGCCGAAAGCGCGAAGGATAGTTGCCCGGCCTGGTGCGAGCCGATGCCGACAAGTCGGGCACCGGTTCGGTTGACTGCGGTGGCGCGGAGTGCTTTTCCCTTGAGCGTGCGTTCAAAGAAGAGGTGAAGCAGCGTAATGAGGGCCAATGAAACGCCCACGACCACCAGGCTCTGTCCCGAGATGTTCAGACCTGCGAACGAGACGACGGCGTCGGTGAATGCTTCGGTTCGAGAGCCTTCCGGGCCGAAGATGAGCAGGCCCAGGCTCAGCGCGGCGAAGTGCACCGCGACCGACACGATGATGAGCACCAGCACCGACGCCTCGGCCACCGGTTGATACGCCAGCCGTTACAACATCATGCCCAGCGGTACCACGATGGCGAGCACGAAAACCGTCTGGAATGCCATATGCACCTGGCTCCAGTTGACGGCGTGCGCGAGCGCAACAAGCACGGCGGGATACACGATGTAGCCGGCCGCGTGACGTGCCAGCCGCGCCATCGGCAGCGGCGTGTGCCCCAGCCTGGCCAACGCGCGCCACAGCTCAGCGAGGAAGCAGGCAACGCCGAGCACGAGTGCCAGCCATACGAGCTTCGGAAAATGGCCCATCTGCAGCGCAGCCAGTGTCAGCGCGCCGAACCCGACGAACTCCCCTTGCGCCAGAAATACCACCCGGGTGACCGAGAACACCAGGACAAGCGCCATGGCAAGTAGCGCGTAGATGGCACCGTTGGTTATGCCGTCCTGAGCAAGGATGGCCGCAATACTCAAATCGATGGATTTTTCTCCTCGCGCGCGACTTCGGCGACGCAATGGAAGGGGAGCCGCCGCACGCGATCCCGACGTGCGGCGGAAGCTGTACTACCGTGGTGCTGTCAAGAATGAATCTGCGTGGAAGTTCTCCGGTGGCAGTGCGACTTGTGATACGAAAGATGCCCGTGCGGCGGCGATCATCAGAGGGTTGCCGCAGGCATAAACCTCGTAATTCGACAGGTCGGGGTGGTCGGCCAACACGGCCTGGTGGACGAAGCCGGTTCGTCCGGACCAGTCATCCGGCGGCTCAGAAAGCACGGGGATGAGCCGCACGCCGGGAAATTTGCGCTCCCAGTCCTCGACGGAGCTCACCTCATAGAGGTCACTGATCCGGCGTCCACCCCAATACAGAACGGCGCCGCGCGCAGCGATGTCGGGGAGCCGAGCCTGCAACATCGAGGCGATCGGTGCGTAGCCCGTGCCCGACGCCACAAACACGATGGGAGCAGATTTGTCACGCAGCAAGAAGGTGCCGTACGGGCCCTGGATGCGCAGCACGTCTTTCTCTTTCAGTCGGTCGTACGCGTGGGTGGAAAACCTGCCGCCGTCCATGCGCCGGATGTGCCACTCCAGGACGCCCTCGCCGTCCGGACAGTTGGCCATGCTGTAGCTGCGCCGTGTGCCGTCTTTGAGCACCACGTCTGCGTACTGTCCCGGCTTGAAGGCGAAGCCGCTCGTCGCCGGTAACTGGACCCGAACGATGGTGACATCGTCCGACGGGCGATGAACGCCAATGACCCGTCCCGCGGCCGTCACCACGCGTTGCCCCGGCTCCTTTGCCACGGTTGGCGCGACAAGATCAACCGAAGACAGCGGCCGGGCTTGGCAAGTCCGGCACGCGCCGTCGGCCGGCGACTCGACCCCCTCTGGATAGGACACCGCGCCGTCGGCCAAAGGCAGATCGCAGCTGCCACAAGTGCCACTCTTGCAGCTGTGCGGCAGCCAGATGCCGGCAGCAACCGCCGCGTCGAGCAGGGTCTGCTCGGCTGGGCACGAGAAGGATGCGCCGTTTGGCAGCACGCGGACGGAGAAAGCCTCATCCATGACGATCAGCTCGCAACGGCTGCGACGTGGGCACCGCCGCCGCGCTTCAGCAGGTCCAGCGCGACGTCGACGATCATGTCCTCCTGTCCGCCGACCATGCGCCGGCGACCCAGCTCGACCAGGATGTCGACCGACTTGAGCCTGTACTTCTGAGCGGCCGCCTCAGCGTGGCGCAGGAAGCTGCTGTAAACGCCCGCATATCCCAACGCCAGGGTTTCACGGTCGACGCGGACGGGCCGGTCTTGCAGCGGGCGCACGATGTCATCGGCCGCATCCATCAGCTTGTACAGGTCGGTGCCGTGGTTCCAACCGAGCCGCTCGGCCGCGGCAATGAACACTTCCAAGGGCGCGTTGCCCGCGCCTGCGCCCATGCCGGCCAGACTGGCGTCCACACGGTCACAGCCTTCCTCCACCGCAACGATGCTGTTCGCCACGCCCAGGCTGAGGTTGTGATGGGCGTGCATGCCCGTCATGGTCTCGGGCTTGAGCACATCTTTCATCGCCCGAAAGCGGTCGCGTACATCGGTCATCGACAGCGCGCCACCCGAGTCCACGACGTAGCAGACGGTGGCACCATAGCTCTCCATCAGCTTGGCTTGTGCCGCCAGGCCCTGCGGCGTTTGCATATGGCTCATCATCAGGAAGCCCACAGCCTCCATGCCCAGCTCGCGGGCGTATTCGATGTGCTGACGCGAGATGTCGGCCTCGGTGCAATGCGTGGCGACTCGGACGATGCGAGCGCCTGCCGAGTAAGCCGCCTTCAGGTCATGGACGGTACCGATCCCCGGCAGCAGCAAGGTGGCGATCTTGGCGTGCTTGACGGTGTCGGCGGCGGCCTCGATCCACTCCAGGTCGGTGTGGGCACCGAAGCCATAGTTGAAGCTGCTGCCCTGCAGGCCGTCGCCATGCGCAACCTCGATGGAATCGACCTTGGCGTCGTCCAGCGCCTTGGCAATCTGCCGAACTTGCGCGACGCTGTACTGATGACGGATCGCATGGCTGCCGTCGCGCAGCGTGACGTCGGAGATGTAAATCTTCTTGCCGTTCATGTCGAAGCTCCTTCGCGATCGACCTGGCCGAGGATGCTCTCGGCCATGCGTTCGGCGGTATGCAGCGCGGCGCTGGTCATGATGTCGAGATTGCCTGCGTAGGCGGGCAGGTAGTGGGCGGCGCCTTCGACTTCCAGCAAGATCGTGGTCTTGATGCCGCTCTGGCGGGCACCGACGCCGGGGATGTTGATGGGCCGGTCAGCGGGAATGAGGTCGAACTGAACCTTCTGCTTGAGTCGGTAGCCGGGCACGTACTGTTGGACGGCTTGCACCATCGCCTCGACCGAGCGCTCGATGGCGTCCTCGTCAGCGACGTCGCTCAGCGTGTACACCGTGTCACGCATGATCAGCGGTGGCTCGGCTGGGTTGAGCACGATGATGGCCTTGCCTTTGGCAGCGCCGCCGACCACTTCGATGGCCCGGGATGTGGTTTCCGTGAACTCGTCGATATTGGCTCGCGTGCCAGGGCCGGCACTCTTGCTCGAAATGCTGGCCACGATTTCGGCGTAATGCACCTTGGCCACGCGCTGAACCGCAGCGACCATCGGGATCGTTGCCTGCCCCCCGCAGGTCACCATGTTCACGTTCATCGCGTCCAGATGGGCTTCGCCGTTGACCACCGGAATGCAGTACGGGCCGATGGCCGCAGGCGTGAGATCAACCATGCGAACGTTCGGCTTGAGCGCGCGCAAGAACCGGTCGTTCAGAACGTGCGCCGCCGCGCTGGTGGCGTCGAAGATGATGTCGATGTCTTTGAAAATCGACATGCGGGTCAGCCCTTCGACGCCTTCGAAGGTGGTGGCGACACCCAGGCGCTCCGCTCGGGCGAGCCCATCGGACTTCGGGTCGATGCCCACGAACGCGACCGCCTCGATGTGCTTCGCGTTGCGAAGAATCTTGATCAGCAGGTCGGTGCCGATGTTGCCCGAGCCGATGATGGCGGCCTTCAGTTTCTTGCTCATTGCATCCTCTTTGTTTCTGAACTGATGACGAACTCAGTCAATGACGATGACCGCAGGACCTGGGGCTGACTCGTAAAGAGCCGCCACCTCTGCACAACGTCGCGCAAGCACGCAGCGTTGGTTGATGTAGCCCTTGTCCGTGATCTCGCCTGCTTCCAGGCTCGGCGGTTGATCGAGAACCATGACCCGGCGTGCCGACTGCGATGAGCCTGTGCCGACCAGTTCTTGCATGCGCACCATGCCGGCCTTCACATGGCTTTGCCATTCGGGCTGGCTGAGCGCCTTGCCGGTGAGGCTGGGAAACAGCAGCAGACCCAGTTGGTCTCGGTCGTGCCCCGTCAGAACGACATCCTGAACATGCGGTGCCAACGCATCAATGGCTTTCAGGCGCAGGGTTCCGACCGAGACCCAGGTCCCGGTGGTCAGCTTGAAGTCCTCGGCGACACGGCCGTTGAATCGAATGCCCTGAGTGATGTCGTTCTGGTCGATGAGCATTCCCGCATCGCCGATGCAGTAGTAGCCCTGGTCATCGAAGGCAGCGGCGCTCTGGGCCTCGTTGTCGAGATAGCCGGGGAACACCTGTGGCCCCTTCACGCGCATCTCGAACTTGTCTTGGTTGGGCACAAACTTGATGCTGGTGCCGGCCACCGGGAGGCCGATGCAGCCCGGGCCCGACAGCCGCCAGCTGACATTCGTGGCAAGCGGTGATGTTTCGGTAGAGCCCCAGGCAGAGGCGAACCAGATGTCGCCACCCGTAGCAGTTCGGGCAATCTGCTCAACGCGGTTCCAGGTGTTCTGTGGGAGCGCGGCTGCGGCATAGAACACACAAAGCAGGCGCGAGAAGAACTCAAATGCAAAGCTGCGGTCGGCTTCAAGAAGGCCCAGCAAGGCGTCGAAGCCCTTGGGCACATTGAAGTACAGATTGGGCTGGACCTCGCGCAGGTTGCGGACCGACTTCTCCATCAATCCAGGAACCGGACGACCCTCGTCGATGTAAAAGCTGCCCCCGTTGCACAGCACCAGGTTCATGTTGTGGTTCGTGCCAAAGGTGTGGCTCCACGGCAGCCACGACACGATCACCGGTTTCTCGCTGGTCAGAAACTTCCAGCTCTGGCGCATCTGCTGCTGGTTCGAGCAAAGCATGCGATGGGTGTTGATGACCGCCTTGGGCTGACCCGTCGAGCCCGAGGTAAGCAGGTACTTGGCGTGGGTGTCCGGCGTGATGCGAGCGAACGCCTCCATCACCTGCGCGGTCTCCTTCTCCTTGACCAGGTCGTCGAAGCGCAGTGCCCCGCTGACCGCCTCAACGCATTGGCTCAGGATGACGGGACACGTGAGCCCACACGCTTGAAGCGCAGGACCGTAGACCTTGCCATCTGCTGCGTAAACTGCCCCGACCGGAAGCTGGCTCAAAATGGAGCCAATCTTGGTGAAGTCTTTCGCGAGCCGGGAATAGGCGCTCGACACGGTCGTGAACGGAAGACCGATGTGCATCGTTGCCAACATCAGCAGCGCATGGTCGAGGCTGTTGTCAGACAGGCAGACCACCGTCTGATGCTGCTGGAGACCGAGGTTCAGCAACGCTTGGCCAATTGCGCCCACCCGCTGGCGAACTTCGCGGTAGCTCAGCTTGACCCAGGCCCCGTTCGAATCGCGTTCAGCGAGATACAGCGCGTCTGGCGTTTCGTCTGACCATCGCTCAAGCCAATCACCGATACACCGTGTCACGGGGCCCAGCGCATCCGCGCTGTGCAAGATGAAGCCGCCCTCGGGGAGATCCTCACGAACGACGTTCGGAGGCGCGAGGGTGGCAGGGTTGTTCAGAAACGAGGTGGGCATGGTCAGACTCCGCGCCAGAATTACTTCAAAAGCTTCCAGCTGTTCTTCTCGATCGTGACCAGCACTCGGCTCGTGTTGCTGTAGCCGGAGTGGTCAGTCGGACTCATGGTGATGACGCCATGTGTGACCGGCAAGTTGCTCACTTGCTCCAATGCGTCGCGTAGCGCGGCGCGGAACTCGGCCGTACCCGGCTTTGCCTTCTTCACGGCGACGGCGACCGCCTGGTCGAGCACGAGATAGGCGTCATACGCGTAGGCACCGAACGGGCTGCGGGAACCAGCGCCGTACTTCGTCTCGTAGGCTTGGACGTAGCTCAAGCCAGGCTTCTTGCTGGGGTTCGCGTCCGCCAGTTGCTCCACCACGAGGACGCTGCCGGTGGGCAGCACTGCGCCTTCATCGGAGGTGCCGGAGACGCGCAAAAAGTCGTTGTTCGCAACGCCGTGGGTTTGATAGAACTGGCCCTTGTAGCCTCGCTCACGCAAGGCGCGCATCGGCAGCGCAGCGGGCGTTCCGCTACCCGCCACGAGCACGGCATCGGGTTTGGTCTGCATCACCTTGAGTGCCTGTGCCGTCACCGACTGGTCGGTGCGCGCAAAGCGTTCTACCGCAACGATGGACACCCCGTGCTGACCGGCAGTCTTTTGCACGTCTTGCAGCCAAGACTCGCCATACGCGTCAGAGAACCCCACGAAGCCCAGCGTCTTCACGCCGTTCTGCTTCATGTGCTCGAACAGCGCGCTCGACATGATCGAGACGGACTGCGGCAGCGGGAAGACCCATTGAATCTGCTTCGGAATAAACGGGGCCAGCGCGATTTGCAGCGTCTTGCTTTCTGCCGCCACCTCGGCCACGGCAATCGAGCCCGGCACGTTGGAGCTGCCGATGATCGCATCGACCTTGTCGGACTCTACAAAGCGACGCGCATTCTTGGTCGCTTGCGTCGGGTCCGAACCGTCGTCCAGGACGATGTAGTTCACCGCGATGCCACCGAGCGTCTTGGGCAACAGCTCGATGGTGTTCTTCTCGGCAATGCCGAGCGAGGCGGCCGGGCCGGTCGTGCTCAGCGTCACGCCGATGGTGACTTGCGCCGGTTGAGAATATGCAAGCCCAGCCGATTGAAGGCAGATGGCAAGGGCTGTGCAACGCAGAAGGGTGGTTCGACGGTTCATGGTGTCTCCTCTTTGGGGTGGGTGGGTCGGTGGACTGAATGCTCAGGAAGCCTGTGTACGGACTCGTCCAAGTCCGGCGATTTCAAGGTCGAGCGAGTCGTGCTTCTGGAAGGTGAACATCGGGCCGAGCGCGCCGGACAGCACCAAGTCGCCCGCGCTCAGGGGGTCCCCTTGCGAAGCCATCGTCTTAGCCAGCCAGTAAGCGGCGACCAGCGGATTGCCCAGGCAGGCCACGCCGCTTCCCACCGAAACGGTTTGACCGTTCTTGCGGAAATCCATGCCCAGCCCGGCCAGCGAAACGTCGCCCAGGCGCTTGGGCTCCAGACCCAGGACATAAAGCCCGCTAGAGGCGTTGTCGGCGATGGTGTCGACCAGCGTGATCTTCCATTCATCGATGGCGCTGTCGACAATCTCGATGGCCGGCAACAGGTACTCGATGCCCCGCAGGAACTGGGCCCAGGTGAGGTGCGCGTCCCCCAGGTCACGGCCGATGACGAAGGCCACCTCGCCTTCTGCCTTGGGCTGAATCAGCCCAGCGGTGTGCAGTTGCTGACCATCGAGAAGTTCCATGTCAGCGAACAGAACGCCGTAGTCAGGTTGCTCGACGCCCAGTTGCAATTGCACGGCTTTCGACGTGAGCCCGATCTTCTTGCCAGAGATTCGACGCCCTTTGATCCGGTCGGCCTCGATGTTGATGCGCGATACCTGGTAGGCCTCATCGGCGCCCGTGATGCCGAAGGTCTCGGAGACACGGGCGATCGTGCGGCGGCTGGCGCGAGCCTCGCGCAACGCCAGCGCTGCGTGTTGGAACTTGTCGGTCGTGTTCATCTCGTCTCCTCGGTTCGTCATGGTCAGTGCTGAGCGCTGGACAGATAGCGTTGCGAAAGGCGTTCAAGGTCGATTTGCTCCTGGCGCAGCGTGGCTTCGTAGTCCTCGCGAAGCTCGCCTATGACGTCCACTGCGGACACCACGCGGTCGATGCCGCCGACACCGTGGCCGACCGACCAGACCGTCTTCCATGCCTTCGGTGCGTCAACGATGTCGCCCGAGAAATCAATCTTCTTTTCCTCTGCGAGTTGCTGCTCGGTGAAGCCGGCTGCATCCAGCGTCGGCCTGAGCCAGTTCGCCAGCACGCCGGACACCGCCTTGGTCTGAACGACGTCCTCGAGCTGGCTGCTGACCACCATCGCCCGGTACTCGGGCGTCGCCTGGCTTTCAGTCGTGGCGATGAACCGGGTGCCTGCAAGCACGAAGTCAGCGCCGAGCATTTGTGCGGCGCGGATGTCGGCGCCATGCGTGATGGCGCCGGCCAGCCCCAAGGGGCCGGACCAGAACTTTCGTACCTCGGCGAGGATGGCAAACGGGTGGTAATGGCCCGTGTGACCCCCAGCGCCGTTGGTGACGAGTACGAGGACGTCAGCACCCGCATCGGCCGCCTTGCGCGCCATCGTGGGCGTCACCACATCCGCCATCACGATGCCGCCGTAGCCGTGCACGGCATCCAGAACACGTCGTGGGCTGCCAAGCGCCGTCGAGACAATCTTTGGCTGGTACTTCACGACGAGTGCAAGCTCAAGGTCGAAGCGGTCGTAGCTCTTGTGAACAATCATGTTCAGCGCCCAGGGCGCGGATTGATCCCCCGCCTGAACACCGTCGCGTGTACGTGCCATCCACTCCTCCAGGATTTCGACGTTGCGTGCGTTCGCAGCCGGATACGAGCCGATGACGCCCGCCTTGGCGCAGGCGATCACCAGGTCCGGTCCACTCACCAGGAACATGGGGGCGGCCATCAACGGCAGCGTGCTGCGTTCAATCAGCGCAAGGAAGTCGCGTTGGGATGCAGAAATTTTTCGGTCGATGTTCATGGATTGATTTCCGTCAACGCAAGGGACGGATGTCCCAGCCACCATCGCTGTGAATGACAGTGGCCGTGGTGGCCCTGCTGTTTTCCTTGGATGCGAGGAGGACGAAGTGGCCGGTGTGTTCGTGCGGCTGAGCGACAAACTTCAATGGCGTGGCAGCCGCGAGTGCGTCCTCGAATCCGTCGATGTCCTGCAGGCGACGTTCGTTCTTGCCGAGCGAGGCAAGTCCGCGCAGCGGCGTCATCGTGGCGCCCGGCGCAACCCCGTTCACCCGCACATCCGGGGCGAAATCAAACGCGAGTTGTTTGATGAGGCCGAGCCCGGCGTGCTTGGAGGCGACGTAGAGCGGGCCACCGCCGCCCGCATGAAACGCCGAGTTCGACAGCGTGAAGATCATGCTGCCCTGACTCTGACGCAGCGCGGCCGCCGCCGCTTTGGCCGCCAAGACGTAGCCCTTGACGTTGACGCCGAACAGCTCGTCGAAGCTGTCGGACACCTGCTCGGGCGTCATGCGCTCAAGGCTCGCCTTGTAGTCCCACAGTCCGGCGTTGCCCACCAGCGTGTCGAGTTTTCCAAAGCGCGCCAAGGTCTTGTCGACGGCGATCTGGTTGTCGCTGTAAGACCTGACGTCGCCGGCGTGAACCACGACCTGATCGCCGAACTCGCGGTTCAGATCCTCAACATGGTCTTTATTGCGAACGAGCACGCCGACGCCCGTTGCACCTTCTTCAAGGAATCGCTTGATGACGGCCCGGCCGATGCCCGAACCACCGCCCGTGACCAAGGCGACGTAGCCGGTCAACCAAGGCATGCCAGTGCTCCTGTCCCGTTCATTGCGTTCATCGAGTTCATGTCTGCGCCTAGAAGAAGGTGTTGAGGTTTTTGGACAGCAACAGGGACTGCGTGATGAGCACCTTGCGCCGTGCGAGCAGAAACTCGCCACTCGCATGGCGCCAGATGTCCTCGCGCCGCCCGAGAAGCAGGTCGTTGTCGGCCTCTCCACGGCTTCGGTAGTTCACGAAGTTGGAATACACGCGGTATTCGTCCGGGTGCTCCGTGCAATACACCTCGACGTTGCTGATGACGTGCACATGGCGGGTCGGTGGGTCTTCTGCCCAGGCTGACGGCTGCTTGAAGCGGGCCACGCGGATCGAGAGTTCCCGCAGGCTGTCGTCGAAGTACGCGCCACGGCCCGGCTCCCACGCGCCGAGCTTGTCGGAGCGCCGACGGTTCTCGACGGCGGGCATCCAGTAATGAATATCCGGCGCCACCAGCGCCAGCCATGCATCCCAGCACTCGGTATCCAGCAACCGGGCCTCGCGGTAGAGCAGTTGCTCCAAGCGCCGCGCCGTGGTTTCCGGCGCGCAGACGAGTTCGGTCGCCGCGTTCATGGTGCCGCCACCTCGGGCGCGGGATGGTTGAAGGCGGATGCGGGCAGCCGACTCGCGTCGCGCTCTGGCACCTCGGTCCAGTCGCGCGCCTTCATCAGATCAAGCCAGCGGCGGTAGAACGCGCGGTGATTGGCCTCGTTCACCTGGTTGTGGTGGACGTTGCCGGGCAGCGCCGAGTCAGGCAGCGCACTGCCAGCACCCAAGCCCATGTACAGGTCCTGTTGGCCCGTCATGAAGCCGGCATTGGTGCGCGTCGAGAACTCGAAGTTCTCACCATCGTCCATCTCGAAGATGCCGGACGGAGAGAAGGTGAGCATTGCGCCCTTGCGCCAGCGCTCCTTAATGTCGGCGGGCGCACTCTTGTTGACGATGGTCCACGTGTGCAGCTCAATCTTGCCTGGGCCGCGAGGCTGCCAGACACGGAAGGTGTTCTGGCCAGGCAGGAAGGACATGTTGGGAAACACGCTGGCCGATGAGATTGATCCGATCATCTTGGAGCGAAACTCACCGAGTCGCTTGGCGACTTCCGGCTGGATGCTGTAGAGGTACTTCCGAATCTCCTTGTCACCCAGCGTCGCAGCGTTGCCCACGGTGTCCAGGTTGAACTCCCAGCCGTGGCCCTTGTGGTTGACGTGATAGGACTCGTTGTCCTCTTTGTAGACCTCCGACACGCTGCCGCCCAGAATTGCCTTGGCGGCCGAGTCATGCGTCCAGAGCGCGTGATAGATGTCGCCGATGAAGTTCTCGGTCGGGATTTTCCAGTTGCAGTTGATGACGGACTTGACCGGCCCGCCGATGAACTCGGTGCCCTGGCCGTCCATGTCGAGCAGCACATCGAGGTAGTAGCGAAAGTCGCCCAGGTACTCATCCAGCGAGGGTGCTGTCGGATCCATGTTTCCGAATATGAGGCCTTTGTACGAAGCCACCTGTGCCACCGGGTGAAGGCCATGTTCTTGCGGGCGCATGCCGCTGGCGTCGAACAGCTCCTTGCCTGCCATGCCCCGAAGCGCGCCGTCGATGCCGAAACTCCAACCGTGATAGTTGCAGATGAAGCTGCGCGCATTGCCGGCATCGCTGAAGCTCAAGCGGTTGCCGCGGTGAGGGCAGGTGTTCAAAAATGCCTTCACCGCGCCGTCCTTCTGGCGCACGACGATGACGTTGTCCTCGGCCATGGAGGTGGTCAAAAAATCACCGGCCTTGGGAAGCTGTGAGTCGTGCGCGAGGAACAGCCAGCTGCGCGCAAAAATTTTCTCCAGCTCCTGTTGGTAGATGCGGCTGTCCCAATAGATGCGACGTGACAGCCGACCGCGCTCGAAGTCCATCAAATCGTCAAGAAACGGCAAGGGCTCGCTTGCTCCCGGTTGACGCAGTCGTGGGGAGCACTCCCCACTGCATTCTTGGTTCATGTGATCTCTTCCTTGTCCGGGTTAGATGGCCGAGGTGGCGGCATCGGATTCGCCATCGAGGTCGGCGTGAATCTCGTCACCCTCCTCCATCACTCGATAAGTTCGCAGGTCAACCGTGCACGGAAACGCCATGGCTTGGCCGGTGGGAATGTGGAAGTGACCGTCATGCACCGGGCAGGCGATGACATCGCCGTCGATGATTTCGCCTTCGGACAGCGAAGCCGTCGCATGCGTGCAGACGTCGTGGGTGGCATAAAAGCGGCCTTCAAGGTTGTAAACGGCGACCGGACAGCCATCCGGCGTCGTCACTTTTTTGACCTGACCTTCAGCCAGGTCAGCGCGCCGCATCAGGAATACTTTCTTGCTCATGGTGTGCCGTGTTGGAATTGAAGGGCCGCAGTCACAACGGTGGCAGGCTCATGCATGAAGCTGCACGAAACCCAGGCCGGTCACCCACTCAGGCACCGGTTCGTAATCAATGACCTCGCCCTTGACACCCGGCAGCGCACCCATCGCACAGGCCCATTGGCGAATCTCCATGCCACCATTGCCGCCGTTTTTGAGGATGTAGTCGTCACTGAGCGACATCAGCGCGGCAAGGTCGCCGCGAACGGCGTAATCCAGGATTTCGCGGTCGAACTGCTCATTGACTCGGCCCATCTCGGCCGTGCCGACCCAGTGACTGATACCGCCGCTGCCGATGACCACGACGCGTTCGTCATGCGGGAAATCTTCTACCGCCGCACGAATGGCTCCGCCGACTGCGGCTGCGCGCTGCATCGTGATGGTCGGATCGACACTTGCTGCCAAGTAGACGGGAATCGTGCCAATGGTCTGCCCAGCGGCCCGCGCCGGATCGACGATGAGCTGGTTCGGAATGCCGATGGCGTGATCCACCGTGAAGGCGCGCGCCACCGCCCAGTCAAAGCCGTTCGCGTGCCCATGGCCTGCGATGTGGCTCGCCAAGGTCTGGCTGGTCGGTATAGGGCCGCGGCGAAGACCCGGCAGCGCATCGATCGGGCCATCGACATCGCCGGTGCCGATCACATACTGCGGCAGGCAGGCAGTGCCGAAGAGCATGTAGTGGTCGGCGCCGATGATGACCACCGACGTTGGCTTCAAAGCCTCCAGCCGCCTTGAGCACGTCTCGAACGCGCCCCACATGCGCTGCGCGACCGCCTTTGCGGGTGCCTCGGGTGCCACGAACATGACCGGGTCATGCGGCACCAGAAATCCGCCAACAATTTTTCCCACGATGCGTCCTTATTGCTTGAGAGCAGCTGAAAAGGTCTTGCCATCCGGCGCGCCGTCCGGCTGCAATGCCCTCATGTACGCCACCGGCGAGCGGTCAGGCGCGTTCTCCTGCCAGTAGCCCATCGTCAGCATCGGGTTGATGCCGTGACGCTGCATCGCTGCCACGTCAAAGGTCAGCAGTTGGTGCTTCTCTTCTTCGGTGAGGGCCAGGCGACCGAGCAATTTCTCCGGCTCATCCTTGAAGCGCTGCTTCGTCGGCCGGTCGACACAAAGCTGGTGGAGCAAACGCTCCATGACATTGCGGCTCATGCTGACCCCATTCAAGCGGCAAAGGCGCGCACGAGGCGCAGGAAATCGTCACGGCGCTCGGTCTGGACCCAGTGGCCGCATTGGCCGAAAACGTGAAGGTCCGCCTTCGGAATGGTTGCCGCGAGCAACTGTCCGCACTGCAGAGGAACGACACGGTCTTCACGGCCATGCAGCACCAGCGCCCGGGACGAAATCTTTTCCAGTGACTCGCGAGGGAACCCTCTCACAAGGGTGGGGCCCTCGGTATTCGGCTTGGGGATCAGCCTGCGCAGCGCTTCCTGCGTGCCCGGACGCGCGCTGGCCTCGTAGCGCGTGCGCACCATCTCCTCGGTGATGATGGACTGATCGAATGGGAACAGCCGCATCGTTCGCTCCATGTTCTCCATCGACGGTTCGTACTCCCAGGCGGAGCGAAGGCCAGGGGTCTGCTCGAACTCGCCTGCGGGCGTACCCAGCAGCACCAGCTTGTCGACGCGGCCCGGCGCGAAAAGTGCCAACCCCACCGACAGCGCGCCGCCGAAGGAGTTGCCGACAAACGAAGCACGTTCAATCTTGAGCGCGTCGAGGATTCCGATCAGGTGCTTGACCCAAAGCTTGATGTCGTACTTGCTGTCGGCCTTGAACTCGGTGAAGCCGAAACCGGCGATGTCCGGCGCTATCACGCGGAAGTCCGTGGCCAGTTCAGGCATCACCTTCCCCCAGTTTGTCCAGGCTGACACGCCGGGGCCGGAGCCGTGCAGCAAGAACAAGGGCTTGCCGTCGCCCGCCTCCAGATAGTTCGTCGCGTGGTCAGCAGCCAGAAGTGTCTTGCCGATGCCGGGGTGTTGCGTCATTTTTCGTCTCCATACACATGCGTATGTGCATGGTATAGCAACTGGAAGTTTTGACAAACAAAGATTTCCGGGGTTAACCCCAATTGTTTTGGCACCGTTGCGAGTTCATCACCGGGGAAAGCGGGTGTCGACTGTCTTGCGTTCCATACACCTTTGAATGTATTTCTTCGCCAACTCGGACCTACAATGCGGACGAGCAATCAATCTGGAACCAAATGACTTCCCTGCACATCAAGCAGCCCGCAGATGGAACCACTGTGGGCACAACTGGCAAATCCCAACTCACGCCGGACGACTGGATTTCTGCCGCAGCTGAGCTTCTGCTGGACAAGAGCATTGATGCCGTGCGCGTGGATATCTTGGCCAAGGGGCTCAACGTCACGCGGGGAAGCTTCTACTGGCACTTCAAGGACCGGGGCGATTTGCTGGCGCGCTTGCTGACCAGTTGGCGCGATGCTGCGACGGCCCAGGTGATCCAGCGCTTCGAGAAAAGCGGCGCGGCGCCGACCGATCTCATCCAGGAACTGATTTCGCTGCCGTTTCGAGGCGCAGCCGCGATGCACTCGGCATCCATCGAGCTCGGCATTCGGGCTTGGGCCAGACGCGACCCGATGGCTCGCCAGGTGGTTGACGAGGTGGACGCGCAACGGCTGTCCTACATCGCCCAATGCTTCTCTGCCCTGGGATTCAGCATCGCTGACGCGCGCCGACGGGCGTTCATGCTTTACAGCTACATGTTGACGGAGTCGCTGCTGCGGGGCCAGGGCAGCCCGGAGCAACAGGCAGAGAGGCGAGACTTCATGTCGCGCGCGGTGCTGGATAAGCGATTGAAGTGAGCGCACTGCGGTTCAACTTCCACCAGAAGGATTCACATCGGCCCGTCATTCCCGCCTGTGCGGGAATGACGGGCGTTTTGTCGTGGCTACAATGCCGCTGGTCAGGAGAGAGTTCCCCTTGCGGGAGCCGCCGAAGGCGCAGTGGACGGGATCAGACCCGGCTGCCAACGCTCAGGCAAAAGGACTGACAAAACGTTTCACAATCGAAGCGTTCCTCACTGGAGAGAGACGGGCCCTGCAGCCCGTCCACTGACGGGGCAAGTTGCTCTAAATACTCGGGCGGCGAATCTCTCAAGTACCAAGGACAGCGAGGGCAAAAACACCCACCCACTCCCTCACCGGCGTGGATCAGTTGATTGCCCTCGAAAGCGAATACCGCCATGTCCGCGCCTGCCGAATCCCTCCTGCTCAAGACCCCGCTGCACGCCCTGCACCTCGAACTCGGCGCCAAGATGGTGTCGTTCGGCGGCTACGACATGCCGGTGCAGTACCCGGCCGGCGTGATGGCCGAGCACAAGCACACGCGTGCCGAGGCCGGGCTGTTCGATGTGTCGCACATGGGCCAGGTCCGCCTTGTGGGGACGAACGCCGCTGCGGCGCTCGAAACCCTGGTGCCGGTGGATGTGATCGATCTGGGCCTGTTCAAGCAGCGCTACGCCTTGTTCACCGTAAGCGGCCAGCGGCGGCACCTTGATACAGCCACCGCAGAGTGTGAGCATGGTGTCCACCAAGAACTTGAAGGTGGACACCATGGAAGACATCAAACGAGTCTCGCGCAGACCGCACAGTGAGGCGCTGAAGGCACGGGTGCTGGCCGAATGTTCGCAGCAAGGCGTGTCGGTGGCCAAGGTGGCACAAGCGCATGGGCTGAACGCGAACCTGGTTCACAAGTGGCGGCGCGCAGCCGAGGCGGCAACCACGCGAGCCGCAGCGCTTGGCCACACGCGGGACAGTGCCGATGTCGGCGCCGACGCATTCATCGCGCTGGCGCTGCCGCCGCAGCGCACATCAGTGGCGCTGCCCGACATCCGCATCGAACTGCGCCGCGGTGCCACGACCGTGAACATCCATTGGCCCACGCAAGGCGGTGGCGACTGCGCGGTCTGGCTGCGCGAGTGGTTGCGGTGATGGCTCCGGTAATGGCTCCGGCAGTCGTAGGGCAAAGGAAATGTGTCACCGCGCAAACATGCCCGCACCATAGGCAGACCGACTTTTGACATTGACGCTTTTTCCGTCACCGCCAGCAAAGCAAATCTGTCAACTCGCAATAGCGGCAAGAA
>Ga0335395_10000168_pt1 | contig 42439 bp, 26 predicted proteins | sample MAT02_FD_205744 | JGI IMG/M metagenome (GOLD analysis project Ga0335395, IMG submission 205744) | Freshwater microbial communities from Lake Fryxell liftoff mats and glacier meltwater in Antarctica - MAT-02 (spades assembly) (version 2) ... | reverse complement strand
CCAGCTCGATCTCCCGGGTCTCGCCGCCGGGGTCGGTATAGGTGATCGGCGCCGCGAAGATCTTGTGCTTGCAGTGCTCGCTCCACGTCTGTGCCAGGCACTCGAGCTCGGCGTCGGTCGGGTCGCGCCCGAGGCCGACGAAGTGCCCGCGGATCGCCGACATCTCCGCCAGCGACAGCGCCAGCACCCCCACCCGCGAGATCTGTGCGAGCGTGGCGTCGTCGGCGGCCCGCAGCGGCACGGTCGTGACAGCAGGCACCGTCGCCGTGCCGGCCCGCGGCACCTCGAGCAGGGCCCCCGTGCCATCCGTCGGGTCCTCAAAGCGGACCCTCTCGATGAGCGGGTTATGCAGCTCGCGCGCGACCCGCTCGAGCTCGGCGCGACTGATCCCGGTGAACACGTACAGGGTGCTGCTGTGGACCTGCCCCGGCAGCGAGCGACCGAGCCGGTCCTCCGCCGCCCGGAGCACGCTGCGCCCGACCGTATCGGTGACGCCCGGACGAAACCCGACGCACAGCCGTAGCGCCGCCGGCGGATCCGCGAGCACACCGATGGCCCCCAGCTCGCTGACCGGGTCCACCAGCGCCGCGAGCACCTGCGCCAGCTCCTCGGGGCCGAGGCCGAGGTCGAGGTGGTAGAGCTTTGCGGTGCGAAGGCCGGTCAGCACGCGCCCCAGCACCGCCTGGAGGCGCGTGGCCGTGGCCGTGGCGAGCGCGTCCGCCAGCTCCGGGCGGGTTGCGACCTCCAGCCTGGCGACCGCGGCGGTGGGGCTGAGCCCGGGAATGGCGGGTTGCGCGGACGACACGGCCCTTCTTAGCCCGCCTGGACCCTGCGGTGTCAACCGAGCGGGTGTTGCCTTCCACACTGCCAGCGGGCCGCCCTTGACAGGTCGCGCGGCTCGCTGCATTCTCAGCGCCATACGTGGTGGGTCCTGGGAGCTCGCGCGGCGGGCTCACTCGATTCGATCTCACTGGATCTGCGTTCGCGGGACTCGATTCCGCGAATGTAGGTACTATTGATGTCGACACCTATCGACATCCTATTGGCCAGACTTCCGCCCTGAAGCGGCTGCGGCTCCTCTCATGACAACCTGCACTGAGGTGCATCTGTGAACAATCTGGAAGACCGGGACGACCGGGTCGAAGACGCCTGGGCGCTCAGCCTGCGCGATGTCCTCCGTGACGTGATTAAAACCTTGCCGAGTCAGGTGACGCTCGCCGAACTGGTCGATGCCACGCGCAGCAATCCCCAGCTCGCGCCAGTGCTCGACCACTTCACGGTGCAGGAGCTCATCGACCTGGTGAAGGACCGGCCGCGCGACTCACCCTCGGACTTGCCCCTGGACCTGTCCTCGGATCTGGCCAGGGGGGCCCGCAGCAAGCCCGCGGAGATCCTCTTCGACGACGAGGGGAATCCCCTGATGGACCTCGACCTCGAGGGCCCGGGGGTCATCCGTCGCCGCGCCGACGTGCCCGACGGCGACGTTCGCCTGCTGTCGGCGCTGAGCAAGCAGAAGGCCGGTCGCCGCGAGAACGAGCTGCTGCAGACCACCGGCCTCGCGTCGGACCAGGTGCGCCTCATCCTGCGCAATCTGCGGACCCGCGGCTTTATCCACGTCGAGGGCACCGGCATCAAGCGGCGGATCAAGATCACCCGCCACGGTACCGCCTACCTCCGCAAGTTCGAACCGGGCGCGCTGTCGCTGTAGCCGTCGCGACCCGAAAAGACCGAGGGCCCCAAAACCACCCAGGTGGTCGGAGCCCTCGTCTCGTCGGTGCGCCCGCTGCAGGCAGCGGGGGGCAGATCAGCCGGCGGGGGCCAGCTCGTTCTGGAGGATGCCGGCGAGGCAGTTGATCGCGTTCGAGAAGTCGGTGTCGCAGATCGACTCGATGCAGCAGCGCAGCTTGGCTTCGTTGTTCGGGGTCGAGGGGTCGTCCGGCACATTGAGGCTCTCGCAGACCTCCTTCACACGCGTCGGCGGGACCGCCTGGCCGGTCGCCGCGTTGCTGCAGCCAGGCCCGATGCCGAACAAGTACTGCTTGATCGGCGCGGTATCGGGGTCGCCCGGCAAGATGTCGGTCGCCAGCCAGTCGCGGTACACGAGGTCGAACACGCCGCCGTCGGTCGGCTCGAACGGCGGCAAGGGGTTACGCGCGGTCACCGGCGGCACCCCGAGGATCCCGAGCATGACGACCTGCTTGTTCTTGCCCTTGATCAGCACCTCCTTGAGGTAGCTGATGTAGCGCTCGATCGGCTGGAGCACGCCCTTGTCCTCGGACATGCAGCTCTCGTAGATCCCGTCGGCGTTGTTGTCGATGCACGACACGCCCGCGTTGAAGCAGGTCGCGCTGGTCGGGCTGTCCTTGGTGCCCTTGGTGGGGTTGACCTCCCAGTACTGCGAGTAGGTCGGGTCGTTGACTTTGCCCGGGTCGAAGTGCTGGTAGTCCTTGGTCGCGCAGTCCTCCTCGTCGGTGACGACGATGACCGCGAGCACGGCGCCGGTGCGCAGGAACGGCTCGGCGCCCGAGTTCCACGGCTTGCCCGGGTCGAGCGCCTGCAACATCGTCTCGAGGGTCGCCTCCATGCCGCAGCCGTCGATGCCTTGCGGACCGATGCACGACAGCGCGTCCGCGACCGGGTCGTTCATGGGGTCGCCGCCGATGATGTTGTTGGTGTTGACGTTGAAGTGAATGAAGGGCCCGTCGGGTACCGCGGCGGCTCCGGGCGTGCAGCCGTTGGTGCAGGCCTGGGGGATCATCAGGGGGGGGTTGCCGCCGATGCCGGTGAAGCGCTCGAGGCGGTCGGTGCAGGCCGTGTTGATCGGTGCGCCCTTGGCCGGGGTGTAGTCCGGCTTCTGGAACTGCGTACACAGCGGATGCCCGAAGTCCGACGTCGTCACCATGATGTTGACGTCGGCGTTGACCAGCGCCATGTTCTTGTCCTTCAACTCCCGGATCTTCGTGATCAGGTACGGGAAGTTGGCGGCGAGGTTGGTCTGCTCCTCACCCATCGAGCCCGAGTTGTCGATCACGAACAGGATGTCGAGCAGGTTGCAGGTGCCGTCCGCCGAGCAGTCCGGCAGCGCAGTCGTGTCATCCTCCGGCAAGTCGAACTTCATCATCGTGGTCGCGGTCGGCTCGCTCGACGCGGTGATGCTGCCGCCCGTCGTGCCCTCCCCCGAGGTCGGCGTCAGGGTCACCGAGCCGGCCGATGCCACCGTCGCGGTCGCGGTGGTGGTGGACTCGTCGTCGCCGCCGTTGTCGCCGCAAGCGAACATCAGCCCGCTGCTCAGACCCAGAGAAAGTAAGGTTCGGGTGGCTCGAAAAGGGGTAGTGCTCAACATGTCGTGACTCTTTCGCCGCGGACGGTCCGCGCACAAGCTCGTCGCCATCGTCGCACAGGCCGTGTGTGCGACAAAAGGGGGAAGTATCCCTGGCGGACCTGCTGCGGACGCGAGACCCAATGGGGGCAACTCTCCCCGGTGCGCTGCTGCGGGTCCAGGCGCTCCTTCGCCGGCCTGGCCGTAAACCCGTGAGTTGCCTCGCGCGATCCCGAACTCGCTGGATCGTCGGGCTCGCTCCCTAGAACGTGGCCTGGAGCTGCAAGCGGACCTGATCGGTGCCCTGGCGGATCTCCGTGGTCCACAGGTGGAGGTAGTCGAGCTGGAGCTTGATGAAGTGGCGAGCGAAGTAGTAGTTGAACACGCCGCCGAGCTCGTTCTGGTCCTTGAGGCTGGTGACGTCGCCCTGGCCGTAGATCTGGCCCCAGCGGGCGCCCAGCTCGAGCGGGAGGCGCGGGAGCAAGTAGCCGGCCTGGGCGAAGTACGCGAGGCCGTCGCGCGGGCCGACGGCGGCGGCCGGGTTGCCCATGGCGTCGAGGGCGGTCACGGGGCTCATCGCTACGGCCTTACGCCAGAAGAAGCCGCTCTCGAGCGAGAAGCCGGCGACGCGAAAGTTCAGGTCCGCGGTGGCGTTGAGGGTCGAGGCCTTGCGACCATCCCCGGGGATCTGTCCGCCGAGGCCGTGCTGGTCGTGCGGGTCGCGGTCGATGTACGCGAAGGCGCCGCCGAGCAGCATGCGGGGCTTGCTGCTGCGCTCGTGGTCGGCCTCCTCGAGGTCGTCGTATTGACCGAAAGGCAGGACCTCGACGCGGCCGACGTAGGCGAGGCCGAAGTCGGTGGGCCCGTGCAGCGCGATGCCGTCGCCGAGGTAGACGCCGGCGTAGTAACGCAGGTGGCCGAGGCCGGCGAGGTCCTTCGAGTGGATGTCGAGGCCGATGTCGCGGTCCATCGTGAACTCGTTGTTGGCCTCGGACCTGTCGACGAACTGCATGCCGGTGACCCGCAGCATGCGCTGATGATTATAGGGCACCTTGTATTGGCCGACCTGGAAGGTCGCGTCGCGGAATTTATCGAAGGTGAAGTACCAGTCGAGGATCGGCGAGCGCGTGATCGTGCCATTTTTCCAGCCGAGCTCGATCGGCGACGCCGTCAACTGGATCTTGTATTTGATGTGCGGCGAGAACAGGTTTCCGCCGAAGATCAGGCGCGCGCGGCGAAACACGAAGGTCAGGTCGCTGGCCGCGGGCACGTCGGGGCCGCCGTTGATGTCGGGGAGCGACGGCGTGTGGCGCACGACCAATTGCAACTGGCTCAGCAAGTTAAACTGCAGCGAGAAGCGCTTGTCGGCGCTGCTCACCTCGAGGCCGACTCCCGGACGCCACCTCGCCTTGCCGCCGTCGACCGGGGCCTCGGCCAGGCGGGCGGCGTCGGTCCTCGGCACGAAGCGCGAGGGCGGAGCCGCGGTCGCTGCGACGGGGACGGCCGCGGGCGCCGACTCGGACGCGACCGAGACGGGCCGCGGCCGCTTTGCGGGGTCGGGCGCGGGTGCGGGCTCGGGTGTCGAGGACTCGGACCCGAACGGCGGGGTGCCGGGGCCTGCGGGCGGCTCGGCGGGCGCTGCCGGCTCGAGCGCCGCGGCTGCGGGGGCCGTCGGTGCCGGGTCGGGCGCAGCACCTTGAACGGCGGCTGGAGCGGCCCACAGCGCGACCCAGAGAAACGTTCCCTGCATGACTTGCGCCCGAGGATGCGGGGCCTAGAGGCGCTGTGTCAATCGTGAATGGCGCGACACCGAACGGAGGAACCCGCCCAGGCCCTGCGCGGGCACCTCCGGGCCTTCGTCCTCGGGTCAGGGCTGCTCGAAACAGTACAGCCCGGCATGCCCACCGCAGATGCTCTCGTAGGCGTGGGTCCAGTCGCCATCGACGGCCACCGTGGCGCCGAACCACGCGAAGTTGTCTCCGTCGTAGTTGGTCCAGTCGTCGCAGTGGGACGAGTCCGGCGCGCGCGTGCCGTCGGGCAGGGTCCCGGTGAACACCGGCGCGCTGACCGTCTCGCTGAGCTCGCTGACCTCGATCGGGTTGTCGAGCGGGCCGCTCACCAGCGCGTCCCAGCTCGCTGCCACCTGCAGGCCATTCACCAGCTTGTACGGGCCCCGCGCGTGGTACAGGCGATCGACCGCCTGCACCTCGCTGGTGCTGATCCACGCCTTGTAGCGCTCACCGTTGGGCAGGAACATCTTGGTCGCACGATGCCGACACTGATAGTCCGCCCCCACCAGCCCCTTGATGTCGCCCGCGGTGAACGGCTCGCTGGTCACGAACACCAGCCACTCCCGCGTGCAGTCGCTCCGGCAGCCGTCCGCCTCGACCTCGTTGGCGTCGTCGCACTCCTCCTCGCCCGCCATCACACCGTCGCCGCACGCCGGCCCCGGGCCCTCCGTCGCATCCCCGCCGCTGCTCTCGGCCCCGATCGTGCCGCCGTCCGTGCCCTCACTCATGCCGGTCACGCCTGTCGTGTCGGCCGCGCCCGTCATCCCGCCGTCACCCGTCGAGCCACCCGACCCGCCAGCGCTGTTCCCCGCGTGTCCCGTCGTCCCGTCGGTGTCGTCCATGCCGGTCGAGGTGTCGCCGGGACCCGTCGAGCCGTAGGTGTCGTACATGGCGAGGATCGCCTCTAGATCCTCGACCCCACAGGCAGCGAAGAACGAGAGCGAGAGGATCAAGCAAGTGCGGGTCATGGGGCTCCGGTCCTTAGTCTTCGAAACAGTATAGGTGATGTGACCAGTCGCATTTTAGCGACGTGTATTGGGTCCAGTGGGCGTTGCTCAGCCAGTTGAAGACATCAGCGTCGCTGTCCGAGGGCGGGGAGATCTGCCCGACCTGACCGCTGTACTTATAGTACCCTGCGCTCCACGCCGAGCAGTTCGCACCGGCGGCCTCGCCGTGGATGCCCACGCCGGTCCACGCGTACCACGGGTACTGGTCGGGGGGCAGCGGCGTGCCGAACTCGGTCAGCACCAGCGGCACCCTGATCCCGGTCGCCAGCATGTCGCCGCGAGCGAAGTCAACAAATAAAATACTGTTTATTATGTAAGCTGCATTGCTGAAACTGGCGCGGGTGATCGGTGAAGCTACAATAACTCAGTTCACCTCGCATGCACACGAGGCGACGGCGCGCCTAAACAACGCCGGGCGGGTCACGTCACCGCGACGAGTTATCCCGCGACCGCTCGAGCCGAGCGACCGCGGGTCCTGTGTCACGACGTCGGTCAGACCACGATATTGATCAGCTTGCCGGGCACGTAGATCACGCGCCGCGGGGTCTTGCCGGCGAGGTGGCGCAAGACCTCGGCGTCGGCGAGCACGCGTTGCTTGATGTCCTCCTCGCTGGTGCCCTGCGGGATCACCAGCTCGGCGCGGCGCTTGCCCTGGATCTGGACGACCAGCGGGAAGGTGGCGTCGACCAGCAGCGCGTCGTCGGCCGCGGGCCACAGCTCATGCGCGAGCGAGGTGGTCTTGCCGAGCGCGCGCCAGACCTCCTCCGCGAGGTGCGGGGCGAAGGGCGCGAGCAGCAGGCAAAACTGGGCCAGCGTGTCGTGGTGCAGGGTCTCGCCCTCGTCCACGATGTCGCGCACGAACACCATCATGGCGCTGATCGCCGTGTTGAACCCGAGCCTATCGATGCGCTCGGTGACCGCCTGGATCGTTCGGTGCAGCAGCCGCCGCTGACGGTCGCTGCCCTCCCCCGGCGCCAGCGTGCGCAGGCGATCCGGGGTTCCGTCGTCACCTGTCTCAAAGGCCATGCGATAGGCGCGCTGCAAGAAGCGGTGGCAGCCGGCCACGCCCTCGGTCTGCCACGGCGCCGAGTGCTCGAGCGGGCCCATGAACATCTCGTATAGACGCATGGTGTCGGCGCCGTACTGCAAGACGACGTCGTCGGGGTTGACGACGTTGCCGCGGCTCTTCGACATCTTGTCCCATTGCACGTCGACCGGCTCGCCGGTGGCCTTGACCCGCCACTCGTCCGCTCCCGTGGCGCCCGCGACCTGCTCGACGTCCGCCGGACCCCAGACCAGCGGCTCGCCGTCGGCGCCGCGGCGGCGGTCCTTGGGCAGGTAGGTCGCGCCGAGCACCATGCCCTGATTGACCAGCCGCGCGAACGGCTCGCGCGTGCCGACGTGCCCGAGGTCGAACAGCACCTTGTGCCAGAAACGGGCGTAGAGCAGGTGCAGCACGGCGTGCTCGGCCCCGCCGATATAGAGGTCGACCGGCAGCCAGTAATCGGCAGCGGCCCGCGAGAACGGGGCCGCGTCGTTTTGCGGGTCCATGAAGCGCAGGTAATACCAGCAGCTCCCTGCCCACTGCGGCATGGTGTTGGTCTCGCGCTGGCTGCCGTCGGGCAGGTGTACCCACTGGGTGGCCTTGCTCAGCGGCGGCTCGCCGGTCTCGCTGGGCTGGAAGTCCTCGAGCTCGGGCAGCGTCACGGGCAGCTTCGCCTCGTCCACCGGCACGACCGCGCCACTCGCCTGATGGACCAGCGGGAACGGCTCGCCCCAATAGCGCTGCCGCGAGAACAGCCAGTCGCGCAATTTATAGGTGATGCGCCGACGCCCGAGGCCCTGCGCCTCGAGCCAGGAGATCATGCACTCCTTGGCCTGCGCGGTCGGGAGCCCGTCGAGGAAGCCCGAGTTCACCGCGGTGCCCGGCTCGGTGTAGGCGGCGTCGGAGATCGACCGGTCGGTCGCACCGCCGCCGGAGACGACCTCGACGATCGGCAGGGACATCGCGCGCGCGAACGCGTGGTCGCGCTCGTCGTGGCCCGGCACCGCCATGATCGCACCGGTGCCGTAACCCATGAGCACGTAGTCGGAGATCCACACCGGGATCCTCGCGCCGTTGCCGGGGTTTATCGCGTACGCGCCGGTGAAGATGCCGGTCTTCTTCCCGTCGGCGGCCTCGGCCTGGCGGTCGCGCTCGCTGCGGCGCGCGGCCCGACCGACGTACTCGGTGATCGCCGGGGCATGCTCCGCGGTCGTGATCTTCGCGACCAAGGGGTGCTCCGGCGCGAGCACCATATAAGTCGCACCGAACAGGGTGTCGGGGCGGGTCGTGAACACCTCGATGGCGTCGTCGCCGTGGCCGTCGATCGTGAAGCGGATCTCGGCGCCGTCGCTGCGGCCGATCCAGTGGCGCTGCATGTCGAGCACGCTCGCCGGCCAGTCGAGCCCCTCGAGGTCACCGATCAGCCGCTCCGCGTAGGCGGTGATCCGCATCATCCACTGGCGCATCGGCCGGCGCACGACGGCGTGGCCCTTCTCGACCTGCTCGGCGACCTCCTCGTTGGCGAGCACGACCCGCAGCGCCGGACACCAGTTGACCGGCGCGTCGTGCAGGTAGGCGAGCCGCTTGCCGTCGACGTGACGCCGCACGGCCTCGTCGCCCTGTGCCACGACCTCGGGCGGGATCGGGAGCTCGCTGATCGGCCGCGCACGCCCAGCCTCGGCGTCGTACCAGGCGCCCCAGATCTGCAAGAAGATCCACTGCGTCCATCGGTAGTAGCGCGGGTCGGTGGTGTCGACCTCGCGCTCCCAGTCGTACGAGAAACCCAGCGTCTTGAGCTGACGCTTGAAGTTGCGGATACACTCCGCAGTGCGCACCGCCGGATGCACGCCGTTCTTCATGGCGTAACGCTCGGCCGGCAGACCAAAGGCGTCCCAACCCATCGGATGCAGCACGTTGAAGCCCCGCATCCGCTTGTAGCGCGCGACGATGTCCGTGGCCGTGTAACCCTCCGGATGACCGACGTGCAGGCCGTCCCCCGAAGGGTACGGGAACATGTCGAGGACGTAGTACTTGGGGCGCTCCGGATCGATGTCGGCGCGGAAGGTGTGCTGCTCGTCCCAGAAGAGCTGCCAGCGGGCTTCGATGGCGCGAAAGTCGTACGTCATGGAGGGGGCGTACGCTAATCTCTTGCGTGGGGGAAAAGCAAGCCTTGCCCGCCCCGGGGGTCGGCGTGGTCGGCGGCCACGAGCATGGATGTTCACCCATCCCCCCGCACGGCTTCGCCGTGGAACAAGAGTCGGTCGGCCCGGCTCGATCCAGCTTTTGTTCGCCGGCAAAATGTCAGCGCCCGCATCCCAGTCTTTCAGACCGGCATGCGGACGCTGCTCGTCCGGGTTTTCGGTCAGCCTCCCGACGTTCTTCGCGGGCGCACCCGCGATCAGCGATCAGGGCCCAGCAGTCCCCGGATCCGTTCGGTTGCACCGTCCATGGCGCCGACCTACCATGGCACGATGCGAGCCAACTGCGCCCTGGTGACCGCGCTCCTGCTCACGGGGTGCCATGAGAGCACGCCGCCGGGGCCGCTCTCCGAGGTCTGCGGGACGGATGGCCCGCACCGCCTGCTCGCGCTCGCGGCAGACGAAGCCGTCAGCGCCGTGACGGTCACACGGATCGACGAGCGCCTCTACTACGGGGTCGGGACCGGTGAGCGGGAGTTCGGCACCAGCGGCCCATACGCCCGACACACCGCTGTCCACTCGACCAGCCCCTGTGGCGAGGATCCGTTGTTCATCGGCGAGGACCTGTGGCGCCTGTTCGCTCTCTCACAACTTCCGGGCCTCCTCCTCGGCTGTACCGGCAGTCCCATAGGCGATCTGGTCGTCGTCGACCCGACCGGTGCGACGCCTCCGACGCCACTGCTCTACGGTGGTTGCGAGGGCCGCTTCACCGACCACGGCCTACTGCGCTTCTACGTCGGGATCAGCGACGTCGAACAAGTACCCCAGGTGCAGCTCTTTCCCTACCCGATCGCGCCGGGGGACGAGCCGGTCACGCTCATCAAGGCAGATCCCAGAGACGTCGACATCCTCGATGATGAGCTACTCGCGCTCGATCCGGACGGTGACGTCATGCGCGTCGCGCTCCCCGGCGGTGAGCTCACCCTCGAGCAAAAAAACGTGCGCCGCTTCGCTGCCTCGGATGACGGTCGCTTCCTGGTCTGGCTCGACCGCACGCTCACCGCGGGCGACGAGGAGCATGCCGCCGGCATGGTCATCGTCCGCGATCGGATCGAGGGGCGCGAAACAGTGATCGCCGCGAGCGCCTATTCCGACTCTGCGCCGCTGCTGCACAACAACGATCTCATCACGCTCCAGCTCGACGACGGTCGCCAGCGTCTGGTCGTGTTGCCGTCACTCGCTACGGTCGATCTCCAGGTCGCGCAGACGTGGCTTTGGAAGGGAGACGATGGCCGGTATCTGGGACAATCCACGTCCGGTGATGAATGGTCGCTGGTCGATATCGCCGCCGGAACGACGACCCGCCTGACCGACGCCGTCGGCGTCGCCAGCGTGGGGTCCGACGCTCTCTACCTCACGCTCACCGACCTCGCCGCGGACGCTCGCAGCGAGGGTCCGCTGTGGCGCTACCCGTTCGACGGAGACATGCCGAAGCAGATCGCCGAGCGAGTCTCCGGCCGCTATCGACGACTCGCGGACGGACGGCTCGTCACGCCACTCGATCTCGACGATACCTGGCTCGGAGATCTCGTCCTCGTCGACCCCGCCACGCTCGTCGAACACGTCGTCGACGAGCGAGTGTTCGCCACGATCGGAGTAGCGAGCGCGGGCTTCGAGCCCAATGACGTCGTCTACGCGGTGTCCGACGGCGAGCGATCCGGGGTCTGGCTCGCGCGTCCATCCCCGCAATGATTCATCGCGTGAGAGACGTGCATGTCCGTCGTGACGAGGACGTCGGGCCGCCCTACGCCCCCACCGCGTGTTCGCAGGACGTGCCCCGCCTCCGGGCCAAACCTCGAGCATCTCCGCGAAGAACGTCGGGAGGCTGACCACACACCCCGGACGAGCAGCGTCCGAGTGCTGGCCCGCCGCGATCAGACCGACCCGGGACCGATCACCCCGGGTCAGGACAAGGCGAAGCAGTCTGCTCGACAAAGATCGACGCGCGCGCCTCGAGCTGGGCCGCCGTCACCACCGTGGGCACGTCGGCGTTTTGGCCGTAGCACAGGCTCTGGAAGCCCGAGGGCGTCATGGTGCGCGCTTCGACCTGGTACCTGCCGGAGATCGGGACCTCAACTTGCACGTCGAGGGCGGTCTGGCTGCTCGGACAGGTGACGACGTCGCCGCTCCACTCGGCGTAAGGGTCGATCTGTATCGTACACGGCGCAGTCAAGGACTCGCAGCCGACGCGGCGCGCGAGGAAGGTGACCACGGTGGCTCCTTCGACGCCGCACAGACCGATGGCGTCGAGCTTGGCGACGAAGGTCGCGTGCGGCTCGAGGGTCTCCGCGGCGCCGGTGCTGCTCTCGCCGCCGGTGTCAGCGTCGGTCTCGACGCCGCCGCAGGCGACGGTGAGAGAGCACGATAGGATGAGTCGACGCAGGCTCGGGCGCATCGGCGCAGTCTCGCCTACTTACCCTTGCCCTTGCCACCCTTGGGTTTGCCGGTCTTGTCGACGTGCTTGTCGCCGGTGGCGCCCTTGCCGGTCGTCTTGGTGGCGCTGGCCTCGACCGCAGACTTGCTGCCCTTGAGGATGTCCTGCCAGATCTTCTTGCGGGCGGCCGGCAGCACGGCGAGGCGGTCGCCGACCTCCTTCTCGACGGACGACCAGGTCTTGCCCTTGGCGAGCACGTCCTCGAAGGCGCCGAGGATCGCGGGCCTATACAGCTTGTCGAGGTCGATCTTGACCGTGGTCGACGCCTCGGTCGCCAGAGATCCGCTGCCGTGGAAGCGGCCCTTGCACGCGGCCTGCACCTTGGGCTGCGCGGCCCCGACGCTGGCGATCGCGGCGTCCACTTCGGTCAGGCCGGCGCTGGCCAGCGCGTCCGGGCCGAGCGTCGACCACAGCTTCGTCAGCGCGCCGGTCAGCGTCTGCGCGTGCCGGGTGCTCTGGCGCAGGACCTCGCCCGCGGGGGCGTTCTGGGCCACCGGGGCCTTGTCCTTGCCGGTCGCCATCGCGCCGCACACCGCCGCCTGGGCCAGCGTGACGCGCTGCAGGTCCTGCGCGAGGCGAAGCCCCAGCGCGGCGACCTTGGCGGTGTCCGGAGATTGCTGGGCCGCGCCCTCGGCCTCGCTGGCAAGATGCTCGCTGACCTCGAGGTCGAGCTGCGCCGCCACCACGTCGTAGCCGGTGAGGCCGGTCGGCAGCAGGGCGGCGAGCTTGTCGGCGGCGACGCGGTAGCCCTGCCCGGCCCCGTCGACCTCGACCGGCGCGCCGTTGTACTTGCCGGCCTTCGCGGTCAGCTTCTGGACCGTCGCGGGCGGGGCCTTGGGCAGCGTGAAGCCGACGCGGTCGGCGGCGACGAAGCTGGTCTTGAGCGGCTTGCCGGCGAGCGTGAACTTGGTCTTGTCGGAGAAGTCGGCGCCGCGGACCACGCCCTCAACGCCCTTGCCGCCGGCACCTGTCCAAAAGGCCAGGCCCTGCACGACCGGCGTCTTGACGGTGGCGACCGGCTTCTTGCTGGCGAACTCGCGGCCCTGGCTGACGGCGATCAGCGGCTGATCGGTCGGCGCGTTCGCGGGGATCGTCAGCGTGACCTTGCTGGCCTTGGCGGCCAGGGCCGGGATCAAAGTCACCTGTCCCAAACGCCAGGTCGTGACCGCGTCGAGGTTCTTGCCGCTGACCTTGAGCTCACCCGGCGCGCCGACCTCCTTCGGGACCGTGGTCAGCAGCGGGGTCTTGTGGACCGTGAAGTCGGCGGCGAGGCTCGCCGACTTGCCGCGCGCGGTGGCCTTGAGCGGCCCGGTCTTGCTGCCCCTGGCGACCGTCAGCGTGGCCTGCGTGTCCCCTTGCTCGCTAAACTTGAGGGCCTTGGTGCCGAGCTTGAACTTGACCGGCGCGGCCAGATGCGCGCCCTTGAGCGTGATGGCGTCGCCCTCGAAGGCCGCGCTGGGGTCGACGCTCGCCAGGGTCGGCGCGTAGAACACCTCGTAGTCCTTCTTGAGCGCCGCCTCGCCGCCGAGGCTCCTGACCGCGAGCGGTCCGGTCTTGCTGCCCTCGATGGCGACGAACTTGATCGCCTTGTCGGTCTGCTCGGCGATCGCGACCTTGGTGCCGGCGAGGGTCAGCTCCGTGACCTTGAGCAGGGCCGTGCCCTTGAGCGTCACGGTCTCGCCGGGCGCCGCGAACTTCGGGGTCACCGTGGTCAGCTTGGGCGCCTTCACGAAGGTGAAGCTGGTCAGCTCGCCGGCCTTCTTCTTGCTGCGCTTGAGCACCAGCTTCTTGCCGAGCTTGGCCTTGGCCGGCACCGTCGCGGTGATGCTGGTCGGGGTGATGATGAGGTCGGTGAGCGCGAGGCTGTCGAGCAGCAGCGTGTCACCCTCGGCGAAGTCGCTGCCGGAGATCGTGATCGTGGCGCCGGCCGCGAATTCTGCGGGGCTCACGGCGCTCAGCACGGGCGCGGCCGCGGCCGCGTCGACCGGCACGGGATCGGCCGCGCGCGAGACCTGCGGACTCGCGAGCATGATCACGCTCACCATGCTGATGCTGATGCTGCTCACCGCGGCCACCGCGTACGAGGTGCTGCGACGCCGCTGCTGCGCGCGTGCGGTCATGCTCGTGTTTGTGCTAGAGGGGCGACGATCTGTGAACCACACGCGCCGACTTTCTCCTCATCACACGCTCTCAGTCAAGCTATTCTCGCCGCCTTCCCGAGCACGATCATGATCATGACGACGCGCCGCACCCGTGTGTATATCCTTCCGCTCCGTGGTTCGCTGTTCTTGTCCGCGGGTGTCGCTGCCCTGCTGCTGACGGGCGGCTCGGTCCAGGCCGCTGGCAAGCTGAGCGGCGCCGCCAACAAGAATACCGGCCATACCGTCAAGCCCGGGCCGGTGGTGTTGCCGGCGGCGATGAACGTCGCACGGCCGCTGACGCTGGCGACCACCGGCAAGGCGAGCGCCCCGGCGCCGCACGTGCGCGACGCGGTGCTGCGGCTCGGCGCGCGCTCGTCGAGCCCGCCGCAGGTGCGCATGGACCCGCGGCGCGGCGCGCTGCGGAGCTTTCGCGGCCACGTCGCCAACCCGCACGGCAAGGGCATCGCCGCGGCGGTTCGGATGCTACACGAGCACCACGACGCGCTGGGTCTGCTGAGCAGCCCTGGCGCCGTTGCACTGCTCCAGCGCCACATGTCCGAAGCGCCAGGTGACGGTCTACACGTCGTGCTCGACGTCCACTATCACGGCTTGCCGGTGTGGGGCGCCGAGGTGGCGGCGCACTTCGACGACGGCGGGGCCTTGACCTCGATCAACGCGCAGCGGCTCGGCGCGCTCGCGCCGGCGATGAGCCTGCGCTACGGCGGCGGCGCGGCGCAGCAGCGGGCGCGCCGGTGGAACGCCGCGCACGCGCGCGACGGCGTGGTCCGCGAGCTCGAAGCGCCGGTGCTCGGCGTCTGGCCGGGCGCGGCCGAGGGCGACCGCGGCTCGCTCGCGTGGCGCCTGATCCAGTCGGTCGAGCAGCCTGATGGCGCGCCGCAGCACTTCGCGACCTACGTCGACGGCACGACCGGCGCGGTGCTGGCCCGGCACGCGCTGGTCCACACGGAGAAGGTCACGGCGACCACGGGCACCGCGACCAACCTGTTCAACAAGCCGGTCACGCTGCGGATCTCGTACTACGAGGATAAGAAGCACTACGCGCTGTTCGACCAGAGCAAGGGCCTGGCCGCCGCGACCTTGCAGACCTTCGACGCCCAGAGCACGCAGTACAACGCGACGCTGGCGACCTCGAAGAGCAAGACCGCGTGGACCAAGCCGCTGGCGACCGCGCACGAGCATATGCAGCGGGTCATCGACTACTTCAGCAAGACCCACGGGCGCAACTCGTGGGACGGCAAGGGCGCGCTGGTCCGCCAGTTGGTCCACTACGGCCAGGATTATAACAATGCGTTCTGGGACTCGTACAACAAGCACATGGCGCTCGGCGACGGTGACTCGTTCACCTTCAAGGAGTTCACGCGCGCGCTCGACGTCTCGGCCCACGAATTCTCCCACGCGGTGGTGACCGGCACGGTCGACCTCGTGTACCAGGGCCAGCCCGGCGCGCTCAACGAGAGCTTCGCCGACGTCATGGCGGTCATGGTCGACCGCGACGACTGGCTGATCGGCGAGGAGATCGTCGGGCCGGTCGTGTTCCCGAAGGGCTACGCGCGCAGCTTCTCGGACCCCGAGGGCGGCAACCAGCCCAAGCACATGGACGCGCTCTACAAGGGCCTCGACAACTTCGGCGGCGTACACATCAACAGCGGGATCCCGAACCACGCGGCCTACAAGCTGGCGATCGCGAAGAACCGCGAGGTGGTCGAGAAGATCTGGTATCGCACGCTGTACAAGAACCACATCGGCAGCCAGGCCAGCTTCATCGACATGGCCGAGGGCACGATGACCGCGTGCGACGAGCTGGTCGCCGCCAAGACGGTGACCGCCAGCGACTGCGTCGCCACCGCGCAAGCGTGGGTCGACGTCGGCGTGCTCGGCAAGGCCGACGTGCCGATGGGCGGCTGCCCGCAGAACGCCAGCGAGAAGGGGGGCGTGTGCTACTGCGACCCCGGCTTCGTGCCCAACGGTGACGGCTCGACCTGCGTCGCGGTCGCCAACGTGATGTGCCCGGCCGGCAGCATCGAGGCCAATGGACAATGCTTCTGCAAGGACGGCTTCAAGCCGAACGCGGACAGCAGCAAGTGCGTGGCGGTCGACCAGGGCTGCCCGCTCAACAGCGGCTGGGACGCGCAGGCCAAGGCCTGCAAGTGCGACCCCGGCTTCGAGGGCGCCCCGAACGCGGCCGACGGCAAGTGCGAGTCGGTCTCGTCGGACTGCCCCGGCAACGCGCACCCCGAGTGGCCCGACCCGGTGATGCAGGACCAGTACCTGTGCGCCTGCAACGAGAACTACGAGGACGACGGCCAGGGCGGCTGCGCGGTCACGGCCGGCACCTGCGGCAACGAGTCGTTCTTCGGCCGCTGCGACGGCGCCACCTTGACCTACTGCGACCTCGTCGGCGAGCCGGAGATCGCGGTGGTCGACTGCAAGGCCGACGGCCTGGTGTGCGGCAAGTTCGACAGCATCGTCGGCTTCGACTGCCTCAACCCCAATGGCGTGGCCGCCGGCGGCAAGTGTGCGGCCGACAGCTACCAGCAGTGCGACGACAGCGTGCCGTTCTGCGTGTCCGAGGCGGGCGCGACCGACGGCTTCTGCTCGCACGACTGCGCGGCCAAGTCCGAGTGCGCGGCGACCCAGGTCGAGAAGGATGCATTCGACTGCTGCGCGACCGTCTCCGACGGCACGCGCGCGTGCCTCAAGGACCCGTTCTGCGCCGAGAACGTCGACACCAAGGCGACCTGCGACGACGTGCCCGGCGGCAGCGCGTACTTCGGCAAGTGCAACGGCGACGTGCTGATCTACTGCGACGGGTCGACCGAAACCACGCAGGAGGTGTTCTGCAACAAGCTCGGCCTCGAGTGCGGCTGGGTCGACCAGACCAGCGGCTATAGCTGCGTCGAGCCCGACTCGGGCGCGTTGCCGGAGGCCCCGGACGACTGGTGCCCGTGGGAGAATGACGGCACCTGCGACGCGCCAGCGCGCTGCCCCGAGGGCGCCGACCTGCTCGACTGCAACCCCTGCGGCGAGGTCACGGCGGCCGGCAGTTGCGAGGCCGGCGTGCTCAAGGTCTGCGACCCGGACGCGGGCCTGGTCAGCACCACGTGCGGCGAGATGGGCATGATCTGCGGCCAGAACAGCGACGGCGCGCCCGCGTGCGTGCCCGGCGACGGCGAGGACACCGGCGAGCCCGTCCCCACCGAGGGCGGCAGCGATACGGCCACGCAAGCCGGCGAAGAGGGCGGCGAAGGCGGCCAGGACGGCGGCGGCGAGGCGATCAGTTGCACCTGCCGCGGCGACGCGGAGGACAGCCCGTGGGGCGGGCTGGTACTCGGCGCGCTCGGCCTGGCGTTCCTCCGCCGCCGCCGCGCGGCGTGAACGATAATCGCGTGACATGTCCGTGAGGACATGTCACGCGAGCCGTTTAATCCGTCGAGACGTCAGGGCCAGGCGCCGCTGTACTCCTGACTTGGCAGAGCCCACCTGATTGAGGTCCCGAGTGAAACGCACAGAGTACATGCTCGCAGGCAGATCGACCGTGTCCGGACTCCGGCTGCCCCCCGAATTCCTCTCAAGGACACAGATGGCTATCGTCAAGCGGATGGCGAGTGAACTCCAATGTATCCAAGAAGACCCCGGTTTCGTACATCAGTTCCGGGAACTCTATCGTCAAAGATACAACTGATTCCACATCGAACCCAGGCGTCGCACAAAACCTGTCCATGGGTATTCTCAAGGTCTGCATGAACTGGCTCGGCTCACATATCTCCACCCCATCTTCAGCCCTATTCGCCAATCGTGAGTCTTGCTGAATAATCGGGCCAAGCAATACCTCCGCCAAGTTCGCTTGATCGTCAACTAATCGAACAGTCAGAGCAACGGCATCCAGGTCATCCACGCACAGTTTCATCTTGGTTTGCCGGCTGTCGAACGGTGCGGACCCGCGCGTTTGCGACGGGTCCGCGACACTGGGGCCTCACTGGGGGTTGATGACCGCGAGCTTGAGGCCGCCCGGGTACGCGTACGAGGTCACGCCGGTGTAGCCGACGTTGATGATGCCGAAGGGCGCGTCGCTCTCGGCGAGGTGGGGGCCCTCGCTGATCTTGTAGTCGGAGACCTCGTAGTCGCCGACGGTGACATAGCCGCCGACGACGACATTATCGACCTTGACGTCGGGACTGCCCTTGAGCCGGATGATCTGCGCGTAGTGGGTGGTGTAGCCGGTGCCGGTGACGAAGGCGTAGCGCTCGAGGAATTGCTCGACGGGGATCATCTGGTACATCGCCGGGTCGCCGGTGCCGGCGCCGCCATTTTGGCCCTCGAGGTACTGCACGGGCAAGAACGGCTTGTCGGCCTCGAAGATGAAGCTGGTGTTGTTGGGGATCACCAGCTCCTTCCACTGACCCTTGTTGAGCACGAAGGGCGTGCCGGGCTGCGGCGGGGTGGTGGTGATCGTCGTGTTGGCGTCGCCGCCGTAGACGCGCCAGTAGTGCTTCTCGTTGCCGCGCTTGGGCGAGTGGGCGCCGACGTACTTCTTCCCCCAGTAGTCGAGCGGGAGCATCTGCTCCTCGATGTGGTCGCAGAAGGTCACGCCGTTGGGCACGTTGACGCAGTTGACGGCGCCGACCACCCAGATCGGCTTGTCCGAGGTGACGAAGGTGCCGGAGATGTCGCCGCCGCTGGCGACGCGGACCTCCATGGTATCGAAGCGATTCATCAGCATCTGGCCGGTCGCGTTGGCGGCGACCGCCGGCACGCCGCCACCGGCGAGGGTCCCCTGGGGCGGGGTCCAATTAACGGTCGTGCCGTCGACCGCCGCGATCACGTTGAAGTAGCTCGGGAGGTTGTTGCCCGGCAGGCCGTCCTTGTAGGACGCGATCACGTAGTCCGACTTGAGCGCGTGCTCGGGCAGCAGCATCGAGGCGTCGTTGGTCGCCTGCGCGCCGATCGGCGAGTGCTGATAGGCGACCACCGGCACGCTGCTCTGTACGCGGTAGCTGCCGCCCTTGCGGTACCCGGAGGACTTGTTGAAGGGCGGGTTGGTGAGCGGGTAGGTCTGGGTCATGCCGGCGCCGATCACGACCGGGGCGCCCTGCGGGGCCTCGACGTTGGTGCCGTTGGGGGTGAAGTAGAGCTGCACCGTCGCGCTCTTGATCTTCGAGGTGTTGCCGACGATCAGCGAGTCGTTGGCGTTGTTGCTGTAGTTGTCCATGCGCTGGGCGAAGAACGAGCAGCCGACCGAGCTCGGCTGGGCCTCCGCGAGCAGACACAGCGACACGCACTCGCCCGCGGCGCAGCCCTCGATGTCGGCGCAATTGACCGGCGGGTCGTAGGCGTCGCCCATGGCATTACAGGTCTTCTTGGCGTCCTCGCTGTCGCAGACCTTCTCGCCCGGCATGCAGAACAGCGCCGAGCAGGCGTCGCCCTGGCAGCTCTGACCGCCGGGACAGGCCTCCGGCTGGAAGCTCAGACAGTCGTCGGCGCACACCAGCTGCTGGTCACCCTCGCAGCCGCCCGGGTCGCCCGGGTTGCAGACACACAGCGCCCCGGTGGTGCCGTCGGTGGTGCTGGTGCTGGTGCTGGCGTCGGTGGTGGTGGTCGCGGTGACCATGCCGGTGGTGTCGCCGGTCGTCGTCGCCGTGGCACCCGTCGTGGTGACGCCCGTGGTGGCGCCGGTGGTGCTGCCGCCCTCGGTGCCGTTGGTGGTGTTGCCCTCGGTGGCGCCACTGGGGTCGGTGGCGCCGGTGGTCGGCGTATCCTCGGTGACGGTGGAGGGTGTGGCGCCGCTGGTCAGGGTGGCTACACCCGTGGTGGTGTCGCCGGTGGATCCGCTGGTGTTGGTGCCGTTGTCACCGCAGGCGGCGGCGAGCAGGAGCAGTGGAACGATGGGCAAAGGTAAACGGCTGCGCATCAGCCAGTTGCGATCATCCCGGGCGAGTGCGCAAGCTGGTCCGCCGATGCAGAACCGGCGAGCGCCACCGCGCGCGGCCGCGTTTCAGTGCGGCCTTGTTGGGCCTTACTGGGGGTTGATGACCGCGAGCTTGAGGCCGCCCGGGTACGCGTACGAGGTCGCGTTGGAGTAGCCGGTGCTGATGATGCCGAAGGGCGCGTCGCTCTCGGCGAGGTGGGGGCCCTCGCTGATCTTGTAGTCGGAGACCTCGTACTCGCCGACCGCCACGTAGCCGCCGACGACGACGCCGTCGATGAGCACGTCCGGGTTGCCCTTGAGGCGGATGATCTGCGCGTAGTGGAGCGGGTAGCCGGTGCCGGTGACGAAGGCGTAGCGCTCGAGGAACTGCTCGACGGGGATCATCTGGTACATCGCCGGGTCGCCGGTGTTGCCGCCGCCGCTCTGGCCCTCGAGGTACTGCACGGGCAAGAACGGCTTGTCGCCCTCGAAGATGAAGCTGGTGTTGTTGGCGATCACCAGCTCCTTCCACTGGCCCTTGTTGAGCACGAAGGGGGTACCGGGCTGCGGCGGGTTGGTGGTGATCGTCGTGTTGGCTTCACCGCCGTAGACGCGCCAATAATGCTTCTCGTTGCCGCGCTTGGGCGAGTGGGCGCCGACGTACTTCTTCCCCCAGTAGTCGAGCGGCAGCATCTGCTCCTCGATGTGGTCGCAGAAGGTCACGCCGCTCGGCACGTTGACGCAGTTGACGGCGCCGACCACCCAGATCGGCTTGTCCGAGGTGACGATCGTGCCCGAGATGTCGCCGAAGTTGCCGACGCGGACCTCCATGGTGTCGAAGCGGTTCATCACCATTTGCCCGGTCGCGTTGGCGGCGACCGCCGGCACGCCGCCACCGGCGAGGGTCGCCTGCGGCGGGGTCCACTTGACGGTCGTGCCGTCGACCGCAGCGATCACGCTGAAGTAGCTGGGAAACCCGCCCAGGCTGTCGCTGTAGGAGGCGACCACGTAGTCGGACTTGAGCGCGTGCTCGGGCAGCAGCATCGAGGCGTCGTTGGTGAACTGCGCGGTGATCGGCGAGTGCTGATAGGCGACCACCGGCACGGTGCTCTGTACGCGGTAGCTGCCGCCCTTGCGGTAACCCGAGGACTTGTTGAAGGGCGGGTTGGTGAGCGTGTAGGTCTGGGTCATGCCGGGTGCGATCACGACCGGGGCGCCCTGGGGGGCCTCGACGTTGGTGCCGTTGGGCGTGAAGTACAGCTGCACCGTCGCGCTCTTGATCTTCGAGGTGTTGCCGACGATCAGCGAGTCGTTGGCGACGTTGTTGTAGTTGTCCATGCGCTCGGCGAAGAACGAGCAGCCGATCGAGCTCGGCTGGGCCTCGGCGAGCAGACACAGCGACACGCACTCGCCCGCGGTGCAGCCCTCGACGTCCGCGCAATTGACCGGCGGGTCGTAGGCCTCGCCCATGGCGTTGCAGGTCTTCTTGGCGTTCTCGTTGTCGCAGACCTTCTCGCCCGGCACGCAGAACAGCGCGGTGCAGGCGTCGCCCTGGCAGGTCTGACCGCCCGGACAGGCCTCCGGCTGGAAGCTCAGACAGTCGGCGGCGCACACCAGTTGCTGGTTGCCCTCGCAGCCGCCCGGGTCGCCCGGGTTGCAGACACACATCGCGCCGGTGGTGCCGTCGGTCCCCGAGGTGCTGGTGGTGGCGTCGGTGGTGGTCGTCGCGGTGACCATGCCGGTGCTGTCCGTCGTCGTCGTCGCGGTGGCACCCGTCGTGGTGACGCCCGTGGTGGTGCCGCCCTCGGTGCCGGTGTTGCCCTCGGTGCCGCCGCTGGCCCCGGTCGTCCCACTGGGGTCGGTGGCGCCGGTGGTCGGCTGGCTCTCGGTGACGGTGGAGGGCGTGGCGCCGGTGGTCAGGGTGGAGACACCGGTGGTGGTGTCGCCGGTGGACCCGGTGACGTTGGTGCCATCGTCACCGCAGGCGGCGGCGAGCAAGAGGAGCGGGACGATCGGCAAAGGTAGGCGGCTGCGCATCAGCCAGTTGCGATCATTCCAGGCGAGTGCGCAAGCGGGGCCCGCCGGACAGGACTCACTTGAGGCAGGTCCACATGACCCAATTGCAGAGGATCGGGCCGAGCTCATCCGCGCCACAGGACCCGCCGCCGTCGAAATTCTTGTTGCCGGTCGCGTTGCAACTGTTCGGTCCCGCGCAGTAGCCACACACATTCTTGCAGGTGCCGCCCTGCTGACCGAGCGCGCTGTAGCCGAGATTCTGGCAGATCTTCAGCGCGTGGTACTGCCCACCCTCGCCGGTCATGGAGATCCACGCGCTGTTGACGTTGGCCTCGCACACCACCCAGCCGGCGTTGCTCTTCGGGTCGTTGCCCGCGGTACACACCTTGACGACCTCCGACTTGCACGCCCCGGAGCAGCCGTCGCCGCCGTTGACGTTGCCGTCGTCGCACTCCTCGCCGGCCCCACCGTTGATCACGGCGTCGCCGCAGACCACGCTGGTGCAGTCGCCGTCGCAGGTCGGCGTCTGGCCGCCGGTGTCACACTGCTCGCCGGCCGCGACGTTGACCTTGCTGTCGCCGCACTTCGACGCGGTGCAGTCGGCGTTGCACTGCTGCGAGGCCCCGCCAGTGTCACACTGCTCGACGCCCGCCTGCACGATGCCGTCGCCGCAGGTGGCGGTCACGCAAGTGTTGAGGCAGCCGTCGTCGTTGACGTCGTTGGCGTCGTCGCACTGCTCGCCCATCTGCAGGAGGCCGTCGCCGCAGGTGCCGGCCTTGCAACTGTTGCTGCACGCGTCATCGTCGACCGGGTTGCCGTCGTCGCAGGCCTCGGCGCCCATCTGCACGACCCCGTCGCCGCACGCGGCGAGGGTGCAGTCGCTGCGGCAGGCGTCATTGTCGAGCTGGTTGCCGTCGTCGCAGGCCTCGACGCCCGCGTACACGATGAGGTCGCCGCACGTGGCCGCGATGCAGCCCGGCAGGCAGGCGTCGGTCGCGAGCTCGTTGCCGTCGTCGCAGGGCTCGTCACCCTCGACCTCGCCGTCGCCACACACGGGCGGCAGCTCGGTCTCACCGGCGCTGGCGCTGGCGCTGGCGCTGGTGGTCACGCCGCCGCTGCTGGCATCGCCGCTGCCCCCGTCGGTCGGTTCAGTGGTCGATCCAGGGGTGGTCCCGACCTCGGTCGCGGTCGAAGTAACGACCGGCGGAAATGTGGTCGGCGAGCTCGACGACGCGAGCTCCTCACCGCCAGCGCAGGCGACCCCGAACAGCGCCGCGAACAATGTCCCCCAGGTTATCCCTCGCCCCCAAGCCATGGATGCATGGTCGTCGGATCGCGGTGGGGCGTCAACAGGACCGGCTGCGCGTACGCGCTCGCAAGTGCGCACACTCGGCTCGGCGCGCCGGAGTGACGCCGGGCCGCTAAAAGCGCAGCGAGGCGCCGCCGCCGGTCAGACGCAGGCGCGCGCGTCCGAGGGCGAGGCCGTCGAGCTGGCGCTTCGACCTCACGGCCTTACTCAGCGGGACAAACGCGAGACCGACGACGAGCAGGCCGTAGACCGCGAGCACGACGCCGCCGATCACCAGCTTCTTGCGCTTCGTGTTCGGGTCGACGCCCATGTCAGGTACGTCTAGCTCCTTCGCGTTGAGTCCGGCGAGGATGCCCCCACCCGCCGCCATCGCCAGCCCTGCGCTCAGGAACAGCGCGCCCGCGGCGATCTGTCCGCGGTGCTTGCTGGCGATGTTGCGGCGGCGGGCGTCGAGCTCGAGGATGCGTTGATCGACGACCATGCCCTCGTCGACGGTCGCGAACGGGCGGAAGGTCTTGTACTCTTTGATCGCGGTGCCGAGGTTGCCCTGGGCTTCGGCGACGACGCCGAGGTTGTAGTGGAGCGGGCGCCAGCGCGGCTCGAAGAAGGCGGCGCGCTTGAAGGCCGCCTCGGCGTTACCGTAGGAGCGGGCCTTGTGCTCCTCGTAGGCCTTGGCGACGTGTTCGGCGGCCTTGGGGCTGAGCTCGTCGGTCAGGGGTCCTTCGACCGGCTTCCCTGCGGGGTCGGGTGCGCGGGCGCTGGCGGGCAGCGCGAGGGTCAAGCTACAGAGCACGACGACAGCGGCGCGCAGCGAGGTCTCGAGGGGGCGTGTCATGGCTTGGCTTCTTCGCTTCGTTTTGGATTCGGGGTGATCTCGATCATCACGGTGTGGCGGTCCCAGCGGCTGATCGGGATCGTGGACAGGGATTGCGTGAGGGCGGCGACGTAGGCGAGCGCGTCGCTGCTGCTGGTCAGCGCGGCCGGACGGAAGCGATCGAAGTCGCTGCGCTCGGCGAACGCGTAGACGACCACGGTCCCGCGCTCGGGGATCGTGGGGTCACGGAGCTGGGCCTGGAGCGGCGTTTGGCCGGGAGGCGGCAGCACGAGGGTCTTGCCGGCCTCGGTCATCGGTACGGGCAGGCCGGCGTCCGGGAACAGCACGGCGCCCTCGCCGTTCTCCTCGAGGTAGTAGATCACGAGGTAGGCGTCGACGGCGGAGGTGAAGCGCAGCGCGAAGCTTTGTCCGTCGCGCAGCGAGCCCGGGATGTCGGTGTCGATCGCGAACACCTTGCGGTGCGCGGGCTGCTCGTAGGTGAAGGCGTAGGCCTGCGGGGTCGACCATTTGATCTTGTCCTCGGCGTCGGTGAGCGCCTCGCGGCCGCCCTCGATGCCGACCGGGCCCTTGCCGACGCGGCCTTTGGCTGTGCCCTCGGCCTTGCGCATGAGTCGACGCTCGCCGGTCCCGATCCGCACGGACTTGACGATGACCTCGCCGCAGTCGCCCTCGGCGTCGGCGGTGAGGGTCTCGAGGTTGTGGATCTTCATCTCGGCCTCGACCGAGCGGCCGTAGCGGGCCTCGAGCTTGAGGAATTCCATGTACCCGCCGGACATCGAGGTCATGTCGCCGAGGCCGATGCGATACGACTTCTCGTAGTCTGCGGAGGTCCGCTTGACGCGGACCTGGCAGCCGGGCGCGCGCTCGTCGGCGATCGTCCAGCCACCGGCGCTGCTGACGTGTACGGCGCGGCCGAGCAGGTCCTCGGCGTCGCCGGTCGGCTCGAGCAGGAAGTGGGTGTCGGCCTTGAAGCTGCCGACCTGGGCGGTGACCAGCGGGTCGGCCTCGGGCGCGCTGAGGAAGCCTTGTTTGGTGCAGGCCGCCGACATGCCCCAAAAGACAGCTACTACGATAGCGCGCTTCATCGGGCGTATCCCCACGCGACGATGAAGTCATCAGGCGCGCCGAGCTTCTTGCCGACCTGGATGTTGGGGGTCTGCTGGCGGTTGGCCTTTCGCGCCTCACGGACCACGCGGGGCTTGATCCACTCCTCCAGCTCTTTGAGTGAGATCTGGGAGTCGCCGTTCATGTCGGCCTGGCCGGAGCCGAGCGCGTCCATCAGGTACTTCGAGAACAGGCCGCCCTTGCCGTCCGGGGTCGGGCCCGAGATCTCGGCGCCGCTCGAGGCCGACAGCAAGGCGACGCGCGCGGTGGTCTTGACCGGCTCGACGCGCACCAGCGGGCGGGTGCCGGGGGCGAGCACGGAGCGGCCGCCGGCGCCGGAGAAGCACGAGTCGGCGATCGCCAGCACGTCCTTGGCCTTGGTCTTCTCGAGGTCGCCGAGGATCTGCGTCATCTTGATCGCGGACTCGCCGAGGTACTGCGGGTCGCCGTCGTAGGGGACGAGGTATGAGGCGCCGGAGGTCGGGTCCGGCGCGCCGTGACCGCTGAAGTAGAGGTAAATGCGGCCGCCGGGCGGCACGTTGGTGGTCAGCCAGCGGACCTGCTTGGCGATGTCGGTCTTGGTCGCGCGGTCGTCGAGCAGCAGGCGCACGTGGTCGTCGGGGACGCCGAGGGTGGTGCGCGCCAGCTCGGCGAAGCGCTCGGCGTCACGGCGGGCGCCGGTCGCCGCGGCGACGTCGCGGTACGTCTCGATGCCGATGATCAGCGCGAAGCTGGCCGGCTGCGGCGAGGCCGAGACCAGGCCCGGCGTGCCGGATCGGTCGCCCGGCGTCGGCAGGGGCTGGCGCTGGGCGACCGGCTCGTCCTCGTAGGCGTCGTCGGATCCGGCGTAGCGGTCCTCCGGGATCGGCGTCAGCTTCGGCGGCTCGCGACCCGGGGTCTTGCCCTTGGCGATCGCCTCCGGGACGAGCAGGTCCGGGAGCTCGTTGGCGGGGGTCGCGGACGGGATGACGGCGCCACTGCATGCGCAGAGGAGCGCCGCGAGGGCGAGAGCGCCGGAGCTTCGAAGTCGCGTGGGCATGGGAGCGCCGGGACTATACACGCCCGGCCGGGCCGCCGGCAGACCACCACCAGCGCCCGTTCGCCGGCTTCCCGCACGCACCAGGGCGGCCCGGATCCGGCCGAACGGCCCCGGGCGCGCGCGGGGAGCCACGGCAAATTCTGTCTGTTTGGACATGTCCATTTCGACATGTCGTGAAGGACATGTCGTTTCATGCCGGCCCGAACGGCGTGAGCCGCGCTCCGACGCGCGTGAGCTGCGCCGGGGCGGCGACTCCATGCGCTGCGTCACGCGTGGCCACTACGGCCGGTGTGACGGGACCGGGGCTCGCGTACACGACGGCGCCGGGGTCGGCGGTGGCTTGCGGTGCGCGCGTTCGACCCTCTATCCTGCGAGCGCGCATGGACCTCGAACTTGGAACTCCCCTCTCCCCCTCGGCCACGCGGATCTTGCTGCTGGGCTCCGGTGAGCTCGGCCGCGAGGTCGCTATCGAGGCGATGCGGCTCGGCATCGAAGTCATCGCCTGCGACCGCTACCGCGACGCGCCGGCGATGCAGGTGGCGCACCGCAGCCACGTGTTCGACATGCAGGACCGCGACGCCGTGCGCGCGGTGGTCAACCGCGAGAAGCCGCACTACATCGTGCCGGAGGTCGAGGCGATCGCGACGGACGCGCTGGTCGAGCTCGAGGCCGAGGGCTGGACGGTGATCCCGACGGCGCGCGCGACCCGATTGACGATGGACCGCGAGGGCATCCGCCGGCTCGCGGCCGAGACCCTGGGACTACCGACCAGCCCTTACGCGTTCGCGGACACGCTCGAGCAGGTCGAGGCTGCGGTCGCCCGGATAGGATTACCGTGCGTGATAAAGCCGGTGATGTCGAGCTCGGGCAAGGGTCAGAGCACCCTGCGCGAGCTCGCCGATGTGCCCGCGGCGTGGGACTATGCGCTGGCTGGCGCGCGCGGCAAGTCGACGCGGGTCATCGTCGAGGGCTTTATCCGCTTCGACAGCGAGATCACGCTGCTCACGATCCGCACCCGCAATGAGGGCACCCTGTTCTGCCCGCCGATCGGGCACCGCCAGGAGCGCGGCGATTACATGGAGTCCTGGCAGCCGCACGCGATGTCGGCGACGGCGCTGGCGCTGGCCAGGGCGCAGGCGGAGCAGGTCACGGGCGCGCTCGGCGGCTTCGGCCTGTTCGGCGTCGAGTTCTTTCTGGTCGGCGACGAGGTGGTCTTTAGCGAGGTCAGCCCGCGGCCCCACGACACTGGCATGGTGACGATGGCGACCCAGGACCTCAGCGAGTTCGAGCTGCACGTGCGTGCGATCCTCGGGCTGCCGATCGTCGAGGTCATCCAGCGCGCCCCCGGGGCCTCTGCGGTGATCCTGGCCGAGCGGGCCGGGCATAATCCGCGGTTTTTGGGGCTCGAGCGGGCGCTGCAAGACCCGCGGGCGCGGGTGAGATTGTTCGCCAAGCCGGATACCCGCAAGTATCGTCGGATGGGCGTAGTATTGACATATGGCGAGAGCGTCGAGGACGCGCGGGCCCGGGCCAATGCCGCGGTGCAATGTATCGAGGTCGTGGTCGACGCGGGGTGAAAGGCCCGCGAGGGAAGCGGCCAGCTTGACCACGTCGCACCGCGTCGCCGTCGACACGCGCGCAGGCCGACCACTGCGAGGTCGATCGTCCAGCGTGCTCACCCGCCCATCCTCCGCGAAGCGCCCGCGCCACTGTCGTACGGTGTCTACGTGGCAGCCGACCCTCCGCCCGATCTCGGCGTTCGACAGCCCGTGCGCGGCCAGCACGATGATCCTCGCTCGCTCCACCAGCCGCGCCTCGCAGGACGTACTTCGCGCCAGCGCCTCCAGCCCCTCACGGACCGAAGGCGCCAGGCGAAGTCGCTGTGCCTTCGGCGCGGGCATGCCGATGAGATCGGTTTCGCACTTCCTTTATTCCCGGGTGCGCAGGCTACCCTGCGCGTAAATCCAGGAACGGCACACCCTTGGAGGACTTCGGGCCGGCGGTACCAGGACCCCGCCGCCGCGCCGCCGGTTCACATGCTGTGTCCGAGGACCATGCCGGTCTTGCGAGCGACGCGCTCGAGCGCCGCCTTGGTCAGGTCGCTCTTCACCTGACTGCTGAGCCCGATGCGGCTCGCGCCCAGGTACTTCGACAGCGCCTCCGCCGAGCCGCCGGCACCACCGGCGCCGCCGGGCGCGAGCAGCTTGTCGATGCCCTCCTTCGCGGTGCCGACCAGCAGCGTGCGCTCCTCGTCGGTCAGGTCGAGCTTGGCCAGTACTTCCGGGTCATCCGCGACCTGCGTACGAAACGGCTTGTTCTCGAGCATACGGGTCAACACTTTGGCAGTCGTCTCGGCAGACATTGGACACCTCCAGCCCAGGAAGCCTCGACCCTGTCGGCACTCGTGTCAACCGCCGGGTCCGCGCGGCCGTGCGCACCTTCGCGCCCTGTGAGTGGTCCCTGCAACCCCCAGCGATAGCGTTGCGCCTGCCGCAGTCCTTGCGCGGACATATCGGTGTCGGCGGGCATGTCGTGGGTATCAACGTACTCGCCGCCGGCAATCTCGGCGGTGCGACGCGACGCGAGCCGCTTCAGCGTGTCGTCGACGAGGCGCCCGTTGGTCCGCGCGCGCGCTCGGCTTGTCGGCGAGGCGGACGGCGTGATAGCTTGCGCGGCTCGCTCGCGGCATTCGCGGGCGATTGTGCATACATGACGAGGGCCCGATGACCCTGACCACGATCTCGTTTTGCGACCTCGACGCGGCCCGCGTCTGGAATTATTGGTTCTCACACCGCGACCTCTCGGGCGCACCCGCGCCGGTCTGCGACCCCTTCGCGGAGGACTACGTGCTCGACCAGCCGCTGTGGTTTCGCGGCGGCCCGGAGGTCGACGCGGAGATCGATCAGCACTTCGCCGCGCTGGTCGAGCGCGCCGCCGCCGGTGCGCTGGACCGCTGGCGTGAGACCCCGCGCGAGTGCCTCGCGCTCGTCGTCTTGCTCGATCAGTTCCCGCGCAACATCCATCGCGGCACCGCGGCCGCCTTCGCCCACGACGCGATGGCGCTGACCGTCGCCCGCCACGCGCTCGCGCAGGGCTTCGACCGCCTGCTCGCGCCCGCCGAGGCGCTGTTCCTGTTCCTGACCCTCTCGCACGCCGAACAGATCACCGAGGTCCGCGCCGCGCTGGCGGGGATCTCCGAGCTCGCGACCCGCTGCACCCGCGGGCAGCAGCGCATCGCTCGCTCGTGGCAGGTCGGCACCCAGAAGCACATCGACGTGCTCGAGCGCTTCGGCCGCTATCCGCATCGCAACGCCCCGCTCGCCCGCGAGAGCACCGCCGCCGAGCAGGCCTTCCTCGATCGGCCCGAATTCACCGCGATGTTCATGCGCTCGCAGTTGCCACGTGACGCCCGGCCGACCGATCCGGCGCCGACCGTGGCGAAGCCGCGGCCAACACCCCAGCCGCGGGCGCGCCTGAAGATCCTCGCGCTGCACGGCTTTCGTCAAAATGGCAGCGTGTTTCGCTCCCGCACCCGCAAGCTGCGGGAGGCCCTCGCGGACATCGCCGAGTTCACCTACGTCACCTCGCCGATCCACTACAGCCCGCAGGGTGACACGCGCGCCGCGACCCTGGCCGCGTTCGGCGAGATCCCCGAATATCCGATGCAGCGGGTGTGGTGGCTATCCTCGGAGGACAACGTCGATTACGAGGGCTTCGACGCGTCCGTCGCTTACCTCGAGGCCGTGTTTCGCGACCAGGGCCCGTTCGACGGCGTCATAGGCTTCTCGCAGGGCGGCACTCTGGGCGCCGTCCTGGCCGCGATGCTCCCGCACCCTGCGATCTCACTTCGCTTCGCGGTCTGCATCTCCTCGTTCCCCTCGCGGGCCCGGGCCCACGCGAAGTACGTCCAGCCCGGCAGCGTCGCGTTGCCGTCGCTGCACGTGCTCGGTCTCGATGACATCCTCGTGACCCCCGACCGATCGATCAAGCTCTACGAGGCCTTCGATCCCACGAGCGCGCGGCTCGTCAAACACGGCGGCGGCCACTTCGTCCCCGGCGCCTGGCCCTACGCGGAGATCCACGCGTTCGCCTCGCAGTTCATCGACCCCGACGCGCAGCGCCCCGCGGTGACGACCGTCGCCACGCCGACGCCGGGCGCCTCCCTGCTCGGCCTCGCCTGCGACGCGCTGGCTTCGCCCGCCACGATCGACGTCCCACTGTTGCAGAACATCTTGCACGAGATGGCCTCGCAGGAGCGCTGGCGCGAGCTGCAAGCGGTGGCCCTGCATGCCCATGCGCTGCGCGGAGCCGCAGACCATGAGCGACCCGAGGCCTCCACGCTTATCGCCGTACACGAGGAGATCGTCGAGCTGTATACACAACGGCTCAAGGCCGACCTCGCGGCCGCCGCGGACATCGAGCGCAGCAAACCCGGCACCGACGATCGCACCGCGCGGCTGCTGCGGCTGTTCACCACCCACGGCGTGATCGCGGCGGAGCCGACCGGTACCACCGGTACCGCCGGCACCACCGCATGGCCGTCGATGTGCGCCCGCGAGGCCCCGCGCGTCGGCTCGCAGCCCGACAAGCTGTGCCGCCTCGCGCGCGACATCGCCGGCGAGGTCTTCGGCCACGACGCGATGGCCAGCTTCATCGCCGCGGCCGAACGCGACCAGCCCGAGCCCACCGAGATATCACCACCCGCGCATCCGCAACGCCGCGCCCTCCAGCACGCCGACGCCGCGACGCTCGCCCGCCACCTCGCCTATCAACGCTACGGTCAGGCCCTCTCGCTGATCTGCGGCGTGCTCGCGAAGATGGACCCTGCGCGCGCCCAGGAGCAGCAGCGCCGGCTCCAGGCCGCCCGCGCCGACACGCCGGAGCGGATCGCCGCGCGTCGTCACCAGCCGGTCTCGCGGCAGGTCTCCGAGCCCGAGCCGGAGCCCGTCGTCCCCTGCTCACTCGCCGACCTGGGCCCGCTGCTCGGCCACCTGCGCAGCAACGCCGAGGTCGAGCGCCAGACCGCCTTTAATAAAGGGACCATGACCACCGACGGTCGGCTCGACCTGTGCAAGCAGGTGGTCGGCCCGGAGGGCATCGGCCCGCTGCTCGGCGCCATGATGCACACGCATCGCGTGAAGCGCCTGCTGCTCGGCAATAATATCGTCGGCGACGACGGCGCCGCCGCGATCGCCGGGTTCTTGCGGGAGCGCGGCGATTCGCCGCTGGATTGCTGGTACATCGCTGGCAATCGGATCGGTCCGCGCGGGCTCGCCCACGTCTGCGAGGCGCTGGCGACCGACACGCGGGTGACCTCGTTGTGGCTCAAGCGTAACCCGCTCAAGGCCGCAGGCATGCCCGCGATCGCCGAGCTCCTGCGCACCAACACCAAGCTCGAGGTGCTCGACCTCGTCAACTGCGGCCTGCTCGACGCCGGCCTCGAGACCGTGCTCGCCGCGCTCATGGGCCCCGGCGCCAACAAGACCCTGCGTCACCTGTACATCGGGACCAACGGCATCAGCGAGCGCTCTGCCCCGCTCATCGCCCGCTTCCTGGCCGAGGACTGCGCGCTCGAGTCCCTGTTCCTGTCATGCAATCGCCTCGGCGACGAGGGTGTGGAGGAGGTCGCCCGCGGCCTGGCGGCCAATCGCAGCATCCGCCGGGTCTCGCTGGCGTCCAACTGCGTCGGTCCGCGCGGCGCCGCGGCGCTGGCCCAGGCCCTCGCCGAGCACCCCTCGATCGTCCTGCTCGACCTCGGATTCACCAAGGCGACCGTCGCCGTCGGCGAGCTCGGCAATTTCATCGGTGACGAGGGAGCACGCGCGCTCGCCCGAATGCTGCGCACCAACACCGTCCTGCGATCGCTCGACCTGCTGCACAATTACATCTCCCAGGTCGGGGTGAACCACCTCCGCGAGGCCCTCAAGATCAACCAGACCCTGGTATGGTTGCAACTGACGCAGTTCGGCAAGGTCCACAACGAGCCCGGCAAGGAGGAGCTACGCGCGGCGCTGCAACGCAACCTCGCGCAGATCCCCGAGGACCTCTGCGAGCCGGTCGCAAAGATCAACCTGCCCGATCACATCACCGAGATCTACAGCGTCTATCGCACCCACTCGTAAACCTCGATGGACAGAGCGTATCATCGCCGCGTGCGACTGGCCCGCAGCGTGATCTCCTGTCCCCGGGGACATGTGCATGAAAATGGGTCCGTGCCAGATGTCGAGTTGCTGAAGCTTCGCCCCCATCCCTCCACGTCGCCGAGCATGACTTCCGCGGCCGCTAGAGCGTGATGGTCAGCGAACGAGTGGGAGCCGGATACTTGGCGACCTCGCGCAAGACACAGCGGCCGATGTCACCGAAGGGCGGTCCGCCGTTGATCTCAGCTTCCTTGCCGGGTGCAAGCACGACCTCGAGCGCGGAGCTGTCCGGCTTGCAAGCCGCGAGCGCCTTGCGGAGCGTCTGCTTCGGACGTGGGATGCCAGGCGGCGGCACGGGCGGGGCGATCGATGCGCAAGCACGCAGATCGCGGTCGAGCGATGTGGAGGTATTCGCCAAGACTCGAGATTGCCCGGGCGCGGGCGGCACTTGCTGCGGGCTCGGACGAGCGACGACTTCGGGCTCCACGATGATCGCCGAGGGCACCGTCGCCTGCCCTATGCCTGCGCTGGCGCTCGACGGCGAAGCATCCGCGGAGGGTTCAACCCTGGCGCTCGGACTCGGTCCGCTTGACCCCTGAAGGACAATGATCAGGCCAAGCGTGGGGGCGACGAAGCGCATATAGCCTCGCTGCGATCGGCCCGTACTCGTTGCGAGGGCAGCACGCAGGGCCGCGGCCATCAATGCGGCGCTGTGGTGGCGTCGGATCCACGGATCGATCGCACCGACGAGCACAGCGCGCACGGCCGGGGGGATCTGGAGCGCGTCGACCCGGGGCGGCGCGTTGTCGTGGTCCTCCGGGTTCCCCGCATTCGGGGCCATGCCCGTAAGCATCATATACCAGACCGCGCCGATCCCGTAGATATCGGCGCGGACGTCGTTGCGTCGCCCGCGGAGGCACTCGGGTGCGATGAAACCGTCGGTCCCGCAGACCATCGCAGGCTCGGTCAACGGGACATCGGTGAGGGCCAGGTCGAGATCTTCGATCTTCCGCGCCCAGCCCAGGTCGGCGAGGCGGGCGCGCTCGCGGCCGTTCACGTGCTCGATCAGGACGTTCGACGGCGAGATATCGCGGTGTACCACGCCGTGCTCATGAAGCGCCGCCAGGCCGGCGAGTAGATCGAGCACGAACTGCGCGCTGCGCTGAACATCGAGACGCCCGGACTTGAGGCGGCTCGCCAAATTTTGCCCCTCGACAAGCTCCATGACGATGAAGCGCCGCCCACCGATCCCGCCGAAGTCGGAGACGGGGATGAGGTTCGGGTGTCTGATCTGGGCGCCGAGCTGACCCTCCTGCACGAAGCGGCGGATCTCCTGCGGCGCCCCCTCGTGATCAGGATGCAGCACCTTCACGGCCACATGACCCCCGGTCCGGCGATCGGTGGCCAGGTAGATCGTGGCCACCGCGCCGGCCCCGAGTCGTTGACCGAGCTGGTAGCGGCCGCCCAGCTCCTCGCCACAGAAGTTGCAGTCGAACGCGGTCGACGGATGAGGTCCGGAAGTGTTGTCCATGGTCAGAACTCCAGGGAGAGGCGCACGCCCGCGGTCGGTAGGGCGAGCGTTGTCAACGCGAGGCGCCGCGACCCGCGGCGGCGGTCGACCACGAGCAAGCCCACGCCCACGCCAGTGAGCGCCGCCGCGGTGATGCCGAGGCCGAGCGCGAGCCGATCGACCCGCTCCCCGCGCGTGATGGTCGCGTCGTACTGCTGGTCGGCGCCCATCGGGACCGCATTCCCCCTGGTCTCGTCGCGCATCGCGTCGACCTGCGCCCGAAGATCGGCGCCGCGAATGAGCGCACCGATCATCGCTGCGCCGAACCCGAGGCCGAGGCCGAGGCTGGTCCCGCCGGCGACGCGGAGCTTCCGCCGCGGTCGCGCGCGTGTCTCGGTTTCTTCGGCCGGGCGTGGATCGGGTCGCGCTGCATGCACCGGCGGGCGCGTCAGTGTCGGCTGCGGTGGAGCTTCCGCCGTCGCGTTGGAGCACCTCGCCGACAGGCCAGGGTCGACCTCGCCGAGCGCCTGCTTCAGGTCGTCCCGATCTCCGGGTCGCGATCGGGGCGGAAGGGCGTCGAGCTGCACCGCGAAGGCGCGGAGCATGGCAGCATCCGCGCAAGCCAGCGACAGATCCGGGCCCGCTGTCTGTGCCTTCTTGTAAAGGGCATGTGCGGAGCCGAGGAGGAGCGAGCGCCGGCCTGGCGCTTGCGGCCCGTCCGGCACCGCGTCGAACGCACGCCGGCAGGCATCGGCTGCCGCCGCGGGCGCGCCTGTCTTTCGCAGCTCCGTGCAGCTCGCGTCGAGCGCTTGCCAGGATGGGGCGGGCTCCGGCTCTCCAGCCAGGAGCACAGCGAGGACCAGATGCGGGACAGACATCACGCGCATCCTAGCGGATCCCACGATCACCTCAGCACTCATTTTTCAGTGTGTCATACTGGCATACAATCTGGGGGCTTCAGTCCCCAACCATACACCTTGACTACGACGGGCGAACTTGAGCTATCCTGCGCCGATGATCTCCTGCCCGCGTCCTGCCCTCGTCGCCCTCGCTTTGTGCGCGGGGTCGCTGCTGACCATCGGCTGTTTCGGCGACCCCGGCGCGCTCGAGGCGTGCACGTTCACCGATCCGACCGGGTGTGACGAGCCTGACGCCGCGACGACCGCGACTGGCGCAGCGGTGACGACGAGCGGCAGCGGCGGCAGCGGCGGCAGCAGCAGCGGTAGCGGCGGCTTGACCGAGGGCGAGGGGACCACGGCCGCTGGCGAGGAGGCGAGCACGGATGCGACGGCGACGGCGACGGCGACGACGGACGCGACCTCGACCTCGACGAGCACGACGGGCCTGCCGGTCGACCCGCCGCCATGGGTCGGCGAGCTGGCCCTGGATCCCGCGCAGGCGTTCGAGCTGGGGCCGACCCTCGTCACCTACGAGACCAGCCCGGACGCGATCTGGGCGCAGTTGCTCGACGACGGCGCCGTGATCGCGGAGGGGCCGGTGGGCGAGCCGCTTGTCTTCCCCGTCACCTCCGCGCCCCACAACAACCCAGGAAGCACGCTCACGGTGGTTGTGCGCGATGAGGCCGGGCAGACCGGGTCCGCGGACATCTACCAGGCGAGCAACGTCAAGCCGCCCGGGAGCGCGGTGTGGACGACGCAGGAGCCGGACGACGGGCTCTTCAGCGTCGGCGCTGGCGTGGCGCTGCAGGGGTCCCACACCGTGACCACGGGCGTGCGCTGGCAAGGCGGCAAGATCGTGGCGACGCTGCGCCGCTACGACCAGGCGGGCAAGTGGAAGGGGTCGGATAGCGGCTGGACGAAGGATCATCCGAGCTGGACGAAGCTGCCCGAACTCGCGGCCGGCGGCCTCAGCCTGGGCGCGGTCGCGGTGGACGCCGAGGGCTTCATCGTCGTCGTCGGTACCGCGCTCGTCGACAACGAGTCGCGCATGTACGTCGCCCGCTTCACCTCGGACGGCGCGCTGAAGTGGGAGATCCTCGAGGGCGTCGGCACGGCGGGCCGCGGCGTCGGCGTCCAGCCCGACGGCACGATCTACGTCGCCGGATCGATCCGCACCGGCAAGGCGCCCGATCGCTGGGACCTCGGGACGTGGGTCTACGACAAGGACAAGAAGGCGTACGGGCCCGACCAGTACTTCGACCCGGGGGATCTTGAGCTCAAGCTCCTCAACGAACGCGGACACGCGGTCGCGGTGCTCAAAGACGGCCGCGTGGTCGTCGTCGGCATGGCCGAGGTCCGGCTGCCCGAGGACATCAAGAAGATCTATCTCCGCGCCGTGGCGATCCTCTACGAGGGCAAGGGGACGCGCGTCGGCGTGTGGACCTCGCCGGGCGACAAGATGAAGCACGATGCAGCGCTCGCCGCGGTCGCCACCGACGAAGGCTTCGCGCTCTGCGGCTACGCCCAGGCCAACATTTTGGATCCAAACGACAAGACGCAGATCCTCATCCGCTGGCTCAGCGCCGACCTCGTGGAGGTGAAGGCACCACGCCTCGAGCTGACGCCCGGCACCGCGGCCTGCAACGCGCTCGGGTACAACCGCGACGGCGCCCTGGTCATCGGCGCCGAGGTTCGCAACGACCCGCAGGGTTACGACATGTGGATCTTCGCCGCGTCGGACGCCGCGTCACCGCTCGTGCACTACCTGAAGCGCAACGGCGTAGATAACGGCGACGACCGCGTCCTCGGGCTCTCCTGCGACTATATGTGCGGGTGGGTCGGCGCCGAGACAGTGGACGGTGCATCGCAGTGGATCGCCGGCATGATCCGGGGATAACTGCTCACTGCGGGACCAGCAGCGCGCACTGATCGAGGATCAACTCGGCCCCTTCCTCGAGGATGGGGACGTAGCTCGGCGCGCAGATGCTCTCGAACCGCCCATGCGTGACCGTCTCGGCCAAGGTGCGGAGCGGATTCGTGCCCCCGATCTCGGTGCACAAAGAGTTCGGCATATCTCCATCCGTGGAGAAGATAAGAGCGACGATCGCCTCGGGATCGTCGTTCTTCTTGTCGAGCAGGAACTCCCACCAATCCTTCGGGGTGCCCGTCGAAATATCATCGGGATCCCCGTGCATGATGACCAGGACGAGCAAGGCGTCGTCCCGGAGGAACCCCGCGTTGCAGCCTCCCTCGCCCAGGATCTCGGGCTGGAGCGCCGCGGTCACGGTCTCCATTCCGACGGCGATATGTGGCCCCTCGCCGAGCGTCGCAATGCAGGCGAACGTTTCCTCCAGCGCGGGTTCGCCCTTGACGATATAGCGGTTGTCGCCGAACAGCTCGCAGCGCTGATTCGATGCGCCGAAATTCGCGGGCATGGTCACCCCCGCGCCCTCGGTCTTGTCGCAGCCCGTCGGGGTCTCCTGGCAGGGAAAATCCGCGGGGCCTCCGAACGCCTCGCAGCCGTTGCAGTTCATGCACATGTAGCAACTGTCGCACTCCGAAAGCCATGAGTAGCCCATCGCGTCCACGACCATGATCTGATAGTCGAACTCATCAAAGTCTTTCTCGATGATGTCGATGAACGCGGGGAAGGCCTCCTGGAGCTGCGCCTGGCTCTTCTTCATCGAGTACCAGGACGAGATCACGAACAGGAAATCGATCTTGCCCTGACAGCCCGGGGGATGCCCGCCGAAGTCCGGGAGCGTGCCCATGTCCCATACGGCGGGCGAGCTGCTGTTACCTGAGTCTCCCGAGCCACCGCCGCCGCTGCTACTGCTACTGCTGGAGCCGCCGGAGCTGGTCGAGCTCGTGCCTGTACCGGTGCCCGTGCTGGCGTCGCCGCTCTCGGCCGGGACCGTCGTCGGCGGCGCCGAGCTGAAGCCGGTCGCGGTGTCGGGACCCCCGCACGCGGCCACGAGGCTAGCGGCGGCGCACAGGCGGGCGAGCGATGGGGCGCGCAACATCGCGCGAGCCTACCGCAGATCTTCCGGCGCGACTACTCTGCGCCTCGGCCTCGGCCTCGAGGAGCGCCTTGATCTCGTCCAGCGACAGCCCCTCGGCGCGCTGCGCCGCTATTGAGACGGCCGCGTGGTCGTCGTCGGCATGGCCGAGGTCCGGCTGCCCGAGGACATCAAGAAGATCTATCTCCGCGCCGTGGCGATCCTCTACGAGGGCAAGGGGACGCGCGTCGGCGTGTGGACCTCGCCGGGCGACAAGATGAAGCACGATGCAGCGCTCGCCGCGGTCGCCACCGACGAAGGCTTCGCGCTCTGCGGCTACGCCCAGGCCAACATTTTGGATCCAAACGACAAGACGCAGATCCTCATCCGCTGGCTCAGCGCCGACCTCGTGGAGGTGAAGGCACCACGCCTCGAGCTGACGCCCGGCACCGCGGCCTGCAACGCGCTCGGGTACAACCGCGACGGCGCCCTGGTCATCGGCGCCGAGGTTCGCAACGACCCGCAGGGTTACGACATGTGGATCTTCGCCGCGTCGGACGCCGCGTCACCGCTCGTGCACTACCTGAAGCGCAACGGCGTAGATAACGGCGACGACCGCGTCCTCGGGCTCTCCTGCGACTATATGTGCGGGTGGGTCGGCGCCGAGACAGTGGACGGTGCATCGCAGTGGATCGCCGGCATGATCCGGGGATAACTGCTCACTGCGGGACCAGCAGCGCGCACTGATCGAGGATCAACTCGGCCCCTTCCTCGAGGATGGGGACGTAGCTCGGCGCGCAGATGCTCTCGAACCGCCCATGCGTGACCGTCTCGGCCAAGGTGCGGAGCGGATTCGTGCCCCCGATCTCGGTGCACAAAGAGTTCGGCATATCTCCATCCGTGGAGAAGATAAGAGCGACGATCGCCTCGGGATCGTCGTTCTTCTTGTCGAGCAGGAACTCCCACCAATCCTTCGGGGTGCCCGTCGAAATATCATCGGGATCCCCGTGCATGATGACCAGGACGAGCAAGGCGTCGTCCCGGAGGAACCCCGCGTTGCAGCCTCCCTCGCCCAGGATCTCGGGCTGGAGCGCCGCGGTCACGGTCTCCATTCCGACGGCGATATGTGGCCCCTCGCCGAGCGTCGCAATGCAGGCGAACGTTTCCTCCAGCGCGGGTTCGCCCTTGACGATATAGCGGTTGTCGCCGAACAGCTCGCAGCGCTGATTCGATGCGCCGAAATTCGCGGGCATGGTCACCCCCGCGCCCTCGGTCTTGTCGCAGCCCGTCGGGGTCTCCTGGCAGGGAAAATCCGCGGGGCCTCCGAACGCCTCGCAGCCGTTGCAGTTCATGCACATGTAGCAACTGTCGCACTCCGAAAGCCATGAGTAGCCCATCGCGTCCACGACCATGATCTGATAGTCGAACTCATCAAAGTCTTTCTCGATGATGTCGATGAACGCGGGGAAGGCCTCCTGGAGCTGCGCCTGGCTCTTCTTCATCGAGTACCAGGACGAGATCACGAACAGGAAATCGATCTTGCCCTGACAGCCCGGGGGATGCCCGCCGAAGTCCGGGAGCGTGCCCATGTCCCATACGGCGGGCGAGCTGCTGTTACCTGAGTCTCCCGAGCCACCGCCGCCGCTGCTACTGCTACTGCTGGAGCCGCCGGAGCTGGTCGAGCTCGTGCCTGTACCGGTGCCCGTGCTGGCGTCGCCGCTCTCGGCCGGGACCGTCGTCGGCGGCGCCGAGCTGAAGCCGGTCGCGGTGTCGGGACCCCCGCACGCGGCCACGAGGCTAGCGGCGGCGCACAGGCGGGCGAGCGATGGGGCGCGCAACATCGCGCGAGCCTACCGCAGATCTTCCGGCGCGACTACTCTGCGCCTCGGCCTCGGCCTCGAGGAGCGCCTTGATCTCGTCCAGCGACAACCCCTCGGCGCGCTGCGCCGCGATGAAGCGCGCCACGCCTCGCGCCGACGCCGGGAAGCGGTTGAAGGTGCCGCCGGGGTGACCCTGCGAGATCATCATCGGGGTCGGCAATAGCCCGCGCTGGATCCACACCCAGATCGTGCGGCGCTTGACGCCCGCGGCCTCCATGAGGTCCTGCGTCGTGGCGAACTCGACGTCGAGCTTGCGGCGGTCGGCCATAGGGCGCACATCCTACCGCCGTCGCGGCTTGGTCGGGCCCGGCTTTGCGCCGGCCTGGCGGCGGGCCGGAGGCGGCTCGCCGCGGTCTCTCGCCTCTTGCTCGGTGATCATCGCGTGGACCTCGTCGTACGTGTAGCCGCCGACGCGCTTCTCGGCGATGAAGCGCGCCCGCTCGATCGCCCACGCCGGGAAGCGGTTGAACGCGCCGCCGGGACTGCCGAGCGACACCTTCGTCGGGACGGGTAGCAGGCCCAGCTCCATCCAGACCGTGATCGTCCGGCGGGCGCACCCGGCGGCGGCCATCAGATCATCGGTCGAGGCGAACCCCAGGGCGAGCTTGCGCGGCACGGTGCGCGCGAGTGTACCTCAAAGCCACCGCGGCGCGCCAGCGGGTCCATGGCTGCCGATCTTGGCCGCCACGGTGGCTTGCGCGGGGCGTCCCGTGGGCGTAATGTCATGCACACACTGACAATCAATTGAGGAGCAATGACTATGGACCTCGACATCCCCAAAACTCCGGCAAGCAACGACTCTGGCACCCCGTCGGAGTTCGAGCTGCTGGCCCGCGCCGCGGACGACCTGGGCAGCCGCACGACCGCACGCATCCAGGCGATCCGCGCCGAGGTCCGCCGCGACCGCATGGTCGCCGTCGCCGCGCTCCTCCAGGAGACGCTCGCGTGCGTCCAGGAGGAGCTGGGCCGCCTGTTGCTCGCAGAGGGCTGCCCGGATCCGGCCGGTGTCCATGCGCGTCTCGCCGAGAGACTCCACGCGATCGACCTGCAACGCAGGCGCCTCGATGATCAGGGGATCAACAGGCGCGGCGAGCGGGCGTGCAACCCCATCCCTCCCGGTGTGCCGGTCATCGTCGCGCCCTTCGTACACCGTGGCGAGTACGCCGGCTGGTTCCTGGATATGGAAGCGGCGGGCGAGCGACTCGCGGGCCCCTTCGCCGGGCGCCCCGCGGACGCGGCAGCTCGCATCCGAGACGCCCACCTGCGCGGCGAGCTGTGGACCATCGCGCGCGACGGCCTGGTCCACGTCTTCCGCGGCCCTTCGACCTCGGCGAACAACCCCCAAACCAGCGAGGAGACCCGATGATCGCACTGAAAACACTACACAGCACGCGCGCGAGCACCCCGGCCGCGGCCGGACAACGGGTCAACGCATGCCGTACTGCGGCGCCTTGACCGGCGTCTTGCGCTTACCGACGATGACCCCTTCGAGCACCTCGACCGGGACCGGCGGGGTCAGCTCATAATAAAAGCCGCGGTCGGTCCGACGCGCGACGAAGCGATCGCGGCCGTGCCGGAGCTTGCGCGCGTAGGGCTCCGTCAGCGGCCCCTTGACCGTATAGGTGTGGTGGCGCAGCAGGAACGACGCCAGGCCGAGTATATGATGATTATAGATGCGATGGCAGCCGTGGCTGTCGCCGCGGGTGATCGACGGATAGTTGGCCGATCCGTGGGTCCGGATCGCGCGGTCGTACAGGCTGCCGTCCTTCGCTACCACAAGGTGATGGATCAGCATCGCCAGGCCGTAGGCCGAGCGATAGCTCGGACCGAGGAGGTCCTCCTTGAGCTCCCACTTGCCGCTGCGCGGGCGCAGCAGCTCGCTGTCGGGGGTGCCGCGCGGCGGATACCACACCGGGGCGACCACCAGGTCGCGCCATAACCGTGGCCCCGTGTCCGAGGGTTTATAGCGGCGGACGACCGCGCCGTTGGCCAGCTTCTCGTCCTGCCAGCCGCCGATCGTGGTCGGCCAGCGCACCAGCGCGGTCTCGGTATCGCCGTACTTCGCGTACACGATCAGCACCGGGCGCCGCTCGGCCTTCGGTCCGGCCCGCGAGGCGCCGCGCCGGCGCGGGACGTCGTACGAGACCTCGCCGCGGTCGATCTCCGCGCGCAAGGTCATGCCCTCGCGGTGATATGTGGGCACCGGCGGCAGCGCGACCGCGAAGCGGGGCCCGTTCGCCGCGTCGAGATGGTCGTGTAGCCAACTGCGGACGGTCAGGTGATCCCGCCAGCCGAGCGCCTTCGCGGTCGCCTCGGTGGCCGCCGAGATGCGGTCGGGCGCGCCGTTGGCGAGCGGCGGGTGACTGCCCTGATAACGCAGCGCCGGACCGTCGAGCTGGCGGCCGAGCACCGTCCCCCACTCGGCCCGCGCCGAGCCATCCTCGATGATCCCCGCCGCGTCCGAGACGCGCTCGCGCAGCACCCGGAGCGCGAGGCGAAGCTCGAGCTCGCGGCTGTCCTCGCGCAGCGCGGCGACCGTCTCGCCGTCGAGCTCGCCGTGTCCGACGATCCAGTGGCGCAGTTGATAGGCCCGCAGCGCCTGCCCGGTCTTGACGTCGAACTGCCCGCGCGAAGCCCCGCCCCCCGGCAGCAGCCCCTCGCAGACCAAATGGTCCTGCACGGCCGTCAGCGCCTGAGCCTGTTGCTCCGCCGCCGCGATGTCGGCGAGCAGCTTCGCGTGGGCCGGACTCGCGGCCGCCAGCGCGTCCGTCGACGGCAGCTTGCGCCGCCGCAGCGCCGCCTGCACCAGCCCGCGGTCGCGTGCGAGCCGCTTCTGCTCGGCCGCGAG
>Ga0335395_10000167_pt1 | contig 42635 bp, 33 predicted proteins | sample MAT02_FD_205744 | JGI IMG/M metagenome (GOLD analysis project Ga0335395, IMG submission 205744) | Freshwater microbial communities from Lake Fryxell liftoff mats and glacier meltwater in Antarctica - MAT-02 (spades assembly) (version 2) ... | reverse complement strand
GCTTTCCTCCTGGTTGAAGACGATCTGGTGCATTGGCGTGAGCCCCTGCCCGCCGACCGCCTTGGGCCAGGTGATCCCGACGTAGCCGGCGTCGTGTTTCTTCGCCTGCCACGCCTTGGACCGGGCAACGAAATCGTCAAGCGCCCAGGGTTTTGCCGGCGGGGCCAGATACGCACCGGCGTTGGCGGCAATCCACGCCTTCACCTGCTGGCGATAATCGGCTTCCTGCGGCGTGTCGTTGAAGTCCATCATGTATCTCCCTTTGTATCAGCCTGCGGTGTCCGACGCTGGCGTTCCAGCAGGCACGGTGCCGCAGCCTGTGCTATCCGTCTCAGGCTGAAGCGCGGTTGCGCTGTTCCAGCGCACGCACCAGCCGGTCCGCCCAGTGCGCGCGGCTGCCCAGCGACGAGGCGATCTGCCGGTTGCGGCGATAGTAGAACTGGCAGTCATGCTCCCAGGTGAAGCCGATTCCGCCGTGCAGCTGCACCGATTCCTCGGCCGTGAACTTCAGCGCATCCAGGCTGGAAACCCGCGCGGCGGCGGCGGCCTGCGAAAGCTCGGCCGCACCCGCGCTCCACGCCCAGCAGCCGTGCAGCGCATGGGCGCGAGCGAGCTCAGACAGGATATACATATCGGCGAGCTTGTGCTTCACGCCCTGGTAGCGGCCGATCCGCTGGCCGAAGGCCACCCGGTCCTTTGCGTAGGCAACGGTCATGTCGCGCGCGGCGTCCGCCGTTCCCAGCGCTTCCCACGCCGCCAGCACGGCGAGCTGTTCGGTCAGCTTCACCCAGTCTGCAGCCGTTCCCAGCGCCTGGGCGGGCGTCTTTTCGAAGTGCAGCTTCGCCGAAGGCCTGACGAGATCCAGCGTCTCCACGGCCTCGCGCGTGACCCCGTCCAGCGACACGATTGCCATCGCCGGGCCGTCTGCGCTCGCCACCGTCACGATGGCGACAGTCGCAACCAGCCCGTCCGTCACGGGGCTTTTCACGCCTGAAACGGTGTCGCCCGAAAGCGTCAGGTCCGGCATTGCCGTGGGGGATTTGGCGTCTCCCCCGGCCCAGGCGATGGTGCCGACCGCTTCACCCGATGCTAGCTTCGGCAGCCAGTGGGCCTTTTGCGCATCTGTTCCGGCCAGCAGGATCGCTTCGATCGCGGCCATGGTGGAAAGCAGCGGCACCGGCGCCAGCGAGCGGCCCATTGCCTCGGCCAGCACGCAGGCCTCGTCGGCACCAAGCCCCAGCCCGCCATGGGCTTCGGGAACGCGGGCAGCGGGCCAGCCCTGTTCCACCACTTCGGCCCAGAGCGCCGCATCATACGTCAGGCCGTCGTCCATCACCTTCCTTGCAACCGGCGGGCCGGCGCGGGCATCCAGGAACTTGCGGGCGGCTTCCTTCAATGTCTTGGCATCATCCGACAGGTCGAAATTCATGGGCGCACACTCCTCTTTCGGAACCGGAGTAGGCCGCAGCCCGGCCGATGTGCCCTAGCGAATGGAGGAGGACAGGCAGAAGCGCAATCAGCCGCGCAACGGCCGGGGGGATCGGCCATCGGGCCCACGGCTATTTGCGCGGAACCCGCTTGCGAAGGACGATGAAAGGCACAAGGTCAGGCTCGAAATGGGCAAGCGCCTCGCCGTTCGAAAAGGGCGGCCGGTGGTCGCCATAGATATAGACGAGGTCGGGCAGGACAGGCGCTGCCTTTATGGCGCTGGTCAGCCCCCGCAGTGCCGCCGACATGCGCTCGTCGTACAGGCAAAGCTCGACATTGCCGACCGCGCACGACGGGTCCGCAAGTCCGTTCTGCTGAAGCGGGAAGTGGGTATCCAGCGTGATGACGTGGGCGAAGGCGCGATCGTGCCAGGCCAGAAATTTCAGGGCATCGCGCAGCACGATCACATCGCAGATACCGCCGAACATCGATCGCATGCAGGGCGGTGGCTCGGGCTGGGTCATGTCGCGTCGAAACCTGCCCGCATCGAACCCGATCGCCTGGTAGATGGCGGCGCGGTTGTAAAAGCCGCCATGATGCCCGTGCAGGCCCAGCGTGGCCCAACCGCGCGCACCCAGCTCGTGCGGCAGGCAGCGGTGCGCCACCGGAGCGATGGATGACACCGGCGGCGTTCCGGCAAGGCGTATTGCGCACAGTTCCCGCAGTTCGGCCGCAAGCGTGGCCCCATAGCGTTCCTGCTCGAACGTCTCTGCGGTATAGTCGCGCTCCAAGCCTGCCAGCACGATCCGGTCCAGCGACTTCTGGGCATCACGATCCTTGTAGATCCCCCAGGATTCGACTGCGATCGACAGGATGCGGGGTGCGTTGGTCCCGGCGAGATCATTTCGCATGGTCCGGCCGGGTATCAGCGTGGGCTCGGGCCGGTCCCCCAAAGCCTGGTTCATGGCGCCAGACAAGGTCACCGCCGAACTGGTTGCCATGTTCGCATCGAACACCCGGAGGCGGGCCGGCGCCGGCGAGGACGTGCCGAACGAATCGGCCGCAAACGCAAGCGCCCCCAGCGCCAGGAGCGGCCAGACAGATCCGCGCGGGTCTGTTCGCAGTGCCACAGCGCCGATCACTGCCAGCGCGGCAAACAGAAGCAGAAACTGCGGAAGAACGGATCGCCACGGCCAGGCATCAATGTACCGGATATGGCCCGCACCTTCGGCGAGCCCGGACATATAGGGAAGAAGCGCGCTCTGCGTGAACTGCACCGCAAAGATGAACAGGAATCCCCCGAAAAGGAGCGCACCGGCAAGCCGATCCGCTTTTCGCGCCAATAGCGAGGCAAGGATACACAACGCGAAGTAATCGAGGTTGATGGGCGGCGGGTCCTGGCCTGCGAAGCGGGCAATCACCACGGCTGTCAGCAGCGATACGGCAATCAGGGCCAGGGGCGGGACCGTGCGGACGCGCGGGCGCAGGGCAGGCGCGGATGGGTTTTTTGCTCCGCCCCACTCCTGTCTGGATGTCATCCGGGCCTAGTGGCACATCCACATGCCGCCGCACAGCCCGGAATGGGCCGGGATCCGTAAGCCGTCGTTCCAACCCCGGCGCTGGCCTCCGGTTTCGCCTTGTACCTAGGCTCAATGCGGAAGACTCATCGAGTTCGGCCTAACGGCCGGCGCGCTATCGCGCTTGCGGCGTGCCGCCGTTCACGATGGGTTTTCATCAACGGGACGTGGTATTACGCCCGTTCTTGCCCCTCCCGCCACGTGGCGGGCTGTTCAGGCCGCTTTGGCGATCGCCTGCCCGGGCCACCGTGCCCAAAGCGCAGTGCGCCGGGCTTCCACCGCCGTCTCGCCGGCCTGTTTCACCGGGCCGAACCCGCGTGCGTCCAGCGGCAGCTTTGCGATCTCGGTCGCCAGCCCGATGTTGGCCGCCGTCAACCCGGCGACCAGCTTTTCGGTCTCGCCGATATAGCGTTCGATGGCGGCGCGTTCGTGCCTGCGGTCGGCGCTATACCCGAACGGGTCCAGTGCTGTACCGCGCAGGCCCTTGGCCAAAGCCAGCACCTTGAACAGCGGTTCCACCAGCCAGCCCGGCATTGCATATTTCGCGGGCCGGCCGGTCGCCGGGTCGGTCTTTGCGAAGATTGGCGGGGAAAGATGGTATTTGCGCCGTCGCATGTCGGCAAAGGTGTCGCCCAACTGTGCTGCAAAGCGCCCGTCCGTCATCAGCCGGGCCACTTCATACTCGTCCTTGTAGGCCATCAGCTTGTGCAGGGATCGGGCAACCGCTTCGGCCAGCGCCTCGCTGCCCGGCAACACGGCGGCCTCGGCTGCGCGCACAATTGCCACGATGCCGCGATAGCGGTCGGCAGTGGCGGCATTACCCCAGGCGGTCAGGTCTGCGGCGCGGTGTGCGATGCGCTCGTCCAGTGTCTGCGAAACGGGAACGGGCGGCGCCAGCAGCGCTTCCACCCGGGCCGGATCGTGCGCCAGCAGGCGGCCCATCGCGAAGGCCTGCCGGTTGAAGGCCACCGCCACGCCGTTCAGCGCGATGGCGCCGTCCAGCGCCTCGAACGCCAGCGGGATCAGTCCCTTCTGCCAGGCATAACCCAGCAGCATGACATTGGCTGCAATCGCATCGCCCATCAGCTCGGTCGCGATCCGCTCTGCTGCCACGAAATCATGGGCCTTGGAGGCCTGCTCAACCGCCTTCTTCACCTGGGCCGACTTGAAATCAAAATCCCGGTTGCGCACGAAATCCGCCGTGGGCGCGATGTTCGCGTTCGCCACCACATGGGTCCGCTCGGCTGACATCAGGTTCTGCGCCGGCTTGTCGGCTGCAACAACGGCATCGCAGGCGATCACCACATCGGCTGTGCCCGTCATGATGCGCGGGCCCAGAAGCTGTTCGTTGGATGGCGCCAGCCGCACATGGCTCCACACCGCGCCACCCTTCTGGGCGATCCCTGCCATATCTGCCGTGGTGGAGGCATGGCCCGCCAGGTGCCCGGCCATGCCAAGCAGCGCGGAAACCGTCAGCACCCCGGTGCCGCCGATCCCGGTGACCAGGATGTTGGTGGCCTCCGTCAAGGCGGGCACCACCGGCATGGGCAGGCCGGAAAGGTCGAGCGCCCTGGATTGCGGCTTCTTCAGCGTGCCGCCTTCCACCGTCACGAAGCTGGGGCAGAAGCCCTTCACGCAGGAAAAATCCTTGTTGCAGCTCGATTGGTTGATGCGCCGCTTGCGGCCGAATTCGGTCTCCAGCGGCTCGATGGAGACACAGTTGGATTGCACCGAACAATCGCCGCAGCCTTCGCACACGGCCGGGTTTATCACCACGCGCCGGTCCGGGTCCGGCATCAGGCCGCGCTTTCTGCGCCGCCGTTTTTCGGCCGCGCAGGTCTGGTCGTAAACGATCACGGTGGTCCCGGGGGTTTCCCGCGCGGTCTTGCTGATCACGTCGAGCTGGGCGCGATCGTGAAGCTCCACCTCTGTCGGCAGCGCGCCGGACGGATAGCGGGCCACGTCTTCGGTTAGCACCCAGACCTTCTGTGCGCCTTCGGCCAGCATCTGGCGCACCACCTTGGAAACCGTCAGCTGGCCTTCCACCGGCTGGCCGCCTGTCATCGCGACGGCATCGTTGAACAGGATCTTGTAGGTGATGTTCACCTTGCTCGCGATCGCCTGGCGGATCGCCAGCAGGCCGCTGTGCTCGTAGGTGCCGTCGCCAAGGTTGGCGAAGATGTGGCCATCCTCCACGAAGGGCGCTTCGCCCACCCAGGTCACGCCTTCGCCGCCCATCTGGGTGAAGGTCTCGGCCCGGTCCATCCACAGCGCCATGATGTGGCAGCCGATGCCGGCCAGCGCGCGGCTGCCCTCGGGCACCTTTGTCGACGTGTTGTGCGGGCAGCCCGAGCAGAAATAGGGCGTGCGCCTGGTCGGCGTCTGGAACTTCGCGTTCAGCGCTTCGCGCCGCTCGAACCAGCGGATGGCGTTCTCGATCCGGTCGGTCTTGTGGAAGTGGCTGACCCGCTGGGCGATCACCTTGGCGATCATTCCCGGCGTCAGCTCGTTGTCGGGCGAAAGCAGCCATTCGCCATGCTCGTCCTGCTTGCCGATCACGCGCGGGCGAACGCCCGGCTTCCAGTTGTAGAGCTGCCACTTCAGCTGGTGCTCGATGAACTCGCGCTTCTCCTCGATGACGAGGACTTCCTCGAGGCCCTCGGCAAAGGCGCGCACGCCGTCGGGTTCCAGCGGCCAGGGCATGCCCACCTTGTAAAGCCGCAACCCGATGTCGGACGCCACCTTCGCGTCGATACCCAGCTCTTCCAGCGCTTCGAGCGTGTCGGCAAAGGCTTTGCCGGTGGACAGGATGCCGATGCGCGGGCGCGGCGTGTCCCACACCAGCCGGTCTATGCCGTTGGCTTTGGCAAAGGCCTGTGCGGCAAAGCCCTTGTAGCGCTGAAGCCTTGTGTCCTCGTCGCGCCAGATATCGTTGGGGCGGATGTGAACGCCGCCTTCGGGGAAATCGAAGGGCGGCAGGATGATCTGCCGGCGTTCATTGGCGGTGTTGACGGTCGCAGATGTCTCGACCGTGTCGGCGGTGGCCTTGAAGCCGACCCAGGTGCCGGCAAAGCGGCTCATGGCGATGCCCAAAAGGCCATATTCCACGAATTCATGCACACTGGCCGGTGCCAGAAAGGGCACGAAGGCGGCGGAAAAATTATGGTCCGACTGGTGAGGCAGGGTGGACGATTTTGCGCCATGATCATCGCCCACGATCGCCAGAACGCCGCCATGCCGCGATGTTCCCGCCGCATTGGCGTGCTTCAGCACATCCATAGCCCGGTCCAGCCCCGGGCCCTTGCCGTACCAGATGCCGAACACGCCATCGAACTTCGCCCTCTGGTTCAGGTCCACCATCTGCGAACCCCAGACGGCGGTGGCACCCAGCTCCTCGTTGATGCCCGGCACGAACACCACGTTTGCAGCCTCCAGCCGCTTGTTCGCGCGCCACAGCTCCTGGTCGAACCCGCCCAGCGGAGAGCCGCGGTAGCCCGAGATGAATCCGGCGGTGTTCAGCCCGGCGGCGGCATCGCGCGCCTGCTGCACCAGCGCCATGCGGACTAGCGCCTGCGTGCCCGAAAGGAAGATGCGCGACGCATCCAGCGCATAGCGGTCGTCGAGGGAGATCGGGGCCCCGGCGGATTGCACGGAGTTTGTCGCAGGGGCGGTTGTGGCAGCGGACATCGGCATCTCCCAATTAGGGCAACAATACTGCCCTTTTTGTGACCTTGCAACCGATTCCGGGCACCCGCATCCCGCCCCTGTGCAGCAGCCGGCACGGGCGGCAGGCTGAACGCAGGCGCGGCAAACCCCTGCGCGCTTGCAAGCGCGGGTGCGCCTGTTATAAGCCCGCGCTTCATTTCGGACACAAAACGGGCGCCCCGGCAGGCGCCTGGGCGGGTGTGGCGGAACTGGTAGACGCGCTGGATTTAGGTTCCAGTGTTGAAAGACGTGGGGGTTCGAGTCCCTTCACCCGCACCAGTCCGTGGCGCATACGCTCGGACGACAGCCCGGATGCGAGAGAATTTCCGATGCCGTCGCGGGCATCCGGGTGCGAACAACAGACTGGACAGCCGGCCTGACCCGGCGGACGATTTGCAAGAGGATGCTGATTTACATGAATGTCACCGAGACGCTGAACGAGGGCCTGAAGCGCGGCTTCGAGCTGATGATCGAAGCCAAGGCCATTGCCGCACGCGTCGATACCGCAGTTGCCGAAGTGGCGCCGCAGGTGCGAATGCCCGGCTTCCGCCCCGGCAAGGTGCCCACCAATCTGGTGCGCAAGATGCACGGCGATGCCTTGCGCCGCGAAGCGTTGCAGAACGCGGTGAACGATTCGGTCAGCCAGCTGCTTGCAGACCGGGGCCTGCGCCCGGCGATGCAGCCTTCGGTCGATCTCGATGGCGGCCTTGGTGAAGGCGAGGACGTGAAGGTTTCCGTCACGCTGGAAATCCTGCCCGATGTACCCCAGGCCGATCTCGATGGCATCAAGCTGGAGCGGCTGATGGCGGAGCCGACCGACGCCGAAATCGACAATGCCCTCGACAGGCTGGCCGAACAGCAGAAGAGCTTCGAGGACGCGCCCGCCAAGCACAAGGCCAAGGTCGGCGATCTTGTCGTGATGGACTATGCCGGCTCGGTCGATGGCGATGCCTTCGAGGGCGGCACGGGCGAGGACATGGAGATCGAGCTCGGCTCCGGCCGACTGATCCCGGGCTTCGAGGATGGCCTGACCGGTGCCAAGGTCGGCGACAAGAAAACCATCAAGGTCACCTTCCCGGCGGACTACACGGCCGAGGCGCTGGCCGGCAAGAACGCGGAATTCGCCATAACGGTAAAAGCGGTGAAGCTCGCGAAGAGCCCGGTTCTGGACGACACGCTCGCCACCAACCTCGGCCTCGAGAGCCTCGAGAAGCTGAAGGAAATCTTGAAGGATCAGGTCGAATCAGAGCTGAACGGGCTGACCCGCACCTATCTGAAGCGCAAGCTGCTCGACCATCTGGCGGCCGCCCATGATTTCGCCGTTCCGCCATCGATGGTGGACGCCGAGTTCGAGCAGATCTGGCGCCAGGTGAGCGCGGAAGCAACAGACGAGGACAAGGCGCAGATGGAAGGCGAGCGCGGCGACTATGTCCGCATTGCCGAACGTCGGGTTCGCCTTGGTCTTCTGCTGTCCGACATCGGGCAGAAGAACAATGTGCAGGTCACGCAAGTCGAAATGAACCGGCTGGTTGCCCAGGAAGCCGCGCGCTTCCGCGGGCAGGAAGCCCAAGTCCAGAAATATTTTTCGGAAAATCCGATGGCCGCGGCCCAGCTGCGCGCCCCGCTGTTCGAGGAGAAAGTGGTCGACTTTCTGCTTGGCAAGGCCGCCATCACCGACCGCACGGTAAGCCGCGCCGAACTCGAAGCAGCGATCGAGAACGAGGACGAAACGCCGACCGGGGCAGGGGGCGACCATGCGCATGGCCCGGATAGCGATCACGACCATGGTGCCAAGCCAGCAAAGAAGGCTGCCGCCAAGAAGGCCGAGCCGAAGAAGGCCTCCGAGGCAGCCAAGGGTGCGAAGGCAGCCAAGGCAGAACCGGCCCCGGTAGCCGAGGAAGCCGCCAAGCCGGCCAAGAAGGCCGCGGCCAAGAAGGCCGCTGCCGAGCCCGCCGTCGCCGAAGCCGCACCTGCGAAGAAGCCTGCAAAGAAAAAGGCGCCGGCCGCTTAAGGCAGACGCCGGATATGCGCGGCGGGAACGAGCAAGGCCTTTCCCGCCGGCAAGGTTCGTAAAAGGGGGAGGGCCGATGCCCTCCCCCTTTTCGGTTCAGAAGCTGACGCCCAGCGAAACGATGAAGGCGCCGCCAGAGAAGGAGTTGGCGTCCGCCCCCGGAAGCGGCACACCAATACCCGGTGCCACGCCCGCGAAGTTGCCCGGCAGATCGGTGTCGGTGTAGGCAAGCCCGATCGTCAGTGGCTCGAACTTCACGTCCACGCCGATCAGCCAGTCGACCTTGGAGGTCGTGCTGCCCGTCTCGTCGACGACAAGGCTGCCGCGTTCGAAGCCAAGGTTTCCCTTCACGCTGATGGGCGTGTTGGGGATGCCGGCATTCGCCCCGAAGTATAGGTAGCGGCTGGAGCCCGTGAGATTGCCTTGGTCGGGTGCCCAGTTCAGGCCGATCTTCAGGCCGACCGGGCCGACGGTGCCGCCGATGGAGCCGTAGAGTTCATAGATGTCGGTGCCGGTGCCGCCCGGATAGAAATAGCCCAGAATGCCCGCATCGAGTGAGATCGGGCCAGCCGAACCGCGCCATCCGGCATAAAGATCGACTTCGGCTGTCGCGCCGTTGAAGTCGGCGATGGAGGAACCCCACAGACCGACATAGAAGCCGGGCTTGGTGCTCATTTCCATCGCACCCTGGACAGCAATGTCCTTGTCGGAAAAGCTCACGCCCCGAAAGCGATAGTCGGACACAAAGGTCGCGCCGCCGGTAAACGAAACGGCCTTTTCCGCGTCCTGGGCAACGGCCATCGTTGCAGGAGCGAACAGCATTGCGCCCGCCAGCAGTGCATGGGTCAAGATCTTCATATAGTCACTCCCTAGCGCCGCCAGGATGGCGGCCATTGTCGCAAAGGGCCTTTCGGCCGGGACTGCGCTCGCTAGGGCGCTTTCATGGTGCCTGCCGTGCCCACCCGGGTAAAACTGGCCATGCTAAGAATGACCAAGGGCGAAAATGGCAAGGCAACCTGGAGCATTTTGCTCTCTTCTGCGCCCATCTTGCCGCAAATGGTGCGCCGCACAAGAGAGAAATCGATAGAGAACCGCGTGACCCGCTACATGCAGCGTCACATGTGCCAAAAGTGCAACAGGCGCGCATATCCCATGTTCCCCACCTGTTCCCTTCCCGCGCCTGGCTCGCTATGGTCCTGCGCATGACCGATCTCTTCGCCGGCGCCAGCGCCGAGCCCACCGGGTACGACGCCAACGCCATCGAGGTTCTGGAGGGGCTGGAACCCGTCCGCCGCCGTCCCGGCATGTATATCGGCGGGACCGATCTCCCGGCGCTCCACCATCTCGCGGCCGAAGTGCTGGATAACGCGATGGACGAGGCGGTTGCCGGCCACGCCAGCCGGATTGAAGTGATCCTGGAGTCCGACGGCACGCTGTCCATCAGCGACAACGGGCGCGGAATTCCAATCGATCCGCACCCGCGTTTTCCGGGCAAATCCGCGCTCGAAGTCATCCTCACGATGCTGCATTCCGGTGGCAAGTTCACGGCCGGCGCCTATGCCACGTCGGGCGGCCTGCACGGTGTCGGCATCTCGGTCGTGAACGCGCTTTCCGAGGCGCTGGTGGTGGAAGTCGCGCGCAACCGCACGCTCTATCGCCAGCGCTATTCGCGCGGCAGCCCGCTCGGACCGCTGGAAACGTTGGGGCCGACACCCAACCGCCGGGGAACGACGGTCGCTTTCCGGCCTGATCCGCAGATCTTCGGTGAAGGGGTCCGCTTCGCGCCGGACCGGCTCTACCGGCTCGCCCGTTCCAAGGCGTATCTGTTTGGCGGCGTCGAGATCCGCTGGCGCTGTGCCCCCGAACTCGCGTCGGACAAGGTGCCCGAAAGCCAGTCCTTCATGTTTCCCGGCGGGCTTGCAGACCATCTGGCCGAGGATGTGGCCGAAGAATCCACGGTCACCAACCTGCCCTTCACCGGCAACCATGAATATCCGGCAGATCCTTCCGGGCCGCGTATTCCAGGCGCGGCCAGCCCAGGCCGCATCGAATGGGCCATGCACTGGACAGTCGCTGGCGACGGCGCGCACAGCTGGTATTGCAACACCATCCCGACGCCTCAGGGCGGCACGCACGAGGCCGGTTTCCGAACCGCGATCATCCGTGGCCTGAAGAGCTTTGCCCAGCTCGCCGGGATCAAAAAAGCAGGAGACCTGACGGCGGATGATGCCCTTGTCGGCACCCGAATCATGCTGTCCCTGTTCATCCCGCAGCCGCAGTTCCAGTCCCAGACGAAGGACCGGCTTGCGTCGCCCGAAGCCCAGCGGCTCGTGGAAACCGCGGTAAAGGACCATTTCGACCATTGGCTTTCAGACGACCAGGAGCGCGGCCGCGCGCTGCTGGCTTTCGCGATCGACCGGATGGAAGAGCGCCTTGCCCGCCGCGCCGAGCGCGAGGAAAAGCGCAAGACGGCGACCAATGCCCGCAAGCTCCGTCTGCCCGGCAAGCTGACGGACTGCTCGAACGACAGCCGCGACGGCACCGAATTGTTCATCGTGGAAGGCGATTCGGCGGGGGGATCGGCAAAGCAGGCGCGCGACAGGAAAACCCAGGCGATCCTGCCCATTCGGGGCAAGATCCTGAATGTGGCGTCGGCTGCTGCGGCCAAGATCGGCGCCAACCAGGAAGTCGCCGACCTCGCGCTCGCACTGGGCTGCGGCACGCACGACCGGTATCGCGACGACCAGCTACGCTACGACCGCATCATCATCATGACTGACGCCGATGTGGACGGTGCCCATATCGCAACCCTGCTGATGACCTTCTTCTTCCAGGAAATGCCCGGCCTCGTCGCCGCCGGTCGCCTTTATCTCGCCCAACCCCCGCTCTACCGGATCACGGCCGGCGCAGACAGCGTCTACGCGCAGGACGACGCCGAACGCGCCCTGCTGATGGAAACCCGCTTCAAGGGCCGCAAGGTGGAGGTGGGCCGGTTCAAGGGCCTTGGCGAAATGGCACCGATGCAGCTGCGCGAAACCACGATGGATCCGTCGCGCCGCACGCTCATCCGGGTCACGCTGCCCGAAAGCCACCAGGATCGCCATGCCGTGCGCGATCTTGTGGAGCGGCTGATGGGCCGCGTGCCCGAACACCGTTACAACTTCATTCAGGCGCATGCCGCCACCATCGAAGCGGAAACCATCGACGCCTGATGGAGGTGGCACAGGTGGCAACCCGCCGCCCCGGCCGCTATACCGGCATCATGGCCAACAGGAGAGCCTGACCGTGCATCGCAGTTCCCCCGGCCATCGCCGCGCCGCCCGCAATCGCCGCGCTTCCGTCGCGGCTGCCCATCTTGCGGTTGCACTGTTCCTGGCCGGCCCCGCCACAGCCCTTGCAGCAGCGGCAGCGCCTACCGCGGATGAAGCCGCACAGGCCTATGTTCAGGGCCGGCTGGCAGTTGCCTCCAGCGATCTCGATGTGGCCGCCCAGCGGTTCCGCGATGCCTTGAAGGCGGGCGCCGATGAACAGCTCCAGCGCCGCGCGATGGATGTCGCGATCCTGTCGGGCGACATGAAGTCCGCCGCAGCCCTCGCGGGGCGGATCGACACGTCGGCCGAGGCCGGCGGCAGCGAAACGATCGGAAACTCCCTCGTCGTCCTCACCCGTGTGGCCAGTGCCGCCGCAGCACGCGACTGGCGCGGCTATGAAGCGGCCCGCGCAACATTCACCGAACCCGCCCAGACCGCGACCACCACGCCGCTGATCTCCACTTTGCTGCAAGCCTATGGGCTTTCCGCTGTCGGCCAGCACGAGAAGGCGCTGGCGCTGGCGACGCCCGAAGCCGCGCAGGGAATGGCGCGTTCCTATCTGACAGAGCACCGCGCGCATCTGCTAGTGCTCGCCCGGCGCTGGCCCGAAGCGGCCGACGCCTATGCCCAGATCGTTGCCGCGGAAGGGGCCAATGTGTCCCGCCTGCGGATGAGCGGGGTCGCTGCAGCGCTGGAGGCCGGCAAGAGCAACCCCGATTACCGCAACAAGGCGATCGTGTTGCTGGGCAGCGGGCCAGACCGCGACCCCATGCTGCGCGACGCGCGGGACCGGTTCAGCGCAGACCAGCGGATGGACGGGAAGAAGCTCGGCGGCCTCATAACCCGCCCGGCAGACGGACTGGCGCTGCTGTTCCTGCGCATATCAACCGATCTTGCACGCGAACGCGCCACCGGGCCGGGGCTGGGCTTTGCCCGCCTCGCCACCTTGCTTGCGCCCGACATGCCCGAAACCTGGCTTGTCACCGCCGATACGCTGGCCCGCAGCGACCAGCCCGAACTGGCCCTTGCAGCACTGCGCAATGTGCCCGCCGCAGCGCCCTGGGGCGATCTCGCGCTCTCCCGCCGGACCGCAGTCCTGCTCTCGCAAGACAAGTACGCGGAAGCCCGCGCCCTGCTGCAAGCCGCCGCCAGCCGGCCGGATGCCGCGCTGGAAAACTGGACCCGCCTTGCCGACGCGCAGCGCCGCGCCGGCGATTCGAAGGCGGCTGCCCAAAGCTATGGCCGCGCCATCGCGATGCTGCCGGCAGACGCCGGCCCGGAACAGGCGCAGCTGTGGTTCATGCGCGGCACGGCCCTTGAATCCTCCGGGGATTGGGCGGCCGCCGAGGCAGACCTGCGCCGCGCCGTCGAGCTTGCACCCCAAAACGCCATCTTCCTGAATTATCTGGGCTATTCGCTGCTGGACCGCCGTTTGAAGCTGGCCGAAGCGCGTGCGCTCATCGTCAGGGCATTCGAGGCTGCGCCGGAAAACGGCTCCATCATCGATTCGATGGGCTGGGCGGAATATGTTGCGGGCAATTATGCCGAGGCCGTTCGTCTGCTGGAACGCGCCCACGCGGCAGAACCGGCTGACCCGACCGTGGCGGATCATCTGGGCGATGCCCTGTGGAAGGCTGGCCGCCGGATCGAAGCGCGCCACGCCTGGACTTCGGCTGCAGCGCTCCAGCCCGAACCCAGGCTTGCCCCCATTATCGCCCGCAAGCTCGATTTTGGCCTCGAAATCGCGCTGGCCGCCAAATGACGCGAAACGCTGCGGGCGTCGAATCGGCGCCCGCCAAGCTCAATCTTGCTCTGCACGTTCGCGCGCGGCGGCCAGATGGCTATCACGCGCTCGAGACCCTGTTCGCCTTCACCCGCTTCGCAGACACTCTCGAAGCCGTCCCGGCGGATGACTGGTCGCTGGCCGTCACCGGCCCGACGGCAGGGGCCGCAGGCCCGTTGGCCGATAATCTCGTGCTGCGCGCAGCCCGCGCGTTTGCCGACGCCAGCGGCAGCACGGCACGCTATGCCCTTGAACTGGAAAAGCGCATCCCCGTTGCAGCCGGCCTTGGCGGCGGAAGTGCCGATGCAGCCGCTGCGCTCAGGCTGCTGAACCGCCTCTCGGGCGGGTTGTTGGGAATGGCCGATCTCGAACGGATCGGCGCAACGCTGGGCGCAGATGTTCCCGCGTGCGTCCGCTCGGCAACGGCCACCGGCACTGGCAAGGGGGAAGCGCTCTCGCCGGGCCCGAACCTCGCCGGAACGCCTGTCCTGCTCGTCAACCCGCGCGTGCCGGTGCCCACCGGCCCGGTGTTCCGCGCGTGGGATGGCACGGATCGCGGCCCGCTCGGCCCGGATTGGCGCACGGCCCGCAACGATCTCGAAGCCCCGGCCATCGGCCTCCAGCCGGTGATAGCCGATGTCCTGGCCTGGCTCCGGGGCCTTCCCGGCGTATCGCTCGCGCGAATGTCGGGCTCTGGCGCAACCTGCTTTGCGCTGTTCGATGAAGCCGTGCCCAACACACCCGCTCCGCATGGCTGGTGGATACAGGCAAGCGCGCTTCTCTAGAGCGGGATATACGCTATCTGCGCGCGGCCCGGCGCAGCCGGTCGTTGATACCCATGCCCAGCCCCGTTTCCGGGATCGGGGCGACCGCGATCCCGGCCTTCCCGCTCGCTTCGGCCCTGTGCAGCGTCTCGAACAGGCGGGCGGCGGCCTCCACCAGATTTCCCCGGCGCGAAAGGCTCCTGTCCCCCAGGATCTCGCCGAAGCCGATGTGAAACTCCATTGGGCTTGCCGTCTGCGCGAACAGCCGCACCGGCAGGTTCGGCGCATAATGGCGCAGCATCATGCCCGGTGCGGAAATCGCTGCGCCTTCTGCGGCCACCGCGATAGGCTTGCCAGCCGCTGCTTCCAGCGCTTCCAGCGCAATTGCACCATGCCGCAACAGCAGCAGGTCATCGCCATCCACCGCCACGATGCTGCTTTCCAGGCCTGCCGAACAGGGCCCGCCATCGACGATCATCGATACCCTGCCGTTCAGGCTTTCCAGCACATGGGCCGCCGTTGTGGGCGAAAGCCGGCCCGATGCGTTGGCCGAAGGTGCGGCCACGCCGCGCCCGAGGCCGCGCACAACGGCCTGCATCGCCGGGTGCGCCGGCACCCTCAGCGCGATCGTCGTCAGCCCCGCTGTCACCAGCCCGCACACGGGCGCTTGTGCAGCCAGCGGCAGCACCAGTGTCAGCGGCCCGGGCCAGAAGCTCGCCGCAAGCCGTTCGGCGAGCGGGGAAAAGCCGGCATAGCGTTCGCCCATCGCCCGGTCCGCCACATGCACGATCAGCGGGTTGAAGGCCGGTCGACCCTTTGCGGCATACACAAGCGCCACGGCGTCTGCATTGGCAGCATCGGCCGCAAGGCCATAGACCGTCTCTGTCGGTATCGCGGCGATGCCGCCTGCAGCCAGCAGCCGCACGACCGCCTCCAGGTCATGAACGGTTGTTGACACTAAACGCGTCATCTCGACAGTGGCATCGCCCATTAGTGGCGCTATAGCTGTACCGTACGCATATCCCAATGGCAGCAATGCCGGCAGGGTACGACAGGGGCCGAAAATGACATACACGCCGCCGATCGCCGAGCAGCGATTCGTGCTCGAATCGATTGCCGATATCGCCGGGCTGGCAAGCCTGCCCGGCTTCGAGGCCGCGACACCCGACATGGTGGACGCGATTCTCTCCGAAGCCGGAAAGCTCGCCGCCAATGCCTTTGCGCCCTTGAACGCGGTTGGCGACAAGGTCGGCGCCAAAGCTGTCGATGGTGTCGTCACGCTGCCCGTAGGTTTCAAGGCCGCTTTCGTCGCCTATGCGGCGGGCGGCTGGATCGGGCTGGGCGCAGATGTGGCCCACGGTGGGCAGGGCCTGCCCTTTGCGCTGGCCGCCGCCGTCCAGGAACAGATCACGTCGGCCAACATGGCCTTTTCGCTCTGTCCGATGCTCACGCTCGGTGCGATCGAGGCGTTGCAGGCCCATGCTTCGCCCCGCCAGAAGGAGCGCTTCCTGCGCCCGCTGGTGGAAGGCCGCTGGACCGGCACGATGAATCTGACGGAGCCGCAGGCAGGCTCCGACGTCGGAGCGCTCAGGGCAACGGCCACGCCCGCGCTTGATGGCACATGGCGCATCAAGGGCCAGAAGATCTACATCACCTGGGGCGAGCATGATCTTGCCGAAAACATCATCCACCTGGTGCTTGCGCGCACGCCCGATGCCCCGCCGGGCACCAAGGGCATCTCGCTGTTCGTTGTGCCGAAGTTCCTCGTGAACAGCGATGGCTCGCTGGGCCGCCGCAACGATGTCCGCGCGGTATCGACCGAGCACAAGCTCGGCATCCACGCCAGCCCCACCTGCACGATGGCCTTCGGGGATGCCAACGACTGCGTCGGCTACATGATCGGCGAGGAACATGCCGGCATGCGCGCCATGTTCACGATGATGAACCACGCCCGCATCAATGTCGGCCTGCAAGGCGTCGCCATTGCCGAGCGCGCCTATCAGCACGCGCTGGATTTCGCAAAGCAGCGCGTCCAGTCGGCGAAGTTCGGTGGCGGCCGCCAGCCGGTCCGGATCATCGAGCATGCCGATGTGCGCCGCACCTTGATGACAGTGAAGGCGTTTACCGAAGCCGCGCGCGCCATCGCCTATCTCAACGCCGCCTCGGTCGACCGGGCGCACGCCGAAACCGACCAGCAAAAAAAGGCGGACGCCCAAGGCCTCGCCGATCTGCTGACCCCCGTCACCAAGGCGTTCGCGACCGATCTCGGGGTCGAGATGTCGTCGCTTGCGCTGCAAGTGTTCGGCGGCATGGGCTTCGTGGAGGAGACCGGCGCCGCCCAGCATTACCGGGATGCCCGCATCGCCCCCATCTACGAAGGCACCAACGGCATCCAGGCGCTCGATCTTGTCGGCCGAAAATTGCAGATGGATGGCGGCCGCCACTGGCGCAGCCTGTTCCAGCGCGAGCGGCAGTTCATCGCCAGCCTTCCGCGCACGGGCGATCTCGGCCAGCTCGGCCCCTATCTGGAAGATGCGCTGGAAGCTTTGCAGACGGCGTCCGTGTGGATCAGCGGCAACGAAGGCGACAAGCTGGCGGATTCCGCTGCCGCCGCCACGCCCTATCTGCGGATGTTCGGGCTCACGCTCGGCGGAACCCTGCTGGGCCGACAGGCGGCCGAAGCGGCGCGCCGCCTGAAGGCGGGAGAGGGCGACCCGGTGTTCCTGAACGCCAAGATCGCCACCGCGCGCTTTTACGCCGAACAGATCCTGCCAGCAGCGCCCGCGCTGCTGGGGCCGATCACCCGCGGCGGCGAACTGCTGTTCGCAATTCCCGAAGACGCGCTTCTCGCCGCCTGATCAGGGCTCCCGCCCGACGCATCGGTTGAACAACGTAAAAAATGGCCGGATGCACCTGTGTGCATCCGGCCTTTCCTGTGCCCCGAACCGGGGTATTATAGGTTGTCCCATCGAAGACGACATGTCGTCTTCGATGGGACGCGGTATCAGGCGAGAACGGCCTTCTGCCGACGGCGTGCTGCAAAGCCGACAAGGCCGAAGCCCGTGATCAGCATGGCCCAAGTCGCAGGTTCGGGAACGCCTGGAACCGACGGGTTTCCAGCAATGATATAGACCTGGTCGATCACGATGTCCTTGGACGGGTTGAGGTTCGTGTTGAACACGAAGTCGATGGAATAGAACCCGTCGGACAGGATGTTGGTCGATCCTGCAAAGGTCCTCCAGGTTGTGACCGGACCGCTCGATACCGCGTAGCTGGCCAGTGTCTGGCCGGCGATCGTGCCCGAGAAGGTCGCATCACCACTGTTGTTGAAACCATTGGCCGGGGCATACGCCGAAAAGCCGATCTGGTAGAAGCCGGCGGTCAGGAACACGCTCTGGCTGAGCGACTGGTTCACCGTCAGATCGCTCACGAAATAGGCTGCACGAGCCCCGACGGCGTCAGGGCTGTTCGTCGGCGCATCATTGGCCGGAACCGCTTCGCCGAATGCGCCGGTCGGATAGCCGGTGCCGGAGCCATAGAAAATGGCGACGGGCGGGAAGCCCTGCGTATCGACGCCGCCGATGGTCCAGCTGTCGAGGCCATTGGCCCCGATTTCGAAGCTGCCGTTGAGCACAAGATTGGTCGCGGCGGTGGCCGGGCCAGCCATCAGCAGGGCAGCAGCCGCGCCGAGGAAGAATGAAGCTTTCATGGATACAGTTCCTTTTAACGCAGGCCCGTTTTGGCCTCGAACTATGCTGTGCAATAATCGTGCCAACCGACCGAATTGTTGGGAAGGGCTTCGGCTGGGTTGCGGACTGTAAAGCCAGCCGACACCATGGCGAAAATTAACCTTGCTGGTTGCTATCCACCGCTCCGCCCATCTCTGCCTGCCCACCGGTTCGCCCGGGGCGTTGCCGTCAGTCGGCAAAGCGCGGCAGGCGCGCGGCGGCGGACGGGTCCGCCAGCGCAAGGAAGCTGGCGTTCAGATATCCGGGCTTCCCATAGGCGAAGGGTTCGCCGTCAGGCCCCAGCGTGATGCCCCCGGCTGCGCGCAGGATCGCATCGGCCGCAGCCGTATCCCACTCCGAAGTCGGGCCATAGCGCGGATAGGCATCTGCAAGCCCCTCGGCCAGCAGGCAGAATTTCAGCGACGATCCCGAGGGCTTCACTTCGGCCTCGGGCACCTGCGCCACCCAGGCCTTTGTCCGGGGGTCCAGATGGGACCGGCTCGTCACCACCACAGCCGGTATTGCCAGCGTGCGGGCGTGGATCGCCTGGCGCGGAATCGCCGGCCCTTCCTTCCACGCACCCAGATGGCTCGCCCCGGTCCACAATGTGCCGGTTGGCGGGTGCAGAACCAGGCCCAGCGTCGGCACGCCATCTTCCACCAGGCCGATGTTCACCGAATAATCGCTGCCCCCCTCCACGAAGTCCCGCGTGCCGTCCAGCGGGTCGATCAGCCAGAAGCGCGCGGTGACGCCGGGCTGGAATCCAGCCGCAGAGGCCTCTTCCCCGACGATCGGGGCATCCGGGTCGATCGCGCGGATCGCGGCCTCCAGCAGCCGCTCGGCTGCCTCATCGGCTTCCGTCACAGGGGACCGGTCCGCCTTGTTGCGGTGAACCATGCCTTCGGCCTTCAGCCGTTCGATCAGCGCGCCGGCGTCCCGCATGGCTGGGGTCAGCCGCTCCAGAAGGCGGGCATGGGCAAGATCCTCGGTCAGGGATGCGGGCATTGCAGGGCTGCTCTTGTTGCGGTTCTTGGTGCGGTGCTTTGGGCTTATATGGTGATGGTGATGGCCAAACGACAGGCCTTTGCGGTGAAGGCGCGCTTGTCAGCGGGTTCAGGGCCAGCGGGAAACGATGTCGCTGGCGATGGGCCGGGGGCGTTCCTCCAGCGGGCGCGAAGCGGTCCCCAAGAAGAAATAGCCGGCCACCCGGCCACCCGGAACACCCAGTTCATCTGCAATTCCTGGCAGATAGGCGGGGACGCCTGTCAACCAGTTCCCGGCAAAGCCCATCGCGTGGGCCGCCATCAGGAGGGACTGCGCGGCGGCCCCGGTGGAAAGCTCCTGCTCCCAGCGCGGGATGTGGCTTTCGCGCGGGGCCGAGATCAGCGCCACCAGGGTCGGCGCCTGCCGCGCGAAGGATGCCAGCGCTTCCAGCTCCAGCCGGCCCGGCGCTGGTTTGTCCGTGCGGTACAGCCGTTCCAGAAGGGCACAGAACGCCGCCCGGTCGGTGATCACCACAAAGCGCCACGGTGCCAGCTTGCCATGATCGGGAACCCGGCTGGCGCCTGCAAGGATGGTGTCCAGCTCGGCCGGCGTCGGCCCGGGTTCCACCATGTCGCGCGCCTTGCCCGACCGGCGCGTCAGGGTGAGCGAAAGCGGGGTCGAGCGATCGTTGAAAAGCGGCTGGTCCATCACTGTGTCCTTGGCACAGCCGCGCTTCACAGGCTAGGCAACGCGCGATGCCCGATCTCCCCCCACCCATGCCGCCAATCGCCGCAGAAACCATCCTTGTGTCGGGCCGGGCGATGACGCCCGCCGCCGGATCGGAAGCGTTCGGGGCCATCCGGCTCGATCCCGATGCGCTGCAGCCCGCCTCGGGCCGGATCGAGGATGCGGTCCGCAACCTCGGCGGGCTTCAGCTGTTCCGCGCCAGTTCCACCCGCACATCGAACCCCACGGCAGACGGGCTGACAGCGCGCGGCCTTGCGGGGAACGCCGCAAGCCGGGTCCTCGTCACGCTCGATGGCGTGCCGCTGGCCGATCCCTTCTTCGGCTTCGTCGCCTGGGGCAGCCTGATCGGGCGGCCCGTGGGTTCGGCCGAACTGGTGCGCGGCGGCGGGCTTGGCGGCCCCGGCGCGCTAGCCGGAACGCTGGCGCTGGAAACCGGGCCGGTGGGCAGCATGGCCCGGATCCGCGGCGGCAGCCGGGCGTCGTTCGATGGCACGGCATCCGTTGCGGTTCCGGTGCAGGGTGGCAGCCTTGCGCTGTTCGGCGGCTTCGCGCGCGGAGATGGCCATCTGCTGGTTGCAGAGCCCGGCCCCGCTGATGCCGCATCGCGCTACAGCCAATGGGCCGCCGGCAGCCGCATGGTGGCGGACCGTGGCGACCTCCGCCTCGCCGCCAACCTGTCCGTCTTTCAAGATCAGCGCCTGCGCGGCGTGGAGGGTGCCGACATCGAAAGCCAAGGCGCAAACGCCAGCCTGCGCCTCACCCGCGAGGGCAGCTGGCGGCTCGATGGCCTTGTCCACGCCGCGCTGCGGGATTTCGCGACCGTAACGCGAACGCTCGATGCAACACGCTCGGTTGCCACCACCGTGCTCGATCAGTCGAAGACGCCGGCCTTAGGCTGGGGCGCGCGCCTCGCGGCCGAGCCGCCGCTCGGGGATGATGCGGCCCTGTCGCTTGGTGCGGAGTGGCGAACGGCTGAAGGCTTCACGACCGAGCGGTTCCGCTATGTTGGCGGCCAGCCCACCCGCCAGCGCCGTGCGGGCGGCAGCCAAAGCGTTGCCAGCCTGTTTGCAGATGGCAGCCTGCGCGCAACGCCTGAACTGCTGTTCACCGCAGCCGGTCGGGTCGACCGCTGGCGGCTGGGTGCGGGCACCTTGCGCGAAATCGATCGCGGCACCGGCCTCCCCACCCTGAACCATCCCAGCCCGTCGCGCACCGGCACAGAGGCCAGCGGGCGCCTTGGAGCGCTGTGGCGGCCGGTTCCGGCCATCCGCTTGCGAGCGGCCGCCTATCGCGGCTGGCGGCTCCCGACACTGAACGAATTGCACAGGCCCTTTCGCGCAGGACAGGATGCAACAGCCGCCAACCCGGCGCTCGATCCAGAGCGGCTGACGGGGGCCGAGGCCAGCATCGCATGGCAGCCGCTCGCCGCCATCGATCTGTCGGCGACGCTCTTCACCAACCGGCTGGACGATGCCATCAGCAATGTGACGCTGGGGCAGGGGCCGGGCGTTTTCCCCGGCGTGGGCTTCATTCCCGCCGGTGGGCGCTACCGCCAGCGCCAGAACCTCGACCGCATCGAGAGCAAGGGCCTCGAAGCCGACGCGCGCGTCTCGGTCGGGGGCACCAGCCTCAGCGGCAGCCTTGCATGGGTCGATGCCGAAGTGCGGGCCGGGCCCATGGGCGGCGGGCTGGATGGCCTGCGCCCGGCGCAGGCGCCGGAATTTTCGGGAAGCGTTTCGCTGGGCCACCGGGACGACCGGTTCGAGGCATCCGCCACGTTGCGCCACATCGGCGCGCGGTTCGAAGACGATCAGAACAGCCGGACGCTGCCCGCTGCCACCACCCTCGATGCCGAAATCGCCATCCCGCTTGGCCGGACCATCAGGCTGGAACTGGCGGCCGAAAACCTGCTGGATGCAGACATCGCAACCGGCTTTTCCGGCGCGCAGCCGGAACGCGGCCAGCCGCGCACCTTGTGGCTGGGCCTCAGATTGGGCGGAAGCTGATCTCGCTAGTGGAACGCCCGCCCTGGCCAAACGGCGCGCTCACATCGGTAAGGCTGGTCTGTGACACCAGGATCGGTGGGCCGGACCCGTTGGGCTGGTACACGTTGATCAGGTCAAACGCGTTCATCTTCGCGACCGACAGGATGGAAAAGGGCCTGGGGGCGTAGATCCGCACGCGGCTGAACATCGGCCGCCCCGCCACTGTCTCGACGACCGCCTCGGCGGCCATCCGCGCTGAAACATCGGGCCCGGGCGTGGGCAAGGATCCCGGGGGCAACTTGTCCCACCGATAAACGGTGCGACCCTTGGCGTCGGTCGATTGCGTCGGCTCCCCGGCGAGGATCGCGCGCAACCGGTAAAAGCCGGGAACCGGAAACGAGGACACCAATTTGCGATGATCGGCGATTTCCTTCGCCGTCGCCTTGCGCCCGTCCACGCTTACCAGGGCCCATCGCCGGGTAGCCGGCGCGTGCGGATTGAACCGGTCCACCCGGACCGACACCACAGTCTCGCCATCCTTCAGCTCTTCGGCCCGCATGGTGCGCTCGAAGCCGACGATGTCGGCCCGCGCAGCCTCAGCGCGCAGAAAGGCGAGCTGGTCATCCGCCCTTGCGCCAGACGCGGCGAGCAGCAGGACACAAACGAGGGCTAGGCGCAAAATCGGCATCGATCTCCCTTGGGAAAGAACCAGGGTGGGTTGTGAAATGGCCAATCCGGCCTTTCCACTCCCTGAATGAAATCCACCACCCTGTCGAGCGACGCACCGGTCAATCCGCTTTTGGCCCACTCGGTCCGGTAACCGGGGGCAGGGGTGTCCAGTCAGCCCGTGCGGCCGGCAACCCCTACGTCGCCCGGAAGCTGATGTTGCTCTTGCGCTTGCCGCCAAGTCCGAAGGGAGCCTTCACATCGGTCGCCGACGTCTGGGCCGCAAGGAAGGGATGCGTTGCGCCGTGCCGATACTGGCTGGTCACATCGAACTGGTTCATGGTGGCGATGCCGCGAATCTTGAACGGGGCTGCCGCAAAGATGCGGACCTTGCTGATCAGCGGCTTCCCGCCAACCTCCTCGATGGTTGCTTCGGCTGAAAGATTGCCTGAAATATCACCGCCGGGCGTCACCACGGCACCGGGTGGAAGGCTGTTCCACAGATAGACGGCTCGTCCAACAGCCTCGGTGCGTCGCGCCGGGGTGTTGCCCAGCACCTTGTACAAGCGATGGAAGCCCGGGATCGGCCCATCGGCATTCGCCTTGCGGTGCCGCTCCGCCTCGTCCGCCGTCGGTTTGCGGCCATCGATGCTCACCAGCGTCCAGCTGCCCGATGCGCCATCACGCGGCACGAAGCGATCGATCACTACTTCGGGCTCCTTGCCCGGGTTTGCCCGAAGCTCCGCGCGCGCAGTCCGCTCGAACCCGACGACAGGCGCCTTGGCCGAATCTGCGAGGAGTTGCTGCAACACCATGTCCGCCCTCGCGGAGGCAGGGGCAGCCAGCAGGGCGGCAGCAAGGACGATACGGGCGGGGGCACTGGCGGCAAAATAAACCATGGGCCCTTTCTGGCAGGGACGAGATTGCCCGGAGTTGAACGGCCGCGGACTTGTTGCTGCTGCATCAGAAATGGATTATATCAATGCAAATAACCGGGGAGGGTGAAATGAAAATCCGTTATGGGATGATGGCGACGATTCTGCTTCTGGCATCGGTGCCTTCGCTGTCACAGGACAAGGTCGAGCGCAACGCGGCGCTGACCTATGGCACGGTGGAGATGTTCAAGTTCAAGCCCAATACTGGCCAGCGGCTGCAGGAGTTGGAGGACAAGTATTTTATTCCTGCGGGCCGTACGGCCGGGCTGATTGATCCGGTGATCCTCCATCTCAACACCGGTCAATGGGACGCGATCTATTTCTTTCCGTCCAAGCTTGGTCTTTCGGTCATGGAGTATCGCACCTCTCCAGATGATGTGGCCTTCATGACCGAACTCGGAAAGCTTGCAGGCGGGGCCGACAAGGCCAAGGCCATGATGCAGGAATGGGAGGACAGCATTGAAACGCGGGTCCGCCATGCGGGGCATGTCCATCCAATGCCGAAATGATGGCTGAACAAGGTTGAGGGGCTGGCGCTGCCGGCCCCGGCCTTAGCGCCAGACCGTCTGCTCTAGCCTGTCTGCCTCAGCTATCGAGGAAGCTCCGCATCTTGCGGCTGCGGGACGGATGTTTCAGCTTTCTGAGCGCCTTGGCCTCGATCTGCCGGATGCGCTCGCGTGTCACGCTGAACTGCTGGCCTACTTCCTCCAGCGTGTGGTCGGTGTTCATCCCGATCCCGAAGCGCATGCGCAGCACGCGCTCCTCGCGCGGGGTCAGGCTGGCCAGCACGCGGGTCACGGTTTCCTTTAGATTGGCATGAATGGCCGCATCCACCGGGATCACGGCATTCTTGTCCTCGATGAAGTCGCCCAGGTGGCTGTCTTCCTCGTCGCCAATCGGCGTCTCGAGGCTGATTGGCTCCTTGGCGATCTTCAGCACTTTGCGAACCTTGTCGAGCGGCATCGAAAGCCGCTCGGCCAGCTCTTCGGGCGTCGCTTCGCGGCCGGTTTCGTGCAGATACTGCCGGCTGGCGCGCACCAGCTTGTTGATCGTCTCGATCATGTGGACGGGGATTCGGATGGTCCGCGCCTGGTCGGCGATGCTGCGGGTGATGGCCTGGCGGATCCACCATGTGGCATAGGTGCTGAACTTGTAGCCGCGCCGATACTCGAACTTGTCCACCGCCTTCATCAGGCCGATGTTGCCTTCCTGGATCAGGTCGAGGAACTGCAAGCCCCGATTGGTGTATTTCTTGGCGATGGAGATGACGAGGCGCAGGTTCGCTTCCACCATTTCCTTCTTGGCGATCCGCGCTTCGCGCTCGCCTTTCTGCACCACGTTCACGATCCGGCGGTATTCGCCCAAGTCCACGCCCGTTTCGGCGGCAATGTCGCCCAGCTCGTTGCGGATGCGGTCCACGTCGCGCCCTTCCGCAGCCGCAAAGGCAGTCCACTTCTTGTCGCGGCCCGCATTGGCGGGCAGCCATGCTTCATCCAGCTCGCGGCCGATGTAGCTGTCCAGGAAATCCTTGCGATTTATCTTGTGCCGGTCGGCCAGCTTCAGCATCTGCCCGCCCAGCGTCATCAGCCGCCGGTTAAAGCTGTAAAGATGCTCGACAAGCTGCTCGATCTTGGCGTTGGTGAACTGCACCGCGGCGATCTGATGGGTCAGGTCGATCCGCAACTTCTGGTATTTCTTCTCGTCGGCCTTCGGGAACTCCTCGCCGATGGCCAGCGCCTGCATCCGGGCCTGCTGCAATCTGTGGAACTTGGAATAGCTCGCCTCGATCGCGGCAAACATCTCCAGCGCCTGCGGTTTCAACGTTTCTTCCATTGCGGCAAGGCTCATGCCGCCTTCGTCTTCCTCTTCCTCGAAGGTGGGGCGCGGCGTGCGCCGTTCCGTCAGCGCATCCTCTTCATCGGGTGCGGCGGGCACTTCCTCGGCCTCCACCTCTTCCTTGAAAGCAACCGGCAGGTCTGCGCCTTCGGCTTCTTCCTCGCCCTCCTCGGTGGTCGGCTTGGCCAGCATCGCTTCAAGATCGAGGATCTCGCGCAGCTGCATCCGGCCTTCGTTCAGGGCACGGGACCAGTCGATGATGGCCGCAAAGGTCATCGGGCTTTCGCACAGCCCGGCGATCATCGTGTCCCGACCGGCCTCGATCCGCTTGGCGATCGCGATTTCACCCTCGCGCGAAAGCAGTTCGACTGCCCCCATTTCGCGCAGGTACATCCGGACGGGGTCGTCGGTGCGGTCCAGCTTTTCCTTGGGCGCAGCAGCAACGGGGGCCGGGCCGATCGGGTCGACCTCCACTTCCTCCACTGCATCTTCGTCCTCGGGGTCGGCTTCCTCGGCCGTGTCCTCATTTTCCACGATGTTGATGCCCAGGTCGCTCAACGCCGACATCACGTCCTCGATCTGCTCGGAACTCATCTGGTCCTGCGGCAGCGCCTTGTTCAGCTCATCGTAGGTCAGCCAGCCGCGCTTCTTCGCCTTGGCGATCAGGCGCTTCAGCGTCGCCTCGTTCAGATCAATCAGGGGTGCACCGTCGCCCTCGGGCTTTTCGGTCGTGTCGCCATCAAGCGGGGGCTTTGCCATGCCTGTCCTTATACTGGTTCAGGCGCGATGGGCAGACCAACCATCAGGTCAGCGCCCCGTCACACCGGGTCATTGTCTCGTCCAAGCGCAGCCGTGGCCCTCATGCGCTCAGCATGCGCGAGTGCCGCAACGCGGTTCCGCTCGAAAGCTTCATCCCACGATTCGGCGCTGTTCGGGTCATCATACTGCCTGTCTTGCTGCGCTATGTGGTGCGACTCGGCGATGGACGCAAGTGCGGTCGCGATTCGCACGGAAAACGCGTGCGAATCCGCGTCCCCCAGGCTCAGCGGCCGGTATCCCGTCAGCAATCCACCAGCCGGTTTACCCGCAACCAGATGATCGCGCGCAAGCGTCAGCGTAGGGGATGCAATGGGCAGGTCCAGCAGCGCTTCCACATGCACGCCCACCTGTTCGGGGCACTGGCTCAACAGCTTCAGCAGCATCCCGACAGGGGTGTCGTTTGCGCCAAGGGCGGCCGCCCGCGTTTCCGCCCGTGCCGGCGGGATCGGCGGTGCCCATTGGCCGCCCCCACGCTTGCCGCCGCTTCTCCAGCCGCCCCCATTCCTGTCGCCCGCACCCTGTTGAAAGCCGGGCCTTGGCGGCGGGCGTGTCAGCGCATCGGCGCGCGCCATCCAGGTCGAAAGATAATCCCGGCGTATGTCGGGGTCGCCTATTTCGCCCGCCAGCGCTTTCAGCCGCGCCCTGAAGGCCGCGCGCCGTTCGGGCGTGTCCAGCGCGGCAGCGTCGGCTTCCGCCTCGAACAGGAACCGGTCCAGCGGCCGGGCGGTCGCCAGCAGTGCCTCCACCGCCGCCTTTCCACCAGCGCGCGCCAGATCATCGGGATCCTGCCCCTTGGGGAGGGTCATGAAGGACAGGCTGCGCCCCGGCGCCAGCAGCGGCAGCGCCCGCGTCGCAGCCCGCAGTCCCGCGCGCGATCCGGCCGCGTCGCCATCGAACGCCAGAACCGGTTCGCCCACGATCTTCCAGGCAAGCTGCATCTGCTCTTCGGTCAGCGCGGTGCCCAGCGGGGCGACGGCCTCGGCTATCCCCGCGCCGGCAAGGCCCACCACGTCCATATAGCCTTCCACCACCAGCAGCCGCCCGGCCTTGCGCGCCGCCGGTGCAGCCCGGTGCAGATTGAACAGCAGCCGTCCCTTGTGAAACACCGGCCCTTCCGCCGAGTTCAGATATTTGGGCTCGACGCCTTTGCGTTGCGCGCCTGCGGGCGCATTCGCGGTGCCTTTACGTTGCGCGCCTGCGGGCGCACTCGCGGCGCCAAGCGCCCGCCCGCCGAACCCCACGACCCGCCCGCGCGAATCATGAATGGGGAACATCAGCCGCCCGCGGAACCGGTCGTATGGGCGCGCAGCACCCCCGGCATCCGATGGCTGCCCCTCTCCCACAAGCCCTGCTTCCACCAGCTGCTGCAGCTCCACATCGGCGAACTTCGCCTTCAAGGCCCTTGAAAGCGCATCACGCGAATCCGGCGCGAACCCCATCCCGAAGATCGCGACCTGTTCGGGGGAAACCGCCCGCCCGGCCAGATAATCCCGCGCATCCGCTCCGCCCACAGCGGCAAGCTGCGCCCGGAACCAGTCGGCCGCAGCCGCCAGCAGCTCCGACAGGGCCGCCCGTTTCGCGGTTTCGGGGTCCTGCCGCTGCGGTTCGGGCACGGTCAGCCCGGCTTCTGCCGCAAGGCTCTTCACCGCCTCCATGAAGGTCAGCCCGTCCTGCGCCATCACGAACCCGATGGCATCGCCATGCGCCCCGCAGCCGAAACAATGATAAAAGCCCTTGTCCTCGTTCACATAGAAGCTCGGCGTCTTCTCGTCGTGGAACGGGCAACAGCCCTTCATCTCGCGCCCCGCGCGCACCAGCTTCACCCGCCGCCCCACAACGGATGCCAGCCCGATCCGGGCGCGCAGATCATCCAGGAAATCGGCTGGAAGGCTCATCTCAGGACAAGGCCGCCTTCACCAGCCCGCTGGCCTTCCCCATGTCATACTGGCCGGCCAGCTGCACCTTCACCAGCGCCATCACCGCGCCCATGTCCTTCACGCTCGTCGCGCCGGCTTGTGCCACCAGCGCCGCAATCGCGGCGTTGGCCTCCGCGTCCGAAATCTGCCTGGGCAGAAAGCTCTCGATCACCGCAAGCTCGGCGGCTTCGGCGGCCGCAAGCTCGGCCCGGCCGCCCTTTTCGAACATCTCGATCGATTCGCGGCGCTGCTTCCCCATCTTCGAAAGCACGTCCATCACCAGCACATCGTCGCCTGCCCCGGGCGAAGACCCGGGGTCGGCTGGCCCGCCGCCGGTCCGGGCCTCGATGTCCCGGTTCTTCAAAGCCGCCATGATCAGCCGCACCGCGCCCAGCCGCGCGCTGTCCCTCGCCTTCATCGCTCCGATCTGCGCTGCCTTGATTTCGTCTCTGATCATGAAAATCTCCTGTCTTCCCCACATAAGCGCAGCAGCAAGCATTGACCAATGGCCGCGTGAACCCTAACGCGGCGCCTTAGCTAAAAACCCGCTTCCCCAAGGATCTGCCGATGGCCGAAGACCCACGCTTGCGCCCACCATCCGGCGCGACCGGAGTCGGCTCGGCCAGCAACACCGGCGCAACCGGCGCAACCGGCGTCGTTGCGCTGGCCGACGGCACGCTGTTCTGGGGCCGGGGCCTCGGTGCCGAGGGCGAAGCCGTCGGCGAGCTCTGCTTCAACACCGCGATGACCGGTTATCAGGAGGTCATGACTGACCCGAGCTACGCCGGCCAGATCATCACCTTCACCTTCCCCCATGTCGGCATTGTCGGCGCCAACGCCGAAGATATCGAAGGCCCCAACCCGCATGCGCTGGGCTGCGTGATGGCCGAGGCCGTCACCGCGCCGTCCAGCTTCCGAAGCGAGGTGCCGTTCGACCAGTGGCTTGCCCAATGGGGGCGGATCGGCGTTTCCGGCGTCGATACCCGCGCCATCACCCGGCGCATCCGCAAACTCGGCGCGCCCAACGCCGTCATTGCCCACGCAAAGGATGGCCGGTTCAACATCGATGCGTTGGTGGCGACTGCGCAGGCGTGGTCGGGCCTCGAAGGCCTCGATCTCGCCAAAGACGTATCCTGCACCCAGAGCTGGCGGTGGGATGAAGGCCCCTGGAAGCTGGGGGAAGGCTATCGGCCCGGGCATCTTCCAGCGGATGCCCCCCATGTCGTCGCCATCGATTATGGCATCAAGCGCGCCATCCTGCGGCAGCTGGTCGACGCCGGCGCGCGAGTTACAGTCGTTCCCGCCACCGCCAGCTTCGAGGAGATCATGGCCTTGAACCCCGATGGCCTGTTCTTGAGCAATGGCCCCGGAGACCCGGCCGCAACCGGCATCCACGCCGTGCCTACCATCCAGCAGTGGCTGGCCACCGGGAAGCCGCTGTTCGGCATCTGCCTTGGCCACCAGCTCCTCGGCCTCGCGATCGGTGCGAAAACCGAAAAGATGCACCAGGGCCATCGCGGCGCGAACCACCCCGTCCAGCAGCTTTCGGACGGCAAGGTGGAAATCACCAGCATGAACCACGGCTTCACCGTGCTGGCCGAAAGCCTGCCGGACAATGCGCGCCCCACCCATATCAGCCTGTTCGACCAGACATTGTGCGGGCTCGAGCTGACCGACCGGCCCGTCTTTTCGGTCCAGCACCACCCCGAGGCGAGCCCCGGACCGCAAGACAGCTACTATCTGTTCAAACGCTTTGTGGAGGGGCTGAAGTGATGCGCGATGTTCCCGAAATCGATCCCGTACAGCTCGCAGCCGAAATCGCCGCCGATGCCGAAATCCTCCAGGCGCTGGCCGACAATGGCGACGTCGCCACGCTTGTCCGCCCCATCGATCTCCACTTCAAGGGCCCGCAGGACAGGATCGAGGCGCTCGCCGAAGCGGCAGACGAGCTCGGCCTCGAATTCCTGGAATTCGGTGAATATGAAGATGGCGAATGGGCGGCGGATTTCAGCATCACCGGCACCACCGAACCCGAAGCCATGGCGGCGCTGACGAAGCGCGCGCTGGAAATCGAGCAGGCCTACAGCGTCGAATATGATGGCTGGGGCTGCGCTGCAAATGATGGAACCGAAAGCTGATGCCCAGGCGCACCGATATCCAGTCCATCCTCGTCATCGGCGCCGGCCCGATCATCATCGGCCAGGCCTGCGAGTTCGATTACAGCGGCACCCAGGCCGTGAAGGCGCTGCGCAGCGAAGGCTACCGGGTCATCCTCGTCAACTCCAACCCGGCCACCATCATGACCGATCCGGAGCTGGCCGACGCCACCTACATCGAGCCGATCACGCCCGAGATCGTGGCGAAGATCATCGAGAAGGAGCGGCCCGACGCCGTGCTTCCCACCATGGGCGGGCAGACCGCGCTCAACACCGCGCTTGCGCTCGCCAAGAACGGCACGCTGGAAAAGTTCGGCGTCCAGCTCATCGGGGCAGATGCAAAGGCCATCGAGAAGGCGGAAGACCGGCTGAAGTTCCGCGACGCGATGGATGCAATCGGCCTTGAATCCCCCCGCTCCGTCCTCGCCCGAAGCCTTGAGGAAGCGTTGAAGGCGCTCGATATCGTGGGGCTTCCCACCATCATCCGCCCGTCGTTCACGCTTGGCGGCACCGGCGGCGGCATCGCCTACAACCGCGAGGAGTTCACCAGGATCGTGCTCGGCGGGCTCGATGCCAGTCCCACCACCGAAGTGCTGGTCGAGGAATCCGTGCTCGGCTGGAAGGAGTATGAGATGGAGGTCGTCCGCGACAAGGCGGACAACTGCATCATCATCTGCTCGATCGAGAATATCGACCCGATGGGAACCCACACCGGGGATTCCGTCACTGTCGCGCCGGCGCTCACGCTGACCGACAAGGAATATCAGATCATGCGCAACGCCTCGATCGCGGTACTGCGCGAGATCGGGGTGGAAACCGGCGGCTCGAACGTCCAGTTCGCAGTCAATCCAGTTGACGGCCGGCTTCTCGTCATCGAGATGAACCCCCGCGTCAGCCGCTCTTCGGCGCTGGCGTCGAAGGCCACGGGGTTTCCCATTGCCAAGGTCGCAGCGCTGCTCGCCGTCGGCTACACGCTGGATGAGCTGCCCAACGACATCACCCGGGTAACGCCCGCCAGCTTCGAACCCACGATCGACTATGTCGTCGTCAAGATTCCGCGCTTTGCGTTCGAAAAATTCAAGGGCTCCGACAGCACGCTCGGAACCGCGATGAAGTCGGTCGGCGAAGTCATGGCGATCGGCCGCAACTTCTCCGAATCGCTGCAAAAAGCCCTGCGCGGTCTGGAAACCGGCCTCACCGGCCTCGACGAACCCGAAGACCTGGTCCACGCCTCCAAGGGTGAAATTCTGGCCGCGCTGGCCCGCCGCCAGCCAGACCGGCTGCTGATCGCGGCCCATGCGCTGCGTGTTGGCATCGTGCCCGGCGAAGTGTCGCGCGTCTCGTTCTACGACCCCTGGTTCGTGGACCGTCTCGCCGAAATCATCGCGGCCGAAGCCCACGTCCGGGACCATGGCCTGCCGGCGGATCTCCGTCCGCTCAAGGTCATGGGTTTTTCCGACGCCCGGCTGGCGAAACTTGCAGGCACGAGCGAAACACAGGTTCGCGCCGCGCGGCACGCGGCAGGCGTCCGCCCGGTGTTCAAGCGCATCGATACCTGCGCTGCCGAGTTTGAAAGCCTGACGCCCTACATGTATTCAACCTACGGCGGCACCGAATGCGAATCCGAGCCGACGACGGCGAGGAAAATCGTCATTCTGGGCGGTGGCCCCAACCGTATCGGCCAGGGCATCGAGTTCGACTATTGCTGCTGCCACGCCGCCTTCGCGCTCGGCCCCGAAAGCCGGGGCGGCGCCGGCTATGAAACCATCATGGTCAATTGCAACCCGGAAACGGTCAGCACAGACTACGACACCTCCGACCGCCTCTATTTCGAGCCATTGACCGCCGAAGACGTGCTCGAACTGCTGCATGTCGAAATGCAGGCCGGAACGCTCGAAGGCGTCATCGTGCAGTTCGGCGGGCAGACCCCGCTGAAACTCGCCCGCGCGCTGGAAGCCGCCGGCATCCCCATCCTTGGCACCAGCCCGGATGCCATCGACCTCGCCGAAGACCGGGAACGCTTTTCCGCGCTGGTCGAGCGCCTCGGCCTGAAGCAGCCCGCCGGCGGCATGGCGCGCAGCCGCGAAGAAGCCATCGCGGTTGCCGAACGCATCGGCTACCCCGTGCTCATGCGCCCGTCCTATGTGCTGGGCGGCCGCGGCATGGAGATCGTGGAGACCACCGCCAACCTCGAAACCTACATCGAAACCGCAGTCCGCGTGTCGGGCGACAGCCCTGTCCTCATCGATCGCTACCTGCGCGATGCCATCGAAGTCGATGTCGATGCGCTGGCCGATGGGGAAACCGTGCACATCGCGGGCGTGATGCAACATATCGAGGAAGCCGGCGTCCATTCCGGAGACAGCGCCTGCTCGCTGCCGCCACATAGCCTCACGCCCGGCATCATCGCCGAAATCCATCGCCAGGCCGAAATCCTTGCCCGCGCACTCGATGTGCGCGGCCTCATGAACATCCAGTTCGCGGTGCAGGCCGAACGGCCCGAGCCCCTGTCCGACAGCAATTTCGAGCTCTACCTCATCGAGGTGAACCCGCGCGCCAGCCGGACCGTGCCCTTCGTCGCCAAGGCGCAGGGCCGCGCCTACGCCAAGATCGCAGCCCGGGTGATGGCCGGCGAAAAGCTCGCCAGTTTCGATCTCGCGCCCCGTGGCCACGGCCATGTCTCCGTGAAGGAAGCGGTGTTTCCCTTCGCCCGTTTCCCCGGAACCGATCCTGTCCTGTCGCCCGAAATGAAATCAACTGGCGAAGTCATGGGCATCGACGATGATTTCGCGATGGCCTTTTACAAAAGCCAGCTCGGCGGCGGCGTCGTCCTGCCGCAATCGGGCAAGGTCTTCATTTCGGTGAAGGATACCGACAAGCCCCAGGTGCTGGATGCCGCCAAGGGTCTTGCGAACATGGGCTTCACCATTGTGGCCACGCGCGGCACGGCGGCGTGGCTCGAAGGGGAAGGGGTGCCCGTCTCCATCATCAACAAGGTGCTCGAAGGCCAGCCGCATATCGTGGACGCCATCACCGATGGCGGCATCGCAATGATCTTCAACACCACCGAAGGTGTGCAATCGCTCAAGGATTCCGAATCGATTCGCATGGCGGCCTGGGCGCGCAAGATCCCGATCTTCACGACTGCGGCTGCCAGCGACGCGACGGTGAAAGCCATCGCTGCCGTCCGCGAACGGCCGCTGACGGTCAAGCCGATCCAGAATTATCACGCAGCAACCGGCGCCTGATGGAGCTGCCCGATATCGCGAACATCGTCGGCGCGGTCGGCACTGTCGGGATGGGCCTCATGGGCCTGCTGTTCCCGCACACGGCTGCCCGCATCGTCGGGCTCAGGCCGGTCGGCGGGGCAGGGCGGTCGGAATTCCGCGCCACTTTCGGCGGGCTGTGGATCGCGCTGGGGCTGGTGCCGCTCATCAGCGGGGCGCCGCTGGCCTATCTGGTGCTGGGTCTTGGCTGGGCCTTCAAGGCAATCGGCAGGGTCATATCGATCGTTCTGGACCGCGCGGGAGACAGGCAGAACTGGCGTGCGGTGGTGCTGGAGGCCAAATTTGCAGCGCTGGTGCTGGCCGGTGCGCCGTTTGCGCTTCTTGTTGCCGGGCTGGGTTGATCACAGCCATGGTGGGCCAGGCTGCAACGCAGCCAAACGGAAGCCAGGCTGTAACGCAGCCATTGGTAGCGACGGTGCAATGCAGCACACTTGCAGAACCCCGCAGCGCTGCTTACACTTGGAGTCCGAAACCGGCTTGTCCCATTTTTCCTTCCGACCGGTACGGTTGGCACGCAACGACATGAAAGTGCCGGCCAGCCCGCCTGTCAGACCCTGATAGCAGAGTGATTGCACAAACAATGGCCACGATCGAAAAGGTACCGATGCTTGCCGAAGGGCATCAGTTTCTCGTGAAGCAACTGAAGCAGCTCAAGGAAATTGATCGCCCCGAAAATGTCGAGGCGATCGAGGAAGCGCGCGCGCACGGGGATCTCTCCGAAAACGCGGAATATCATGCCGCCAAAGAGCGGCAGGGCCATATCGAAGCCCATATCGTGGATTATGAGGACAAGCTCGCACGCGCCTTTGTCATCGATCCGACCACGCTGTCGGGCGACAAGGTCCTGTTTGGCGCAACCGTTCTCCTGCTCGACGAAGATGAAAAGCCGATCACCTACCAGGTCGTGGGCGAGGTGGAGGCCGATGCCCGCAACGGCCGGATCAGCTTCAATTCGCCGCTCGGCCGTGCCCTGATCGGTCGCAGCATCGGCGAGGAAGTGGAAGTCGTGACCCCGTCGGGCGATCGCAGTTACCAGATCAAGAGCGTCGAGTTCAAATAGACCGTCTGCCGACAGGCATGGATAATCCGGCAGCACCACAGGCGGAAAACCCGCCCGGACTGCGAGCAGGACCGCTGCCGGAAGCGCAAACGCCACCAGAACCGGGAAGGGGGCCGGCCATGAAGCCGTTCAAGCCGCCCACCGCCCATGCCACGCGGGTAATCCTGATTGCCTGCGTGGTGCTGCAACTCGTGGCCATCATGCTGGGGCCGGATGTCTATCAGGGCCTCATGCTGGCGGCCGGCCTCGTTCCGGCGCGCCTTACCGGTGACGTCATCGGGCTGCAGGGCACTGTTCCCGCGCCGCTCACGCTCGTCACACATATCTTCCTCCATGGTGGCCTGCTCCACCTTGCCATGAACATGGTGTTCCTCGCCTGGATCGGCCGGCAGGTGGAATGGCTCCTCGGCCCGGCCCGGATGGTGCTGCTGTTCCTTGTTGGCGGTATCGCCGGTGGCCTGCTCCAGGTTTTCATGACGCCTGGTTCCATCATCCCCATCGTCGGCGCCTCGGGTGCGATATCGGCCGTGTTCGCCACCTATGCGCTGTTGTTCGCCAAGGCAGGCGAAGCGCCGGCCTCGCTGTTCGGGGTCCGTATTTCGGGGGAAACCGTGCTGGCCTTGCGCTACGGCGCGCTGTGGATTGGCCTGCAACTTCTGACGGCAGTTGCGTTCAACACGCCGGGCGGCGGTGGCATCGCAATCTGGGCGCACATTGGCGGCTTCGTCGCCGGCCTGCTGTTCGGCCTGCCCTTCATCCGCCACCGCAAGGGCGACGAGATCGAGCAATAGCGCGGTGCCGGAGCCTGTTTCGGGCCGGTGAAATCGCCTGCATCCAAAAACCCACGCCGTTAACCCGCTGGATGGAGCAGCGGTTCCGATGCAATCCGGATGCGCCCCGGTTCAGTCGGTTCAGGGCGGTGGATTACCCCGCCGGCGCCCAGCGCACGGTTGCGCCCGGCCCCAGCGGCCATTCGAAATGCACCCAGGCCGCGGTCATCGCAATGCCGACAACCATGAAGCACAGCGCATAGGGCAGCATGAGCGCAAGCAACGATCCCACGCCCATCCGCTTGTCCCAGCGCTGGCAATAGGTCAGGATCAGCGGGAAATAGGCCATCAGCGGGGTCATGATGTTGGTGAAGCTGTCGCCCATCCGGTAAGCCGCCGTCGTCATCTCGGGCGAAATGCCCACCAGCATGAACATCGGGACCACAACGGGAGCAAGCGCGCTCCATTTGGCAGTCGCCGAGCCGATGAACAAATCCAGGAACGATGAAAACAGCAGCACCCCCACCAGCAGCAGCGGGGCTGGCAGCGCCATCGCCTTCAGAATTTCCGCGCCGCTGATGGCGGCAATCGGCCCCAGCCTGGACCAGTTGAACATCGCCACGAAATGGGCCGCGAAAAAGGCGAACACGATATAGGGCGCCATCGTTCGCATGCCCTCCGTCATCATCACCACCACATCCCGGTCGCTGCGCACGGTGCCGGTGCCCGTGCCGTATGCAATGCCGGTCGTCGCGAACAGGATCGCCACAAAGGCGATGAGGCTGGCAAAAAACGGCTGCAACCGCTCAACCCCTTCGGCCTGTTGGTTCACCAGCGGGGCAAAACCCGGCCACAGCGAAAGCAGGGCCGCGATCCCCAGCACCACCAGTGCTGTCCACCCGGCCCGGCGCAGCCCCAGCCGTTCCTTCAGCGTTACGGCCGATCGCTCCAGCTCTTCGCGAAGGGCCTCGTCATCACTGCCGGTCCAGAGGCCCAGCCGGGGCTCCACCACCCGGTCGGTCAGATACCAGATGATGGGCACGAAGAGCACCACCACCGCAAGGCTGAACCACCAGATGCCCAGCGGATTCATGGTCCAGGTCGGATCGATGATCCGCGCGGCTTCCTGCGTGAAACTGAACAGCAGCACATCGAGCTGCCCGGGCACGACATTGCCGGCAAACCCGCCCGACGTCGCCGCAAAGGCCGCCGCAATCCCCACGATCGGATGCCGCCCGACTGTCGCGTACAATAGCCCCGCCAGCGGGATATACACCACGAATGCCGCATCCGATGCGTGGTGCGCCACCATCCCGATGATCGCCACAACCGGCGTCAGCCACAGGCGCGGCACATCTTTCAGCGAAGCCCGGATCAGCGCACTGAACAGGCCCGACCGTTCCGCGACCGCTGCGCCCAGCATCACCAGCAGCACGAACCCCAGCGGCGCAAAGTTGGTCAGCGTCCGGGGCATTTCGGAAAAAAGGCGCCGCAGATTGGCTTCGGAAAACAGGCTTTCTGCTTGATAGGTGATAACCCCGTCGCCCAGTGTCGCGAACGGTGGCGGCGTATCGCCGGTGAAAGGCAAAGATGCGGTCCAGCCCGAGGCGGCACCCAGCGCCGAAAGCGCCATCAGCAGCGCGATCAGCCAAACGAACAGCATCACAGGATCGGGCAATTTGTTGCCGATCCGCTCGATCGTGGCGAGGAAACCCCGCACCGGCGGCGCGTCGGGTGCCGCCGAAAGACCACGCAGGCCCGGCGGCGCGTCGGGCGCTGCGGCACGGCCGGTCAGCCGGGGCTCAGGTTCGTCTGCCAATCCGCCCTCCCCGGCCGCAACGGTTGCAGCATGGGGGAGCATATCGGAAAGCGCAACCGGGCCTTTCGCGGCCCGGCGCGGCACTAGTGGGCCGTTCGCAGCCCGGCCGGGCCTACCGGCCCATTTCCTTTTCGAGGTTGTCGACGATTGCCTGGAAGAACATCTCGGTCGTCATCCAGGCCTGGTCAGGCCCGATCAGCAGCGCGAGGTCCTTCGTCATCTTTCCCTGCTCGACCGTCTCCACGCAGATCCGCTCCAGCGTTTCGGCGAACTGCGTCACTTCGGGCTGGTCATCCAGCTTGCCGCGATGCTTCAGCCCGCCCGTCCAGGCAAAGATGCTTGCGATCGGGTTGGTGCTGGTCTGCTTGCCCTGCTGGTGCTGGCGGTAATGGCGCGTCACCGTGCCGTGGGCGGCTTCGGCTTCGACCGTCTTGCCGTCGGGCGTCATCAGCACCGATGTCATCAGCCCCAGCGAACCGAAGCCCTGGGCCACCATGTCGGATTGCACGTCGCCGTCATAATTCTTGCAGGCCCAGATGAACTTGCCGCTCCACTTCAGCGCGGACGCGACCAGATCGTCGATCAGCCGGTGCTCATAGACGATGCCCAGCTTCTGGTACTGCGTCTTGAACTCGCGCTCATACACATCCTGGAAGATGTCCTTGAAACGCCCGTCATAGGCCTTCAAGATCGTATTCTTGGTCGACAGATACACCGGCCATTCCCGCAGGATGCCATAGTTCAGGCACGAACGGGCAAAGTCCCGGATGGAATCATCCAGATTGTACATCCCCATGGCAACGCCGGACGATGGATAATCGAACACCTCATGCTCGATTTCCTGCTTCCCGTCCTCGCTCACCCATTTCATGGTCAGCCTGCCGGCGCCCGGAACGCGGAAGTCCGTTGCGCGATACTGGTCGCCAAACGCGTGGCGGCCAATGACGATCGGGTCGGTCCAGCCCGGCACAAGGCGCGGGACGTTGGAAATCACGATCGGCTCGCGGAACACCACGCCGCCAAGGATATTGCGGATGGTGCCGTTCGGGCTCTTCCACATCCGCTTCAGGCCGAACTCCTTCACCCGGTCCTCGTCTGGCGTGATGGTCGCGCACTTCACGCCGACGCCGTGCTCGCGAATCGCGTTTGCCGCGTCCACGGTCACCCGGTCGTCGGTGCGGTCGCGCTCCTCGATCCCCAGATCATAATAGCGCAGGTCCACGTCCAGAAAGGGCAGGATCAGCTGTTCACGAATCCACTGCCAGATGATCCTGGTCATTTCATCGCCGTCCAGCTCGACGACTGGGCCCTTCACCTTTATCTTGCTCATGCCACCTCGGTTGTGTGTGTTCGATCGTTGCGGCAGTCCTTAAGGGCGCACCAGCCTTGCGGCAAGCGGACAGGTTTCAAGCGTGCGTCAGCCTTGCGGCAAGCGCGGGAACACCGGGAAGCACTTCGACATGCGAAAGGATGTCCGCGCCCGAAAAACCTGAGGCCACCACATGCTCCAGCAGCGCGGTGAACGGCGCCCAGAAAGCGCCGTCCCCCATCAGCCAGATCGGCTTTGCATGCAGCCGCAGGTTGCGCCAGCTCATCACCTCGATCAGCTCGTCCAGTGTTCCCAGCCCCCCTGGCAGCGCCAGCACCGCATCGGCTCGCTCGAACATCACCGCCTTTCGCGTGTGCAGGCTGTCCACCACGGTCATGTCCTCGCACAGGGGTTCGGCCACTTCCCAGTCCTTCAGGAACCGGGGGATCACCCCCTCGGCCGTTCCGCCGCCCGCCAGCGCCGCGCGCCCGGCCTCGCCCATCAGCCCCAGCGCGCCGCCGCCATACACGAGCCCGATTCCACGGCTTGCGAACAAACGCCCCACGTCGGCCGCCAGGGCGGCATGGCGGGGGTCGGCCCCCACGCGCGAACCGCAAAATACAAGCACGCGGCGGAAGGTCTCGCCTGAGGGCGGGGCAGGCGGCGGCGTATCCAGCGGATGTGTGTGCATCTCCTGCACTTAGCAGCATGGGGTTGGCTCACAACCGGCAACGGGGGAACCACAACAGCGGGTGCGCCAACTTTGCCCATTGCGGAGTGCGCCGTGCGGGCGCTAATGGCCGCCAAATTTCCTCAACGGTTTCATCACAGGGACATCCAATGGCCACAACGCCCGAAACCATGACAGACGGAGCCGACGGTGTACGCCGCCGTGATTTCATCTACGTCGCGACAGGCGCGTTTGCCGCCGTTGGTGCTGCCGCCGTCGTGTGGCCATTCGTCAACCAGATGAACCCGTCGGCCGATGTCCGCGCACTGGCCACAATCGAAATCGATCTTTCGTCGATCCTGCCAGGCCAGGCCATCAAGACAATCTGGCAGTCAAAGCCGGTTTTCGTCCGCAATCTTACCCCTGTCGAGCAGGATGAAGCCAACAAGGTTCCGCTGGCAGAGCTGCGCGACCCGCAGACGCTGGCCGATCGCACCAAAGACGGCAACCGGAACTGGCTGATCACCCTTGGCATATGCACCCATCTGGGCTGCGTGCCGCTAGGCGCTTCCGAGGGCGAGAACAAGGGCGACTACGGCGGCTATTTCTGCCCGTGCCACGGCTCCCACTACGATACCGCCGCCCGTATTCGCCGCGGCCCGGCACCAACGAATCTCTTCGTGCCCGCCTACGCCTTCAAGACCCCCACTCTGATCGAGATTGGATGATCCCATGAGCTTTCCCTGGGCAAACCAATATCAACCCAAGTCCCCGCTCATGCAGTGGGTCGATAGCCGGCTGCCGCTGCCACGGCTGGTCTACAACAGTGTGGGCGCTGGCTACCCGGTTCCGCGCAACATCAACTATCTCTACAATTTCGGGGTGCTCGCCGGCATCGCGCTGATGATCCAGATCATCACCGGCATCGTGCTTGCGATGCACTATTCGGCCCATATCACCACCGCGTTCGACAGCGTCGAGCATATCATGCGGAACGTGAATTCCGGCTGGCTCATCCGCTACATGCACATGAACGGTGCCAGCTTCTTTTTCATCGTCATCTACATCCACATTTTCCGTGGCCTGTATTACGGCAGCTACAAGGCGCCGCGCGAAATGGTCTGGATGCTCGGCGTCCTCATCCTTCTGCTCATGATGGCAACCGCGTTCATGGGTTATGTTCTTCCCTGGGGCCAGATGAGCTTCTGGGGTGCGCAGGTCATCACCTCGCTGTTCAGCGCCATCCCGCTGGTGGGTGAATCCATCCGCATCTGGCTCGTCGGTGGCTTTGCACCCGATAACGCCACCATCACCCGCTTCTTCTCGCTGCACTATGTCTTGCCGTTCGTGATCCTCGGCGTGGTCATCCTGAAGATCTGGGCCCTGCATATTCCGGGCTCCACCAACCCGACGGGTGTCGATGTCCAGGGCCCGCAGGATACGCTGCCCTTCCACCCGTATTTCACCGCGAAGGACTTCTTCTCGCTGACCATCTACCTGATGCTGTTCAGCGCGTTCGTCTTCTTCATGCCCAACGCGCTCGGCCATCCGGACAATTACATTCCGGCCAACCCGCTCTCCACCCCGGCGCACATCGTTCCGGAATGGTATCTGCTGCCCTTCTACGCCATCCTCCGGGCCTTCACGATCGACTTCCTGTGGATCCCGGCGAAGCTCTGGGGCGTGATCGCGATGTTCGCGTCGATCCTGCTGCTGTTCTTCCTGCCATGGCTGGATACCAGCCGCGTGAAGTCGGCAACCTACCGCCCGCTCTACAAGAAGTTCTACTGGGTGCTGTTCGTGAACATGTTCCTGCTGGGATATGTCGGCGCAATGCCCGCAGAAGAGCCCTATGTGCGGATCGGGCAGATCGCCACGGCTTACTATTTCGCGCACTTCCTCATTATCATGCCGCTCTTGTCCTTCATCGAGAAGCCGCTTCCGCTGCCCAACAGCATCGCGGAAAGTGTCTTCGCCAAGGCAGGCAAGAAGCCGGTAACGGTCGGAGCCGTGCCGTCTGCGGCACAACCGGCACCGGCTGAATAAAGGGTCATCATCATGGTTCGTCTCTTCGGCTTCGGTGCCGGCCTCATCTTCGTCCTTGCTCTCCTCATCGGGGCCGTCATCCCGCGTGAGGCTTCGGTCGAGGATCCCGTCAAGAAGCTCCACCTCTACCCGCGAGAAGCCAATCTGGCCCATGATGGCCCGTTCGGACTCGGCGTGTTCGGCACCTTTGATCGCGCCCAGCTTCAGCGTGGATACCAGGTGCACAAGGAAGTCTGCTCGGCCTGCCACGGGCTGGAGCGCATCGCGTTCCGCAATCTTGGCGATCTCGGTTTCACCGATGCCGAAGTGAAGGCTCTGGCCCGCGCGTCCGAAGTGCCCACCATCAACCCGCAAACCGGCGAACCGGCCATGCGTCCGGCGCTCCCGTCGGATTACATTCCGCCGCCGTTCCCGAACGAGACGGTTGCGCGCCTTGCCAACAACAATGCGCTTCCGCCTGATCTTTCGCTCATCGTGAAGGCTCGCCCGGATGGCCAGAACTACCTCTATTCCCTGCTCACCGGCTACGACAAGCCGGTGCCTGCCGGTCATGATGTTCCCGTCGGGCTGACCTACAATCCCTATTTCCAATCGGTGAACATCGCGATGATGAAGCCGCTGAACGACGGCCAGATCACCTACGCAGACGGTACCGAAGCAACGGTCGAGCAGATGTCGCTGGACGTCACCGCCTTCCTGCGCTGGGCGTCCGAGCCCGAACTGGAAATCCGCCGGCAGACCGGCGTCGCGACGATGATCTTCCTGTTCATCCTGTCGATCCTGTCGTTCCTCACCTATCGCAAGGTGTGGGCGAACCTGAAATAGGCCGCCACGGCCACTGGAATGCAGGCGGGCGGTAACCTTCGGGTTGCCGCCCGCTTCTTGTCGGCATCCAGCCGGCGCACCATACCGGCGCACCATGCCGCACTCGCCAACGGCGGCGCGCGGCCCTACATGCGGCGCATGGCTTCTCCTCCCAATCCCGAACAATCCACCCTCTCGGGCCGCATCGCACGCTTTGCCAAGGTCGGCGCAAACCTCGGCGGCTTTGCCACCGGGGTCGCTGCCGCCCGTGTCGGCGGTCGCGCGCTCGATGATCCGAAGAACGCCGTCGAACTGAAGCGGGTGCTGGGCGAACTCAAGGGCCCGCTGATGAAGCTCGCGCAGATCCTGGGCAACATCCCCGATGCCGTCCCTCCCGAATTCGCAAGGCAGCTTTCCGAACTTCAGGCCAATGCCCCGCCCATGGGCGCCGGCTTCGTGCGCCGTCGCATGGTCGGCGAACTGGGCGCGGACTGGCGGCAGAAATTCGTCGATTTCACG
>Ga0335395_10000166_pt1 | contig 42655 bp, 64 predicted proteins | sample MAT02_FD_205744 | JGI IMG/M metagenome (GOLD analysis project Ga0335395, IMG submission 205744) | Freshwater microbial communities from Lake Fryxell liftoff mats and glacier meltwater in Antarctica - MAT-02 (spades assembly) (version 2) ... | reverse complement strand
CAAGCGGGATAAGGTTATGTTCATGTTTGAAAACCTTAGCCCGGCCCAATTCACAAGCTTGCAAAATTTGTTTTGCTATGACCTAGTGGTCTATTTTGGCACAGCGGATAATAACGTTTGGGGCAAGCGGGTAGGGCTGAACATCCAAGGGTTTCCGACTAGGGGCAAAATCGTAATGAACACCCCCGTAAAAGGTGAAGAATTGATAGCCCCAAGAAACTTTGCCGTTGAATTTTCATTGGATGATGCTTTCTGGTACTCATTTTTGGTAGAAACAAAAACCAACTTTATCAACATCCTTTAGCCATGAGCCACTACAAAATAGAAGTTTTAGAAGGGGATTCGTGGCAGGAAAAAGAATTTTGTTTGCGCCAAGCGGTGGCCCTATTGAGATACTCAGATGCTAAGGGCCGCAAATTTGCCCGCGTATCTCCCACGGGCAAAACATTTGCAGAAATGGAATCCGAATTTGGTACCCTTGGCCCAGATGAAGACTGTAAAGGATGTAATGAAGACGCCGCGATGAAACCAGCAGCCAAACGAAAATGAGGGTCAGGAAATTGTTTTCGGCGTTCGTGGCCCAATTTGCAAAAGCAGAACTAGAAAAAAGGATAATGATAGCGATGAAATCCGCTACCGTTATTAATTCTGGGGAAATGGCAGACGCGAACGCCGAAACGATTTACTCAGGCAAAAGATCTGATAATACCCGGATTGGGCCAAGGTATTCCCCCAGGACCAGGACCATAAAAGCAAGGAAGTCACAACCGTTTGACCGGGTAACGCTCAGGGACACGAAGGCATTCCATGACAGCATCAAGGTCGCGGCCGGGCAAAATTCCCTTACCTATTCCGCAACAGATGAGAAAACGCCCAAGTTGCTCGACAAATATGGTGATGAGGTGCTTGGGTTGTCGGCCAGCGATTGGCAAAAGCAATTTAGGGATGAATACACCTCGCAACTGATTGGCGAACTACGTAGAAAAATAAAGAAGCAATGATCCTTGTCCCGCAATATCCCAGCTTTGCCAATAATATGTTTTTTGAGTTTGTTGGCAAGGAATTCGCCGATGCGATAATCCAAGCCGCTTGGCTTGATGTCGTTTTCCCGATTGGCAAAGTCGTGAACGGGCAAATGATCGGCCACAATGGCGGGACGGAACACTTGGAACTTAGGCCCGACGATTCTTTCAGATCCTTGGCCTACATGTTTCCCACCGAGCCGATGATCGCCGTGAGTGACCAAACTTACACCTTTGATTGGTCTGTTGTTGTGTTTGCAAATCTGGACAGGATAATAAAAACCACCATCCCCAGCGGCCGATACCATGCAGCGCTTGCCCTTGAACTCACCCAAAAAATCAAGTACAACGTTTGGGGATTTTCAAAGCAACTCAAAAATATGACCCTTGAAAGCGCAAGTGACATCTTTGATGAGACCCCCGAAATTGATGAAGGTTTTACAAAAGCCCCATTTTGCGCTTTCCGTTTAAATTACGAAATTACAATTAGTCAAAACTGTATAACGCCCGTAATCCCAAATATTGAGCTTTGCCTATGACAGCAGGATTATTTGACTTTGTTGATGAGCCATACCTAAATAACTACTATTGGCAACTCAAAGAACTGGAAAAAGAGCAGCGGGCATTGGCCTTGATGACCAAGACAGCGGCCAGAAAAGCAATCCGGGCACACCACAAAACCAAGAAACTGCTTGAGCAAACAGCCGAAAAATTGGAGCAAATGAACGAGCAAATCCAATCATTCAAACCACGACAGAACTAACATGAAAATACAGTTTGAAAACGGAGAAACCTTAGAAATAGTGGGCGACCCAAAGAAGGTTGGCGCGGCACAGTTCAACCAGCTAAGAATCATCGCCGCAAGGATGACCTCCCTTTGCAGCACCCCGGCCGCAATCCGGGACAAGTTTGAAAACATCGTCAATGCAATTGATTTGGATATAGAATCAGCTAAAAAGATGATCCAAGAGGCTTATTACTCTTGCCATTGCGCCATTTCGGACAATGAGGCCCTACATGAAGCCTTTGGTTACATTGTAGCAACCCCGACCGAAGCCGCCGCGATGGACAGGGATGCGGCTAAAGACAAATACCAATCCTTTGCAATGAAGGGCCTTACCCAAGCCCAACTCGAGGAGGCCGTTGGTTTTTTTTTGAAAAGGTTGGGGCTGGATTGAATTACCGGTTTGCCGGGTATTTTAAAAATAATGAAGTTGGCACACTTACAAAACACAGGGCAGCCGTTTACTGGACACTTCAAACAGTCATATTGCCAGACGACGAAAACGCGGAAATTAATTTGGTGCAAGCCGCAACCGACTTACTGAAAGACCGCAAGACTTATAATTGGAATGAGCAATCGCAAGACTATCACCCGCTCCAATCGGAAAAAGAGTTTGACGCGCTTTGCATCCATATTCAAAAAAACACCGGGGTTAATCCCGAGGCACTATCTATTTATAAGTTCATTGCAATCATAGAAGCCCTGTCCAACTCCCAGCAACCGTCATGAACCCGATCAAATATAGCGACCTCTTTGATTTTGGCGATGCCTCAGAACCGGCCAAATTCGTCACGCAGGTTCAGGAAATGGAAAAAGCCCTGGGCGAATTGCAAAAAGCAGCCCAGAATGTATCAGCCTCGGCCACACGGACAATGGCAGCCAATGCCAACGCCGCCCAAGCCGCCGCCCAAAGGATTGTGCAAGCAACCCTTGATGAAATTGCAGCACTGAACCAGCAAGCCAATGCCCTGAGAAACAGCACCGCCGCCGCAAGACAGGCCCAGACCCAAGCCCAAGCCCAAGGCCAAACCCTCGGCGAACTACGCAAACAACTGTCCCAACTGACAAGCCAATACGACGTGACCGCCAACACTGCCGGAACAATGGATCAACAGATCCGGGACACGACACAGGCAATCAAGCTGAACCAGCAAGCAATCAAGGCCGCCCAAGCCGACACGACACAGGCCAATAACATAAATATTGCAAGCCTGAAAACATATAACGAGCAAAGCAACGCCCTAAACAGGCTCAGGCAGCGATACCGCGAACTTAATCCGGCAATTGCGGGACAAGCTGCCGAAATGCAAAGACTATTGGTCAAGATTCAAAAGCTTGACACAGCGGTAAAGGGGACGGACAAGACGCTCGGCAATTTTCAGAGGAACGTGGGCAACTATCCGAAAGGGTTGGCCCTGCTTGGTGCTTTGCCCGGCGGCGGGGACATTGCTTCACTTTTGAGCGGGGCGGGTGGGGCAGCCGCCGCGATCGGGCTGGTTGTTGCGGGTATTGCGGGAATTGTTACCGGGATGGGCAAGGCCGAGCAAGCCTTTATAAAGTTTGAGGCCCTACAAAAAGGACTCAAAGCCGCTTCCGACAACGCACTGGAGGCTGAGGTCAACATGAACTTCCTCTTTGATACGGCCGATCGGTTGGGGTTAAAAGTTGATGATTTGGGGGATAGCTTTAAATCCTTCACCGCTGCAAGCAAGGGCACAGCAATTGAGGGGCAAAAGGCCCGTGATGTTTTTGAAAGTGTGGCAATCGCCGCGAGCAGCCTTGGCATTTCCGGTGAAGCAACCCAACGGGCATTATTGGCCTTGGGGCAAATGATGAGCAAGGGAAAGGTTCAGGCTGAGGAATTGAGGGGCCAACTTGGAGAGGCTTTACCGGGCGCGTTCGGTCTTATGGCAAAAGGGCTGGGGGTCACCACCCAAGAATTGAATAAAATGCTTGAGCGCGGCGAGGTGCTGGCCTCGGATGCCTTGCCCAAACTGGCCAAAGTCCTGCGTGAAGAATTTGGGGCTGGGGGAGTTACCGACACGTTAGCGGCCTCAACAAACCGGCTCAGCAATGAATTTACAAAATTCTGGACAATACTGGGAACTAGGCTGGCCCCAGCATTGAAGTCGGCAAAAGACGGGATGACCGGCTTCATAAAGCTTTTGAACTTTATGATGCTAACGCAGGATGATTTAAACAAAGACCAGCAGGCTGACAACATAACCGAGACCTTGGCCGCGTTTGAAAAAGGGGAAATAACCAAGGAGAAAATCCTTGAAAAGCGGTATGCAGCGGAAAAAAGGCTTTTGGAAATCCAAGCCGAACTTGAAACGTACAAAGCCACCCTGACCAAGGAGGGGGTAAAAGCCCTAACCCAGTTCTATGAAACTAACAGGTTGAGCATTGAGGGCTATGATGAAGTGTTACGGGCCATTGCAAAAAAGGCGGAAAACGAGACCAAGCAAACAGAGGAAAGAACCTTGGCCGCCCAAGAGGGCAATGCAAAAAAGTCCAAGAAACTGAATGAAGACAGGGTCAAAGACCGGATCGCACAAGAGCGCAAACTATCCGATTTCTTGGATGTAATAGAAGTTGAGCGGATAAAAGTAACAACCTTCAACCTACAAAAAGAACTTGAGGTGTACATGAGCGCAATGGCCGCCAAGGAAGCCGCCGCAAGAAAGAGCAGGCTGCCGGTCAAAAACATAGACTCCCCTTTGGCTGAGGAAAACGCCGACCCAATAGCCAGCCTATTTTCTTTTTCTTCAAACGCGATTGAGGAATTTGATAGCTTCTTTGATTATCAGATGCAGATGATTGAAAATAACAGCGCACTTGCCGCGTCGTTTGGTGGCATAGGCGATGCGTTAAAAACCGCTTTCGGGGATAACCCATTTTCCCGTTTCCTGTCTGGCAGCCTTCAACTATACCAAGCCTTCTTAAAGCTGAAAGAAAACGGCCTTATTTTACAAAGAAAGGACACGCTCGAGACAAATGCCAATACCGCCGCCGCACTCAAAAACGCGGGAGCACAAGGGGCCGCGGCCGTCGGAAAGACCGCCGCCCAAACCGGACTTGGGGCACTTATCAGCGTCCCGGCAGTTTTGGCGGTGCTGGTCTCAGCGATCGGATTGGTAAAGGGACTGTTTGCCGGTGGGTTTGAGGAAGGGACACCTTTCTTGGCAAAAGACAACGCCACCGCACCACTTGGCAAAGATTCCTTGTTCATCAAAGCGGCAAGGGGGGAACGGATATTGTCACACAAGCACAACAAAGAGCTTGGCAATGTTGGGGACAATAATAATTTGGTCAGGCTTGCAAAACTCGGGATAGTGGCCGAGGGCAAGATGAGCGACGTACATGGCATTGGAAGCCAGATATTTACAGTTCAACAAACATTTAACAGTGATGAAATAGCCAAAGCGATAGCCAAGGAAATTAAAGGGCTTCCTTTGGCGGTCAATGTTTGGGATGAGACCGGGTATCATACCCGAACCGAGACCATGGCTAAAGCAACGGCAGCACACAGGAAATGGAATTTTTAACTAACTTTGGGTATGAAGAAAAAAGACAAAATGCCAGCCAAGCCAGCCAAGGGGTCAATGAAGAAACCCGGGAGCGCACCCAAGTATATCAATACGCCATCAACCAAACCGAAAAAGAAATGAGAGATTGTAAACGACAAATAAGGTACGCATTTACATTGCAGAAAGATTACGAATACAAAAGCAACATCGTGGGCCAATTGCTCATCCGTAAGTATTTGAAGATACATACCGATGGGACGATAAAAATACCGGCCGGGTATTCTTGGGATGGGTGCACCCCAAAGTTTTGTTTCTTGGGCACAATTGTGGGGACACCGGATGGGCCAATAATGGAAGACGGATTGCCGCAAACGTACTATGCAAGTCTAGTACATGATGCGCTTTATCAATACCACAGGGGTCATACAATCCCCAGAAAGGTATCAGACTTGTTATTTCTGAAAATGATGAGGGAGGCGGGTTTTAGGTTCGCGAATTTGTATTACAGGGCAACCCGGTTATTATACCCATTGTATAAACTGTTAACTAGGGAATTGAAATGATTACCGTAAAGCTTACCCATGGTTTTTTTGGCGAGTTCATTTGTCCCAACGAGTTCAGGGGTTGGGATAAATTGGAATATAGTTTGGTGCGCTCGGAAAAATACCATGGAGTTTTTGACGGTTTCGGTTTATCGCTTACCTTTTTTGGCCCAGCACTTCGCTTTTTGTCAAGGGCCTATGAACGCGATGGGGCGGATGTTTTTGTTCAGGTTGAAGTAACCGAGGCAAACGGGCTTGGGGATGTGCTCACCACAACGGGCCTGCTTAATTTTTCGGAAGATGCAACGTTCCGAAAACTTGGGACTAACCCAGTTATTGAGCCTGACTTTTTGACCTTGGAAGTTATCCCCGTTGCCAGCGACCTAAAAACGCTACTGGAATCCCGCCGGAAAAATAAGATACAACTCCCGGTAGCCTTGCAAGAGGTGTACAACCTAACAGGCAGCCCATTATTTTGGCAAGATACCCAAAGCACTTTTTTGGACAATACCGATTTTGATGGAAATAGTTTAGAAGACCTGAGATTGTTTCGGCGCGATAAAATATACCTTCACGGCCGGGCAAAGTTCAGGCAATCTATTTTGGGGCCAGAGGCACTACCAGCCGAAAGCACCCAAGGCGGCGCGGGCCTGTTTGATGATGACTGGTGGATTTCGCAAGAATTGAAAGTAAAAAATGATGACTTGCCCGGGGCTTCGGAAACTATCCCGTTTTCAAATGGCAACCCATCCACGATGCCAGCCTTTTTCACGACGGCAAATGTTGCCTCATTTCGGGCCAAAATAAACTATTCGGGCATCGTCCGGTGGCAAAATTCTGGCCTGACCTCAAACTCTTTTTTGCAACTCCGGCTTGGGTATGGGACTTCACCAAACGACAAGTTTATTGTCCTGTTTCAAACTGCCAACAACGTAGGCTTTGGAACGAGCGCGACCCAAGATTTTAACGTCTCCTTTACCGCTTCGTTTTTCCTCAACCCAACCGAATCGGTATGGCTTTATTGGAGGATCGCCCTCCCGCCGGCCGCCGTTGGCATAAACAACACTGTCCAACTATTTACCACCAGCCAAACAGTTGAAATAGGCCGGTATGACTATTCGGACGGGGCATTGCGGGATGGTTATTTCATCCACGAATTTATGGCCGCTATTTTGAGGCACATAATCGGCCGGGAATGCCTGTTTTCATCAGCGATCGGCCGGCCGGATAGTTACCCGACAACTTACGACGATTTTGGGCCAGCAAGCCTATTGTCCGTATTTTCGGGTAAGGGGCTTAGGTTTCAGGTAGGCCCATTGAGCACAAGTTTTGACGAGGCATTTGATAGCTTACAAGCAGTGTTCAGTGTGGGCCTCTGGGTCAACAAGGATACCGACAAAATTACCATTGACATGGCCCGAAACCTTTACAGAAAATCGGTAAAGGCGGCACAGTTTGACAATGTTGAGAATATTTCAATAAGCGTAGCAGGGGACAGGCTTTACAATGAGGCCAGCTTTGCTTATAACAAATATGAGTCGCGCGGGGCCAACCTCGCCCAAGATATACATGGCAAGGTGGGGTTTAATGCCCCGCTCAAGTTTTCCGATAAATCATACAGCCTAAACAGCGCATACTTGGCCAGTGGGGAAAGCATAGACCTCGCAATGAGGAGGCCGGCCGATGGGGAAACCGCCAAAACCGGATATGATGAAGACAAGTTTTTTGTTTGTATAGCCAAAAGTAAGCGGGTAAGAATCCCGGTCTTGGGAGCGGATGCAAACGGCAACTTTATCATTGTCCCCAATTCGGACGTTAAAAACTGGTACCTTTCCCGGTTTTCAATTACCGCTCCGGCCTTTAACCCAATCCCGCTGAGCAGTTTGCCAGTATTTTTTGCTATTGTGAACGGTGGGGCAAACAATGGCATTTATCCATTTGTGGGCATCTTGGCTGGTGGGGTTTTGGACACAGTGCCAGCACTCCCAGACCCAACCCAAATAATTATTGGGCAAACCTACATTGAGGTCATCACAAAGGATGAGGCTTTTGACTACATAGCCCAAACGACCGAAAATTACAGCCTGATCCAAAACTATGAACTTCCTTCGTCGGGGTATAATTTTGACATTTCGCCAACCCGTTCCCTATTGCGGCACAAATGGATGTGGAATCAAGGGATGCTCAAAAAGCCCAACGGCTTGTGGAGATTTGCGGGCGGGGAGGGCAATGTGTTGTTTATAAGCAAAAAAGATGCTGCGCCATTCGGGGCGGATGAATATTTACAAGACCCGTTAAAGCAAAATCAATCCATCGTGTCAAAGGACGACACACTTGGCCCAGTCTCCTTGCCGGAACATATTACGTTTGAAGCCCCAGTAACAATCAAAACATGGCAGTCCCTGATGGAGAATCGGCACGGGGTTGTCTGGGTGAGCAACTCGGATAAGGAACACTTTAAGGGCTACATAATTGAGGCAAAAAGGGTAAGGAACGGGGAGCGGGTAATCGGTAAATTTAAACTTTTGAGGGCTGTATAATGTATTTACCGCTAAACAACGGGCTACGATTTTTCAGGGTAAACGCTTCTTTGGTCTCAATTGAGATTGATTTTGAGCGTGAGACTTATGGCCTGCAAAAGACTTACAGCCACACAAAAGAGCAATACAGCCAACTTGTTGATGGTATGGACATCAGCACTATTCAGGTTATCAGCCCGGTCAATGCAACTATTACAGTCCAAATCTTCAACCCGGCCAATACCCAGATAGCGACAAACTCCATGGCTTTTGTCGGCCTCGCACTTGGCCGGGCCGATAGCCGGGTGTACAACTTTACAATCAATTGGGCGGCCGTGACAGGGTTCAGGGAATGCAGTTACATTGTCATCACCCAGGGGGCGAACCGTTTCCGAAGTGAGCCGATCCGATATGGTGAGCGGGAGTCCCTCTTAAAGCTTGTTTATTCAAACGAGTTTGACCACCTTCAAATCGGTAGCTACTTAAACTGTTTTGAAATGGTGGCCTATATTCCCGGAAGGTTGGTTGAGCCGGAGCAGCCCCGGGAGCTTGATAGCCACATGGACAGCAAATTGGCAGACGTGTATTTGGCCGAGGCCCATTTCAGGGAGCGGACATTGCAGGTTTTTGCTGCACCCCAATACCTTCACCTTATCACCCAATATGCAATCCGGCATGAGCGCTTAACGGTCATTCAAAAGGTAGCAGCCAAAACCTATTTTTCAGATTGGCAATGGCTGCAAAACTACCAAAGCCAACATGTGCCATTTGGCGACCTTTACCCGGCCACAGCAACATTAAAAAAGGTAGCCGACCGGATTAGGGCCATTACCGCCGGAGGTGAAAACTTACTAGTCCCGCTTGTGGCCATCACGAGCGTGACAAGCGTAAACGATACCAGCTTTACGGCCAACTGGTCGGCTAATGGTGCGGATAGTTTTGATGTTCAGTTGAGCACGGATGAGGCATTTGGGACTACCCTTATATCAGTTTCAACCGTTTTAACACAGTTCACCTTTTCGCCGCTGACCCCTTGCACGATTTACTACTACCGGGTTAGGGCGGTATCTTGTGCTGGGGTATCAGCTTGGACAACAGGGGAGACCAGGGAAACGGTGTCAATGCACTTTCGCGGGGAACAAAATGTTTGCGTAGCGGAATTGTTGCTGCCAAGCTTCAAACTAAGGGACTTGCAATTTGTCAATTTTTGGGGGAACCTTGAAACTGTCCGGTTCAAGTATGCCCCGATACACGGCGTACTCATTTGGGGTAGCTACTCTTACCGGACTTTTGCGCAAATTGAGGCCGACATCCTGAACACCGGGGCCGGGGCATTCTCAATATACGTAGAAGCCGAATCGTACGCTCAGGGGCAAGAGGGCTTGGCGGTTTTGTCCTATGTAGTCCCAAGGGTAAGAATATCGGCCGGGTGCTTGACCTATCAATTTAGGGTGATTTCTCAAGACGTGTTTATTGGCTTCATCAACAAAACCACATTTTCAAACGCGACGGTGGCAGCCGTCGGGGCCGGGACTTTGTCTTATCAGCTAATTTCAAATTTGGGCGGGATGGTTAGCGCGGTGGATTACAACGTTAGTAGTCTGGCCTCGCTCAATACCGCGATCAACCTTTTGCCGATTGGAACGATTTACGCCGTTGGGGTGTATTTTTCTTACAACCCAGCATCGTCCGAAGTATCAGCGGTGGCCAGTTTTAACCTTACTTACAGCTAAAAAATGGCAACCATAACAACAACAAACAGGATTCTAGGCGATACCTCAGCCCCGTTTCACCGCCCTTTCTTGCAAACATGGCAAGCCGATGGGATTAACGATTATTTATTTTCACACACCGGGAATATAAGCAGCTTCTTTTGGGCAGACAAATCGTTTACCTTGTCGTTTTGGGTTAACTGGCAAACTCCCGGGTCTGTCCTTCCAATTAGGTCAACCGCTTTAATGGCCGTAAAAAGCCCGCTGCCTTGGTCTTTTACAAGTTTCACTGGTAACGCAAATTACCGGCGATTTTTTGCATATTACAATGCTGACGGAGTTGGATTGGCTACCGAAGCGGGCGGGCTTTTTTTTATTGCTTTTGCATTTGTTAAATTTGTGCCGGGTTCGCGGTATCATGTAGTTGTAACGCACCCCGGATCTGTCAACTATGCAGGGACAAGAATTTATGTTAACCGCCGGAATATTCCCCCCAATGTTTCTGGGCCTCAATCAACTGATACGTCGGCTTCATTTACCAATGAATGCTATTTTTTGGGCCGCGATTACTCGGATCTTGATTTTTCAGGTGCTAAGCACGCCGATTTGATGATCTCCTCGGTGGTGGCCACCCCTACCGAAGTAGCCGGCCTTTTCAATCTTGCCACAAACGACAAAGCAAATTACTCAGCATATTACCCAGCCAGAATCATGAACGCCCGGCAATTGCATTTGCCACTAGGAGACCCAAGCGATTTTGCGGTAATCTCCAGCCAATTGAAAACGCTGGACATTTCTGGCAACAACCGGCACATGGACGTAATTGGACAAGCAACCCCCACACTTCAACCATTTTATTAACCATGAACACCTACTACGTAATAAACGTAAATCAGACCGCCGCCATACAGGTGGCCCTTGATCAAAAGCAGGGAACCGGGTTCTTTGACTTTAAGTTGCATGACAAGACCGTGGAACTGACCACAATCCCGACATCCAACACCGATCAAACATTAATCCCGCTGGCCCGGAAGGTTTGGGTTCTGGAAACCGATTTTGATGAGCTTGATGTACTGATAAGAGGAGCCGCCGAGCAACTGTCCGAGTTTTTTAGTACTGACCCAATAGTAGTTAGATCATATTTGTCCACCATTTAACCAGAAAAGTAATGAAAATCACGCTTTTATTTTTGCTATCCTTTGCCCTAGCCCTTGCGGCTAATGGACAAATAACGTATGACTCAACTGGTACGAACCGGATAGCCACCATCAGCGGCCCGAACTTCGCGGGAGGGTTCATCAACCAAGCCAACGCCGATCCATTGTTTCGTTTCCGGGTCAAATCCGGTTGGACGGTAAGGGTAAACGGATCGGCCAGTTACGCGTATATGGTCTTCCAAGACCTAAACGGAGCACCAGCCGGAATCAAGATCACCAACATCAACGACCAAGTTAGGATTGTTGGCGATGCAATAGTGCTGACCAGATGCCGAAATGTTAGTTTGGTGGGCGACCTGAACGGGACAAGGGTCTATGACCCAAATAGCGCGGTGGATACCTGCTACATGGGATTTGTGACCGACCAGACAGCTAAGTATAACTTTGTGATTGAGGGCTTGCGAACCAACACCAGCTTAAACCCGCCGGGCGGCCGGCGCGATGGGTTTGCACTTGAGGGCACAACTTCGGGGGACATTACATTTAGGCAATGTTTTGCCAAGAATGCCAGCGGAACGGCATTTAAGGACAACCAAGCAACCAGCAAAGATAGTATCCAGTTCATTGATTGCCGGGTGGAAGGGGCAGTTTTTGAGGGCATTTACTGCGGGCCAACATCAGGGGCCGCAATAGTGGTGAACTTCGTTCGGATTGAGCGGTGCCGGATTTCCAACGTGTACAACAACGGCGTGCAAGTCGTGGGCGTTGGCTCTCAGCTTATCTACAACCGCAATGATATGCGAAGTATCGCATTGGCCCAAATGCCGGGCAACGGCCAAGTGGGCGGGTTTTCGTGGAACGGTTGGGGGGTTGGCTTTACCGTGATCATCACCAATAACACCTTCCGGGACATTCAAGGCGATATGATCGGCGGGTTTTTGGATACGCCGCCCGGGAACAATACGCCGATGATCGTGAACTATTTCATACGAAACAACTTGTTTCACAACGTGCTGACCAGCGGGTACCTCAACAACCGCGCACCCGGGACTGGCAAAATAGTAAGGGTGACTTATGAAAATAACACGGTCATATTTGCACCACCGACCCAGATTTATGCCAACTTGATACCCATCCCAGCGTTGAGCTATATCCCGCCAACGTTGCAGGTAATAGCAAGTAACGCGCTAACGATTGAAAACCCGACCAACGGGGCAAACTCGGACACGTTGTTTGCAATCAACAACATCGTCATTCACCCGACAAACGCGACATTTTTGAACCCCCGGGCCATCACCCGGAGCGACGGAACAGACCCGGCAACCGGATTGGCCCGGCGCCGGGGCAACATCTTACAAGCGTCCGTTCCTGGGATTAGTTGGGGTGTGCCAGCCACGGTGGCTTTGCCCCAAAACGCGTTTCCACGCGGCATAAGTTTCCCGGATCACCGAACCTTCGGCCCCAACGCAGCCCAAGGAGCAAACTTGGTGGGGGCAGCAAACCAGAACTGGCCAGCGATTGTACAAGCCCCGCCATCTGCCCCGGGGGCTATTATGTTTACCAACATCACCGCCACCAGCGCAACGGGCACATGGCCGGCCAGCACCACCACGGGAACAATTCTTGAGTACCGCCCATTTTTTAACGCAGGAGCATCATGGCTGCCATTGCCGTTCAACAGCAGCCTTAGCCGGACACTCACGGGCCTGCCGCCCAATACAATAGTCCAAGTTGCGGTAAGGGGAGTGGACAACTTGGGCCAAGAGGGCGATCAGTCCGTACAAAGTTTTACTACCCTGCCCAACCCAGACGTAATCCCGCCGACAGTGCCGGGCGCAGCAACTTTTAGCCTGATCCAGATAACGACCGCAACGCTGACCACGACCGGCAGCACGGACAACATCGGCGTGACCCGGTACGTTTTTCGGGTAAACAATGTGCCATTGGCCGACAGCACGGCCAACTTGTCACGCAACCTCACGGGACTAACCGGGAACGTCAATTACAATGTGACGGTTCAGGCCGTTGATGCAGCCGGAAACCGGAGCGTTACAAGCTCAACAACCAGCTTTACGACGTTGACAGCCCCGCCGGTAACAACAACAACGGTGTCACGAACCGGGCAAAACGTCGTTCAGATTATTGGGCCAAACCGGACAATTTCCATGCACAAAACGCAGTTTGTCTTTGACCATTCCAACGGGGTCTTCACATTGTACCCGCCGGGCGTGCCAACTGTCAGGATTGCCTTGGCTGACCTTTTACCCGGACAAGCCAACATCCCAGCCGCAATCCTTTACCTACAATCACTCATAGAATAATGAAATACTTCAAATCAAAAGAGTTTGACAGCCCAGACCAGCCCGGGAGCGGCCAAAAAATGAACCCGGCTTTTTTGGAAATGATTGATGAGGCGCGCGACCGCTACAAAAAGCCGATCATCGTAACGCACGGGTTCAGGACAAAACAGTACGGGGATATATTGCGAGGCCGTGGGTATCAGGCAGTGAAGCGAAGTGCCCACGAGATAGGTAGAGCCGCCGATGTTCTTTGCTCAACCCAAGAAATGGAGCAGCTAATCCACGCCGCTTTGGCCGCTGGGTTCAGGCGCATCGGGGTCATGCTCACCGCCCTGCACTTTGATAACGACGACACCAGAAAAACCCCAGCCGTTTGGGGTTATCTCAATACAGGGGGAGGGAGGCTTGTTTACGCGAGGCGGATTGTATCACGGTACTTGGCCGCAATGAAAAAAAAGTAAATTGGCAAAAAATCCCGGCTTAGAGCGATCCTAGGCCGGGATTTTAAAATAAATTCGTTAGGGGTTACTCACCGTCCCAGTCGTCCGTACTGGTCTCTCAGACAATGCAATGTAGATTCTTTTGACCCAAATTCCACAGAGCAGGCTTCCCCTGTTAGGTTTATTAGCGCAACCCACCTGTCTTGGCTAATTTTGGCAATGTAAAGTCCTAGGTTTTGAGCAGCACCGGGGTTGGACATAATTTCTCCTATCCGCGCATAGCCTACTTTCTTTATTCTCATGTTAGCGGGTAACACGTCGGCCGGGGCGGCTTTCTTTTTTGGGGCAGCTTGCTTTTTTGGTGACTGCTTGAGGTCAATCAATAAAGCCTCGATAGCGATTAACCTTGCCTCAATTACTTCAAATGGATTTGTCATTTTGATGCGATTGATAGTGTGTAAAAAGTGTATTTGGTGGTGGTAAAAGTGTATTTGGTGGTGGAAACTGATTAGGGGCTTACTCATCGTCCCAGTCGTCCGGGTTGTTCAGCCAATGCAATGCGTATGCCTCCGATCCGAACTCCTCAAAAATGGCTGTCCCTCTTAGGTTATACAGCCCTACCCACCTGTCTTGGTCAACCTCGGCAATATAAAATCCTAGATTCTCGGTAACACAAGGATTGGATACAATTTCTTCTATTCGCGCATAGCTTACTTGCTTTATTACCATGTTAGCGGGCAACACGTCGGCCGGGGCAGCTTGCTCTTTTGGTGACTGTTTGAGGTCAATCAACAAAGCCTCGATAGCGATCAACCTTGCCTCAATTACTTCAAATGGATTTGTCATGATGATGGTGTGTAAAAAGTGTATTTGGTGGTGGTAAAAGTGTATTTGGTGTATTTGGTGGTGGAAGCTGATTAGGGTGTTTACTCATCATCAAAACCGTCAGAAGTTTGTCAGCCAGCGCAATGCGTGTTCCTCTGATGTGAATTCCCCAAAATTGGCCTCCCCCTTTAGGTTTCTTAGCCCTACCCACGCGTATTGGTCAAGTTTGGCAATATAAAGTCCTAGGTTCTCGGCAACACGAGGGTTAGATCTAATCTCTTTTATTTGCGCATAGCTTACTTCTCCTAGTTTCTTGGACGGGGCTGAGCGAAGGGCCTTAAAAAAGTGTATCGCGGCATCAGCTTGTTCTGGGTTCTCATCCCAGAACTTTAAAACTGAACCAGTTACAAGCTCGCGCAAGAGCACGGTTTCATGCCCGCCCCTTTTTGCCAGTTGCTCCAGCCCGATCTTGTACATTAAGTGCAAGTCAAACGATGGGACACTCTCGCGGGAGTGCATGGCCAGTGCCGCCTCAACCGCCTCTTTTTGTGATTCTGTCATGATGGTTTGGATTAAAGCTCATTACCCGTTTTTCTTGCACCCGATGCGTTTATCCGGTTAATTGCAGACCTACAATAGGCCAGAATAAGCGCGTTTTCGTTTGACTCCAATGATGCGTATTTGGTCTTAAACGCTTCATTTTCTTCGCTCAATTTCGCTTTTTGAGATTCCAGAGCAAAAGCGGTTTGCTTTGCCTTCGCTTCATTTTGTTTGGCGGCCCCTAGCAAAAAATCTAGTTCCGCTTTTTGGGTTTCCCATTCCGCTTTGGCGGTTCGGTTTTCCGCTAAGATTTTCGCTACGTTTTCGCTTGACTCCCTCGCGTGGCTCAGTAGTAACTCATATATTTCCCCATCGTCATCAATTTTTGAAAGCTTGTCAAGCAGTAGGGGAGGCACTTGCATCAGGTACTGATACAGACCATCCATCCTGTCCCAGCGGCCAATCATATTGAGGAAGCTAAGAACCAGAATTAGCAGGATTGCTATAACGGATAAAGTCCCACGCGGCAAGTCAGTCGTGGACTCAAGAAAATACACGGGGATTGCGCCAAGCAGCACCATAACGGCGGCTCTGGCTACGTCTGATATATTAAGCTGCATTTCTTTGATTTTGGTCGTTAAGGTTTGCAAACATTCTTGATGAAGCTGATTTACTACTTCTTACGCTGTCAAGCATCTCTTTGAACCACGGTTGATTGGACAGGGTTTGGGCCAAGTGCGTGCTGCAAACCCCGATCGTGACCGAGGGAACCAGCATGAGCAAAACGACGGCCAAAAGCAAGCCGGCGTTTTGTAAAAGCGAACCGCTGATCTTCAACATGTTAAAATACGATGTTGTCCCTATCAGGTAGAACAGGACAGAAAACGCCGTGGCCAAATTGTTCTTGCCCATGATCCGAAAAGCGAAAGTTGCCGCCGCCTGAACGAAACAAAGCAAAAGCCCGATGCCAGCGGAAAACACGCCGGCAAGAAAAGCGGCATTGGCAACGCCGATTTTCACGAAGTACATACTGGCCTTGTCAATGAAAAGGCTACTGAAAAACATGGCGATTCCCGGGGCCTCAATCATTGTGCCCAGAACGACCAAAGAGAATTGGCCAGCGGGCAAGAACCAAAACGCGATTGCGTACAAGGCCCACTGGTTGGTTTGCTTTATAAATTTGTTCATTTTGTGGGTTTGGTTGTGGTTGACCTAAGTAAAAACTCTTTTGCGTAGTGGAATCGCCAATACGGGATTTTATAGAACCTACTGGCTGGCCCGTCCCCGCCCTTTTTTTCGGACATTGCCCGAAGTTTTAAAGCTATCTGTTTGCTCCAAACACCCGGCTTACTTGTGCCGGATTCGGTTAGATGCGTCCACACTTTGAAGTTTGACACGCGAAGGCTAACGGCTATGTCCCGGATTGTAGTCCCGGCAATCCTGAGCGATTTGACCTGCTCTTTTTCTTCTTGTGTGAATTTCATAGTTTTAAGATGGTAAGTGCCTGCTCTGTTTTTTCCCTTCCTGACTCATAAATGGTGTCGCCCCGCGTGACCTGCATAAAATATAACTCGTGGGGGGCTGATTTGCCAACCCCGATCAGGTTCATTTCAGAGGTCTTTGTCCCCTGCATGTAGATGAAGCATTGCCGGTCATAATTGAACAATTTGGCATTTCGCTCAAATTCCTCTTGACTGGTTGCCGCCGTGGTCTTGAAATCATTGACTACTGAGCCGATTCGGTGGTCAATCTTGCATTTCCACCATTTCCCGTACATTCGCCAAATGTAGGCGTGTTCCTTTTTGATTTGCTTCCCAAAAAAGAAATTCACGCCAAGCTCTTTGTAGCAACTCTTTATCATCTGGGAGACCAATCGGTAATCCTGATCGGCTGCGGTATCCAAAACTTTCATTGCCGGCTCAAGCAACGCTTGGTGGAACAATGACCCAAACCGGTAATTCTCGGCCTTTTTGGGATCCATCTCCGGCAGCCCCTCCAACTTACCCAACTCGCTACTTAATAGCGAATTGGATAAGATGCGCTGGCCATTGTGGTGGCTGTAGCTGTAATAAGGATCGGGGTTCATCGGGCCACGAAGGTAACTTCCTCACGATAGCTGACCCCGGGGACTACTGCACGTTGCTTCGCAGCCTCGGTGAGCATAAATTGGAATTTTTCAACTCCAAATTGCTTGGCATACCACTTGGCCAAGTGGCCGATCCCATCCTCGGTAGCAGTCGCCTTTATGCGAACTTGTTGGTTGGTGGGCTTGGTCATTGGCTGAGCCTCGGGCAGGTTCATAAAGGCATCGGCTTGGGCCATCTCAATGGCCTCGTTTACCTTGTCTTGCTGGTCTTTGGCTGTTTCTTGGGCATGGGCCTCAATCTCGGATTTGCTGCCTTGCTCAAACATATCAGCCCGCTCCTGAAGTAGTCCAACCCATTTATCCAACATTGCATTGGCATTGTCGGCAAACTCGCCATAGTACCCGGGTTTAATGCTGAACTTTTGCAACTCAGCTATCATTTGATTGCACTCATCAGCGGTTTGGGTTGCATGGAATTTCCCAACAATATTGTCCGTTAGGCTGATCAACCTGTCTTGAAACATTTTGACCCTTTCCGCCTCAATTTCGCGGGCAATCCGGGCCTCACGCTCAACCCGGGCCTTTTCGGCCGCGATTGAAGCCAATGACTTGGTGGCCAAGGCTCTGGCCCGGTCTCCCAATTCGGCCAGTTCTTTGATATTGGACTTTTCCCAAGCCATCCAAATCTTTTTTTCCTCATCCAGAACCCGGGTTACAAACATCCGGGCGGTTTCCATTTCTTTGAGGTGTTTGGTTGCCTCGGATACGTGTTTGCCAATTTCCTTTATCTGATCCTCGTTCAGGACGGGCAGATTAATCAGATCCGCGAACTTGTTGGCAAGCGCGGCCGCTCCGGTTTGCCAAACGGCCAGATTATCGGCGACGGTTTTGGTTGCGCGTTGAAGGTTATTCATTTCCGATTTGAAGGTTAGTGTCTTGATTGGATTCAATGGTGAGCGGGTTATTATAAACGTCAAAGACGTTGATAGCGCGGGAAAACTTATAGAAGGCAGACCAGCGAAGTTTTTCTGCCATCATTTCGTAACTGAATACTTTCCCATTGGCCAGAAACGCCTCCCGTTCCTGAGTATCCTCAGGCGTGGCAATCTCAACCGCGAACTTTATGATGCTAAACTTTTGATTGCCCTTTTCTTTGGGGACAATCGTTGCGGTTACGCTGAGTTCCGTAAACTTGCACAAGGCCCCGGTCTTGGGGTTGAGGCGTACCCTCATCACCTGTTGCCGGAACTCCGACGGGGAATAAGAGCCGCCAACCAGCAGGCAGCAGACTAATCCGACTTCATTGATGTAATACAACTCAAACTTCTCTCTTTGCTTATCGGCGGCGGTTTCCCCTTCATTGAAGGATGGAAACATTACCCCGGTGAACTGTTCAAAGGCCAAGACGCGCATCTTGATGGTGTCCCCAAGGTAGTCGTCCCCCTTGAGCGCGCCCCCGATGTTGAAGAAACCCGGGGAACCCAAGGAGGCCCGGACATGAAGGGGATTACCCTCTTCATAAAATATTTTATTCGGATTTTCGCTCATGATTTGATGGAGTTATTGATGCACAAACATAAATAAAACAAAAACAAAAACAAAAAAAATCCAATGGCTTTAACACTTTTTAACGTTAGCAATAAATCAATTTGTCTTTTATTGATTGGCTGACGTTCGGGTTTTTTATTATCCCAGCATTTACCCAAGGCCGGCAAGACTTTAGCAGTGCCTTGATTGTCTTTGATGGGGTGTTGGGATTTGCCCCGACCGCTGCCTTTACCGCCCCGTCCTTGTCATTGGCCAGCTTGACCAGCGTCTTTTCGCTGGTGTTGGGGTTTGACGCGACGGCCTCCCTCACTCTAAAATCCCCGTTCCTTGCAAGTACCGAAAGGGTTACGGCGTTTGTCGCGGCGTTTGCGGCTAATTCTAAATCTAAATTGTTCATGATTTGATGGTTTGGTGGTTAACGGTTTTTTATTGCATTTATGTGGTCGGCCCACATGGCATTGAATTGGTCTGATCGGGTTTGCCGGCCGGCCAGATTTTCTTTTTCGGATTGCTCAATCCACCCGGCCCTTTGCGTTTCCCTAAATTCCGCCTCCCCTGGGGCTTGCTTGAAAAACCCGGGGCCGGAGTACCCAAGGGAATCAAAATCGGGCCTAACGCCCGTAATGTCCCGAAAGTCAATACTTGGCAGGGGGATGATGTTGGACATTTGCAACAGCCTGTCAGCGGCCCGATCATCATAGATTAAATTAAAATCCGCCGGGGCAATGTTTGTCGTAAAATGGCTTCTTATGCCAAGATTACACCACCATTGATAGGTTTTCATGATAACATCCTCACCAACCTGCTTTTTTTGCCCGTAGCGTGAACTTTGCTTCTCAATCCCTATATCGTCCCACATACAAGATTGAACCTTATGGCGGGCCTCCCAAGGCATTAGGCCGGTTGTTCTGTACGCTGACTCGACATCGTCCAAGCTCTGGGAGCCAAAAGCAAAATCGCGGCTCCCCCTGACAAGGTATTGAAACAGGGTCAGCAGGGTAGTCTTGCCCGTCCCCCTTGCCCCTACCAAAACAATCCCCTTTGACTTGTCAAGGGCCGTGTCGTTGCCCGAAAAGTAGCCAACCAATTGGGTCAGCACCCCACTGGATTCAAGGTTATTGGCAAACTGGCCGCCAAATACAATGTCAGCGGCCGAGTTAAACTCGGTTGTTGCTTGATCCAATGTCATAAGGCCGAAAGTTTTGCCTTCGCTGCCTTCGCTTCCATTCTTTGAGCGTGCTCAATCCTTGCTTGGGCCTGCAATTCGCTCACCGGCTTTTCCTTGGGCGTGAAGTCGGTGCTGTATGGGCGGCCTGTTACGCCCCGGGCCAAGGTTGATTCGGGATTGTTTGCCGTGGTGGTGTACTGGCTCATTCTGAGCACCCAGCATGATGCAGCGGCCTTCCAGTCAATAATCCCGGCCCAGCCCTTGGCTTGGTAGTATGCCCAAAACTTGCCCGCCTCATTTGGCTGACCAAGGACGGTCATTTCGGCCGTTGCCTCTTGAATGGTCGGGGGGGCCGCCGCAACCGGGGGGCCTTCCTTTTTTTCTTTTAAAACCTTTGGGGGGTTGGGGGTCTCCCCCTGAACAACTTCAATTTTTTCATTAGCGAGCGCGGAATTTTTTTTTCCACCTCTCTCTTTAATTGTTTGTTTAAATGGTTCTTTACTTATATACTTATTTAATTGTGGCGGTTTTTCCGGATGCGGTTTTTCCGGATGCGGTTTTTCCGGATGCGGTTTTTCCGGATGCGGTTCATTGAGAAAAACGTAATTGACCCCAAGGAACCTGCCCCCGTAGGCGAGTTGCTCCCTAACACAATACCCAAGTTGCTCAAGCTCGCGAAGTGCTGAGTAGATCGCATCCTTGCCATTTGGCAGGCAGCATTGAATCCCAGCCACGCTAAAGTCCCAGTCATCCGGGAGGCACATGACTTTGTAATATAGTCCCAGCGTGGCCATGCTTACCCGCTTGTCTCGGGCAATCATGTTGCTAATGACTGAAAAGTTTGATTTTGGGCGGATTATTGTCATGTTTGGCATTCTGGTAACTGATTATGGTGAAAAATAGGACAAAAAAAGCCCGTTCAGGTGGTAGATCTGAACGGGCAACCAGACAAATGAGGGTCAGGTTTAAAATGAGATTTTGAGGCTACCACACCGCAAAGGCTCATTTTCTATATCCGCAAATATAACCATTTTTTGGTATCCAAGCCCGTGCCCATAAAAATTCCAGACTTTTATTTTAGTCCGGCCCCAAGCTTTGCCGGCACAAAAAACCCGCTCCTTTTTGGGGAACGGGTTGGGGTGTTAGCTGTACATGGCCACCGCCTCGGCGGTGAACATAAGGTCTATTTCGGGGATCGGGTTCCCAGCCAACATCCACTCGATCCGAGCAGCCGCGCCGGTGGGGGTGTTATCAACACGATCCCAGCTACTGGCGAAGCACCAACCCCATTCACGGGACCACCTGTCCAGTCCGGTGAAGACTTCGCTCCAGGGCGTAAAGCGAATGCCTCCTAGGTCTCTGGGTAGTTTCCCGGTTTCAAGCCGGGTCGCGTGCCCTAGCACGCACCCTACCGATCCGCATTCGGCGGATGCCTGATCGTCGTATTGCCGATACTTAGCCATACCGAACTTGCTTTGGGGTATTTCGCGGCACAATTTCGCAATGGCGCGCAGGTTTTTGGTGTTCATTTTGGTTGTGGTTTGATGGTGAATTGGTGGCTACAAAGCTATCTGCCTTTGGTAGGTGATAGCCCCCGCAGCAATTTTATAATCAGCGGTGGTGATACTTAGCTCATTGCGGCCTCCTATTGGAAGTTGTGCCCAATACCCGTTCTGCATTATCAAGTGGACAAAAACAGCGGTGAACTTATCGCCGTCTTTTTGTATGGTGATTTGAAGCCCTCTGGCCCCGTCTCCGTACTGCATCTGGCTCATTGCCTCTTTCAACGGGTCGCGAACATAGCCGCTAAGGGCCAGCAACTCGGGGTTGCTCATTTCTTCAATGTTTTGCATAATTTCGTGGTGGTTAGGGGCGAGAATAAAGCTCGTCAATTAGAGCCGCCCAAAATTTGTGTACTTTATCCAGATTCTCCACAAGGAAATATTCTTCCTTGCCTTGAGTTGAATGGAATAAATGGATTGCTGCCCTGCTTCCAACAGGGTAATGGATAAAAGGTTTTAGCCTCTGGTGGGCTAGTTTTTGGATTACAAGGCTCTGTTTTGGCAGCGTGTGCTGCGAGAAGGTTGCGCTTGTCCCTTTGTAATCCGTGTACAAAGGATGCCCCTCAAAAGGCGACACCCTTTTCAAGTACTCTTTTTCGGCCTTTTCGGCCTTTTCGGCCCAAATTCTTGCGTTGGACATGGCAACACTTTTCATTGTCAGGCTTGTTGCGAAGCCCGAACTGAACAGTAGCTCAGTCAAATTTGCGGTTGTTTCTTCTTTGATGTTCATGATTTTGATTGTGTTTTGGTGGTGGGTTTTGGGTGGTTTTGAACCGGCCGGCAATCCCGACCGGTTGGGGTGAGGGGTTGCCTTAAAACACTTCGCGCCACTGCACGTGGGCGAAAACCGTGGTCTTGGTTCTTGTCCCGTCCCCGTTGTCAACCTCGGTAGCCACTCGCTCGGTGGTGCTCTCAACACACACCATCGGGATCGCGGCGGCACGGACAATGATTGCTGGGTCGCCAATAAATGGCAACCAATTGTGGTCGGCCTGAATTTCGGAAAGCGTCCCAAACGCCTCCGGCCATGTCTTGGCCGCGTTGTCATAGAACAGTAGCACGCGGGCCGACGCGTACAAGTTCGCCCACATGACAAGGGTGGGCTGCCCGGCAATGTAGAAGTGGCTGGCCCCGGACTCTATCGCCTGAATGACGACAAGTTGGGCCAACTTTTTTACTTGTCCCAGCGTGGCCATAGCTGGGATTTTGCCGATTGTCACGTGCAGCTCGGGGGCCACCTCTTGCAAGGTGACAATTTTCCCGCCCACCCCAGCAATCTGGGAATCGGTGGGGGTGTGGCTGAACGCCACAAAGATTTTTTCCATGATAATGTTTGGGTTGTGGTTTTTTTTGGTGGAATTAAAAATTAGCGGCCGGACTCCTCGGCGGGGGCATCTGCTACCACCTTGACCGCGTCAAGGTGGTAGCAACCATACAAGCACGTGCCACACTTTACGTAGTTGATGATGTAGCCCCTCTTTTCAAGGAAGTTTATAACAGCGGGTGGCTGGGAGTCGTTGTAGTTCGATTGCAGCATCCCGAGCATCGGACGACGCTGCTGCCCGGTTGCGCACTCGCGCACTGCTTCTTCTAGTGTCATGTGCTTGCCCATCGGGGCGGTTAGGTGGTGGTCAAAGATAACTAAACAGGAACGGTTTCGTAATCGCTGTTTAGTTGCTCAGTGTCGTTAAATTGAATAAAGTCAGGTTCAATTTCTGACATGAAGAGGCGTGCAATTTGGTACATTTCCGCAGGCGTAAATCCGCCCACGTCGATGGTTTGCGAGTTCTTGCCTTGGGTTACCGTAAATTGCGACGGGGACTCCACCACCGGTGGTAAGAACCAAGCCGGCACGGTCAGGTCAAATCCCGCCTTGCCTTCTGTCACACTTTTCAACTTCGTTGTGATACCTGCGACCATCTCCATCCATTCCCAGTTGGATGGGTCAAATTCAATACTTTCTACGGCATAAACATAGAAAGTTTCATCTGGGAACAGGGTGCTAATGGCACTAACCACGTTGGTTAGGTCACTTACGTAATGAATCACATTCATTCGCTCGCTTCCGTTCATTTCAAATGCAAGCATGTGGTTTTCACTGCTGGCTTTTACTTTTATTGAGATGTGCTGTCCCATGATGTGTTTGTGATTTTAATGGTGAAAAATTCCGTGGCCGGACTGTCCGGGCTCGGGTGCGATTAGGGGACTATACTCTAAAAAGTGACGAAGCGCAGCCGATCGTATTTTAACAATACGACTCCGATGTGACCAGTGCCACCGTCTCCATCGGTCAAACGGTTAAACCTGTCGGCCTCGGCGGCACTGAACCGCGTTATGTGCGACTCAGTGGCAAATGTGGTCTCGCCTGGTTCCCCGGCAAATTGCCACACTTTGCCGGAATACCGGATTTTTACAAGTTCGTACTCTTTTCCTTGGATGATCATGATGATGATTTTTTAATGGTGATTTTGTTGTGAAAAATACTTGGCCGGACGGTTCCGGCTCTGGGGATTGGCTAGCGGGAGATAAGATACTCGAGCCACTCAGCCACGTCAAGGTGCTTCTTTAGCACAGGCGACACTTCAAAATCTTCCGATACCTTACAGATTGTCCGGCCATTGTACTTTACCGCCAAATAATCCTTTTCTAAAACAGCATTGTATTCGCGGGTGAAATTATTGTTTACTTCTTGTGCGATAAATTCTAATGTGAGGCCCATGTTCGTGGTGTGTTTTGCAATAGAGTTTGTTTGTCTCTCTATCATGTTACAAAGATATACTATTAATATTATAGATGCAATAGTATTCCCATTTATTTTATATTTATTTTTATGCGTACTTATAAAAACACCCTGCCGTTATCGGGCAAGGTGTTTTTGTCTCATTCCAGTAGCTTGGCCACTTGGTTTTGCTGGGAAAACGGCCGGCCCCGTTTTGTTTTGCAGCCGGATTTCTGTAATTCCAAAAGGATCTGCCAATTCTTCATCCCCTGGCCTGCAAATTCGGCGGCCGTTTCTTTGGCCTTCGTTAGGTTGGCCTCAGCCTGCAACCGGGCCTCCTCGCGCTCCTTGGCAAGTTGTCCGTCATTGAGCCGTGTCTTGGTGTATTTTTCCATAATCACCCCAATCTCTTTAATGATTTTCGGGGCAAATTCCATCGGCAGCATTAGCCGAAGCATGTAGCGGGGCGGCATTTGTGGCCTGCCCGGGCCTCTTTTGTTTTCTTGTTCCATGTTCGTTTTGAGGTTAAGTAAGCTTTGCCCAACGCTGGACAAGGTCACAGTGGGCGGCAAGATGTTGGATTTCATCATCGGAAAATTCATATTCCCAAAGTACAACCTTCTTGTATATCCCATCCTGCAAAGAATTAGCTGACGGGCTTAGGGCATCCCCGTATTCCATGCTAGCGTTATGGAAATCGCTTTCCCAAACCAACAGGGGCACAATATCATCCACCTCATCAGCATGAAGGGCGGCACACTCGCCCGTTTTGATGTTGACCAGCACTAGTAAGTCTTGGTCTTTAATTATACAATGTTGCATGGTTCTTATGGTTTTACGCTACAAAGTAACGGCAATAAAAAATAAAAATAAATCCTTTTTGGACTATTTAACATTTTTTAACGTGCGTTTTAGTTGCTGGTTGTTTACATTTGTGGGCAAACAATCAGACATGGATCACTCCAAAATAATCCTTTATATGCTTAGCGAAATCAAGCGCAGGAAGTTGTCACATGCAGCCATTTGCCGGCAATTGTCCTTGCCCCGTGACACGGTTTCGCGAATGTTGCGGCCCGGGTCAAATGTCAAGATGAGGCTGGTCTTTAAGGTTGCCGAGTTTTTGGATTTATCAATCACAATAAACAAAAAACAAGACAATGAAACTAATCAAATTTAAGGTAGATGAAGAGTTACTGGCCACGTTCACGGTCAGTTACAACGACAAGGCCCGGGCCACGTTTGCCAATGTGCCGATTGATTCGGAACTGGAAGCCGACTTCCGCTCAATGCAAAATACATTTGAAGAGTTTATGGGTTGTACTGGGGAAGAGGCATTACTAGGCTTTGCCATATCCCCGCCCAAGAAAGATGAGAAAGATGAGCGCGTAAGGTTCGCCTACGCAAATTGCCAAAACGGCTTGTTGGTGGCCAACAACACCGAGTCAATTGGCATGGTGCGCATCCCAGACCACTTCATCCTTCAATACGAGGCTTATCGCCTTGCGGCAACGGATGACCAAGAAACGCCGCTAGCTGAGGCAATCATAAGCGAACGGGCTTATAGGTTCAACATCCTTTGCGCCCTTATAAAGAAGGTGGAAGCCTACATTATTTCCAACCTAGACTCTTTTCTTGCCGAGGAAAATGATCCGATCTCAATTTTTAGTTAGCGGCCGCGGGGTATATAAAATATCCTGCACCAAGCTTCCTGACCGGTTTTATATCGGAAGCTCGCACAATGTGTTTGTCCGTTGGCAGCAACATGTTACCGCCTGGGTCTGCTACAAAAACCCGGTAAATGTGAAGCTTACCAATATCCGGCTTCTTACCGACGTGCTCAGGTTTGGCCCCCAAGTTTTCACGTTTGAGATTCTGGAGCTTTGCCCGCTCGCTACCGAGACCCAGCTGCGGGAGATTGAGATGAAATACATAAAGAAATTGCAACCGTTTTACAATATTATCAAATAAATCAACCATGACAGACCAAGAGATTGCTAAATTTGAATGGGCGCATCTGGAAAATAGCCCCGTGTACGAGTCTTTTGCGTCTTTCTTTGGCGGGGATAGGGGCATATACTCATTTAAACAAAACGAAGGGGATAAAGAAGTCGGGCACTTCATGCAGCCATGCTCAATGGAGGGCTGGGCTTTTACCGGCAACCTTGAGCGCGCTTGCGTGGAAGGTATCGGGTGGTGCATTGTTGTCATCACCGACCCCGGAACTTTGCAACTGCGCAAGTATGCGGCCCGGCCGGGCGGGCCTTTGCGCACCGAAAAAGCAAACTAAAATCAACCCGGGCGGTAATCCCGCCCACAGCCAAAAAAATCATGACAGACAAGGAAATAGGAGAATTTGAATGGGCGCGTCTAAATAGCCCCGTGTACGAGTCTTTCCCGAAGGGCGGGGAGGTTGGCTTGTACTCACTGGATAAAAATGATGGAGCTAAAGAAGTCGGCCGCTTCATGTATCCCAACCCTGTTGAAAGCTGGGCTTTTTACGTAGAATTTGAGCGCGCTTGGATTGAGGGTATCGGGTGGGCCACTATTGCCATCACCGACCCGGAAACGGTTGAGCTGCGCAAGCAGGGAGTCCGTCCAAGTGAGCCATTGCGCACCGTCCCCAAACACCAGCCAGCCATGACAACCCAAGAAATCCGGCCCGCCTATTACGGTGGGGAGGGCAACCATTACGAGGCGGTAAAAGTGGCTTACCGTTGGCAGCTTGATTTTGCCTTGGGGAGCACTTTAAAGTACCTTGTCAGGGCCGGCAAAAAGAATCCCAAAGCTTACTTTGAAGATATTACCAAAGCCCTCACCTTCGTGAAGTTTGCGATAGGCCAAGGGTATTGCCGGAAAACGTTGGTTTCGGCCGACGACCTGACCGGGGCCATTTGCGCATGGAACCTTGAAAGCGTTAACCTAGTGGATGCGGTTAAACATCTGGCTGATGGTGAGCTCTATTTGGTTGTTGCCGCCCTACAAAAGGAACTCGCAACCCAAAAATAACATGCCCCATCAACTCAAACACGTAAAAATTGAGACACCCACCGATCTTGTTTCGGAAAGCCTGACCGATAATCTGGCTGAGGTGGTCTTTAAATTCTTGTTGTCGCCCGAAACGAAGTGCCTTGAGCACTACGCGGGAATTGATCTACTAAACTCACAGCGTTACGACATTTCCGAGACAATGGCCAAAGCAGCCATTAAACAGTATCGTAAGTTGGTAAAACAAAATGCCAAACCATCAAAATCATGAACCATTACCTATTATATAAGGCTGTCATTATCTGGGCACTGATTCAGGTGCCCGCCCCGGCTAAACAGAACGCCGAAAAACAGACCCCGTGGCCCGGCGCGGTCATTGACAGGCCGGCCCGGGCAAAAGTTGTCCGGCCGGATACCACCACCATTAGGCCCCTGATATGATGGACACACTAAATGAGCCGGCCGACCAGCCTATTGGGTATCTGATGGCCGGCAAATATGACCATTGTCGCGGGGGGGCTTCCGAGATAATCAGCAAGGATACCCCGATTGAGGGGATCGTTGATTTTGGCGACTACCTTGCAGTAAGGGTAAAAGGTTTTAACTACTCAGCCCTTACTGTTTTTGACAGAAGGAAAATAATGTCAAAACCAAGGATAATAACAAGGGTGTTTCGGGATATCCCCTGTCATTATCAAAGGGTATCATGGGGCTGGGTAGATTCAATGGCCGGAGTGCCAACGTATTGCAAGTCTGTCAACGACGGGGGGGCTTGCCCACTTATTAAAATCAAGCACGGAAGCGGCCCCCACGGAAGCAGCACCCAGTACAAATGCAATTACACCGGGGGAAAGGCAGCGGATTATATCAAAATATCGGAGATGCACGGCATCCCTGTTGAGAGTTACAAAGTCTATCTTTGATAGTGCCACAACAACAAAACCACCAGCACAATGAAAATCTTCAAAGAATTGCACGCGCAAGCGGCCAAAGTCCGCGAGCTGCAAAAGGATTACGATCGGCTTAGGGAGCCGGACATTTTTAAGCGGCTCACCAAGGCCGAAAAGGGGCTGGATGCGCTGATTGCGGCAATCGGCAAAAGGGAGCTTCGCATCGCCGGGGCATTGGCCAATTTGGTCTATTCCTCCCATTGGATGGATTCATATCTGGATGACATAGAGCACCTCATTCCCGAGGCTGGCAAGGCGGCGCACAAGCAAATGAAGGGCATTGTTAGATTTGGGTTGAAAAAATTGGGGGAATGAATCCCACCACCACCACAAAAAATCACAACAAATCACCACCACACAAAAACCACAACAAAATGCAATATTTAATAATAACAAACCTAAACGAGTTGGCAAGCGAAATATTTAAGTACAGGAAGGCGGAGGGTTTATGGGACGGGCCAGCCCCTGAATTTGGGGACAAGACGCTGGAGGTGACCAATAAAATGTTTGACGCGCTGACCTCGCACCGTGATGGGAAAACGGGGGGCGGTAACTTGCTGCCCGATATGTTGAATGCCTATCCCTTTTATCCGCCCGACTATAAAAATATGATACAGGGGGGATTTGAAGATAATTTGGCCGGCGCGCTCATTTTATTGCTTGACCTTTGCGCCTATTACAAGATCGACATTGGCCGCTTTGTTGCTATCAAAATGAAGTACGACCAAAGCCAGCCGAAAGGTTGAACCACAACAAAACCTCACAAACCACACAAAAACCACCACAAAAATGAAGGATTTATCAATGATTACCGAGTTTTCAAAACAAGTTTACGCCGCCAACAAGGCCAAGGGCTTTTGGGATGCGCCGATCCGGTCATTCCCCGAGGCGATCATGGGAGTAGTGGGAGAGCTTGCCGAAGCGGTTGAGGCCCACAAGAACAGCAACCATGCAGCCCCGGGCGCATTGGAAAAGGTACTGGCCGAAAGCCCCTTTGACCCGGCCCTGTTCCAGTATTTGGTGAAGGATACCGTAGGGGATGAACTGGCCGACGCGTTGATCAGGCTTTCTGACATTTGCGGGCAGCTTGGCATTGACATCGGCAAGCACATTGAGGCCAAATTGGAATACAACAAGACCCGGCCATACAAACACGGGAAACTTTATTAACCATGCAAGCACGACCCCAAGGGCCACAAATTGAGCCAACAAACAACATCCACCACGGCGATTGGCTTGCCAATGCCATGCCCGACAAATCGGTGCAGCTGATAATTGCAGACCCGCCATATTTTGAGGTAAAGGGCGATTTTGACTTCATTTGGGGGTCATTTGAAGAGTATTTGGTTGATGTTGAAAAATGGGCAATTGAGTGCAAAAGGTTGCTGGCCGAAAATGGCACGTTGCTCTGGTATGGCCACGCCAAAAAGATTGCTTACTCTCAAATAATATTTGACAAGTATTTCAATCTGGAAAACTCGCTGGTGTGGAGAAAAACCGAATGCCAGACCATGCAACAAGAATTTGAGCAAGCGCGGTGCTTTGCCCCTGTCACCGAGCGCATTTTGATGTACTCGAATTATTCGGAAGGGGAAAACGATTGGAAAAACAACAACGCAACGGTTTATTTTAGCGGGTTTGAAAAATTCAGGCTCTATTTTAGAAGCGAAATAGCAAAGGTCGGGACAAAAAAAGCGGCTGAACATTGTGGTATTTCATCCCGGGCAATAGGGCACTGGACTTGCAAGAGCCAGTGGTGCTTTCCCGCTGAGGCCAACATCGAGAAACTAAAAGAATTGGGGTTGTTTAAAGAGTTTGAAGCTGTCGGGAAAGATTTTGAATCTGTCCGCAAAGAGTTTGAAGCTGTCCGCAAAGAGTTTGAAGCTGTCCGCAAAGAGTTTGGGACAAACCACCGGAGATGTTTTGACAACTTCAAGAAATTGCATGACGTGCTGGGATTTTCGCAAGAGGCGCACATAACAAAGAAATACGCACACGACACATGCAAGCCGGAAACGCTGACAAGGGCCTTGATCTTGACTTGCAGCCGGCCAAACGACTTGGTTTTTGTGCCTTTTTCTGGCAGCGGGACAGAGGTTGCAATGGCCCTGAAAGAGGGCAGGAACGCGATCGGGTTTGATATTGAGCTTGAATATGTGGACATGGGGAACAAAAGGGCCAATATCATAAAAGCCCAGCAGTCACTTTTTTAACAACGCAACAAACACGGGAAACTTTATTAACCATGCTACTAAGGAGAAAGGGCAACAAGGCCAAATTTACTAACAAAAACGAAATTCCCCGGCCAAGCGATTGTTATGTTGAGCCGTTCATTGGGGTGGCTGGGGCGCGCTTCGCCAGTATTCCACCAATGCAAACCGAGATTATAAGCACCGACAACTTTATTAACCATGCTACTAAGGAGATTGGGCAATAAGTCCCAGCTTGCCGAAAAAATACAGCGGTATTTTCCCGCCCACACGTCTTATATTGATCCGTTCTTTGGGGCGGGCGGGATGTATTTTAAAAAGCATCCCAAGGCAAAGTATAACTTCCTGAACGATAAGGACAGGGACGTTTACAACCTTTTCCGGGTGCTGGTTGATCAACCCGATGAACTGGCCGAATGGGTTGAGCTTTGTCCAATATCCCAGTGCCAGTTTGACGAATGGACGGCCGGAAAGCGCGAGGCCACCGATGTGCTGAACGCGGTAAGGTTTCTTTTCCTGTCCAATTTTTCCCTTTTTGGGGCCGTTGGCACATTAAAGGTTGTAATAGGAAACCGTAAAAAAATCCTACTAAAAAACATTGGGGACACCCTAAAATACATGCAGGACGACAATGTCACCAATTGCGATTTTAGGGAGGTGTTCAAAAAAATAGGGTTTCGTAGTGAGGAGGATAAAAACAACTGCTTTGTCTATTGCGATCCGCCCTATCTGGGCACGGGAAACAATTATGCTCACGGTTTCACGGAGGCGGACAGCCTAGACTTGTTTGACGTATTGGCCGGCACGGGGATGAAGTGGGCAATGTCGGAATTTGACCACCCGTTCATCTTGCAGCAGGCCGAGGCGCGTGGGTTGTTCATCAACATCATTGGCGAGCGGAACAACATCAAAAACCGCAAAACGGAAATATTGGTAACAAATTATGTTGTTGCCCAGCAATCACTTTTTTAAAAGCACCAAACAAACAAAAAACAAAATGGCACAATCAAGCATAGAATGGACTGAAATGACTTGGAACCCAACAACGGGTTGCGACAAAGTTTCATCGGGGTGTAAATTCTGCTATGCAGAAATCATGTCCCAGCGGTTGCAGGCAATGGGGGCCGAGAAATACAAAAACAATTTTGAGATAACCATCCACGAGGGCGAACTGCAAACGCCTTACACTTGGAAAAAACCAAAGGTTGTTTTTGTAAATTCAATGAGCGACCTCTTTCACAAGGACGTTCCAATTGATTTTATTAGGAAGGTTTTTAAGGTCATGAAAGACAATCCGCAGCACGTTTTTCAGGTGCTTACAAAACGTGCTGATGTTTTAAAATATTATGACAGTGAAGGTTGGCTGGATTGGAGCCACAATATTTGGATGGGCGTATCAGTAGAAAACAACAAGGTAGCCAATAGGATTGACTTGTTGCGGGAAACAGGGGCAAGGGTTAAATTCCTCTCTTGTGAACCATTGATCGGGCCAATCCCAAATATGAATTTAAAGGGGATTGACTGGGTAATTGTGGGCGGGGAAAGTGGCCGAACCCCACGGCCAATGAAAGAAGAATGGGCCGTGGACATCAAGAACCAGTGTTTAGAAGCAGGCGTTGCCTTCTTTTTCAAACAGTGGGGCGGGACAAACAAAAAGAAAACAGGGCGACTTTTGGAGGGTGAAATCTGGGACGAAATGCCTAAAAGTTATTCAGCTTAGTTCACCACCCCACCACAACCCATACCAATCATGCCACCGCCAAACCCGATCATACCAGCCACCAAGAGAAAAGTCAGCCGGTTCCAGATCTATCCTGCCATTTCTTTGGCGATAATGACCGGCCTTGAGCCAAAGACATGCACATTCATTTACGATTGCGCGATCCATTTGGGCATTTGGCGGGACGGCCAATGCAGTTGGCACGACAAAAAAGCCAAGACGGTCGGGGTAACAGCCAGCGCACTTGCCCAGATTTTGCCTTTTATCGCCAACGCGGGGATTGCGGGGGTGCTTGATGCCCACATTTTCGGCCTGCTCCCGGCGGTAAAGCGGCCAGTCCCCGGCAAAAAGCGGGTAATGGCATTATCCCAAACATTGGCCGTCCGGCTGGCTGTCAACCCGGTTGGGGAGTTGCCCGCGTTTGAAATGACCACCACGGATCTAGCCCATTTGCTGGAGACCTCACCGGGGCGGGCCAGCGGGGTTTTTAGCCTTGGCATTGGCGAAAACAATCGGCTCTCATCACCTGAGCACCTTTTGGCTGCGATAAAAAACAAGTGGCGCGGGGCCAAAAATCCCGACATTGACCGATGGATCGGGGCCGGTTGCCCGCTTTGGCCTGAGGGGTTGTTGTGCGGGCATGGCATTGGCAAGCACGCGAGGCCCGTCCCGGTCATCAACCAGCCACCGGGGCCTTTACCGATTGGCCCGGGGCACAAGGATTGGCGGGCCTTGATGCTGGTTTTATATGGTACGGATTGGAATTATTGATCAACTTTTTAACAACCAAACTTATGACTGGGTTTTTCAAAATGAGAATCAGCAAGGACAAAATGGACAGCGTCCTTTTTGCTATCTTTAAGACCGGGGCGAAGCTGACAAGCTCGTATTCCTGTAACCTAAAAGACTATTCCCGGGAGCGGGCCACCATGTTTTTGGTGGAAGTCATAGTTGAAGTAGCGGATGACAAGGTTGCGCAGTTCAACGAACTCGCGGGCGTGGTTTTGCAAACCGGCGAACAATATCAAGGGAAAGTGCATTTAAATTAACACAACAAAATCATGAAAATCACACTAACAGAATTGGCATTGGAAATAAATAATAATTGGAGTGCCGACTATACCGCTGTGTTGAAAAAGGATTATTTGGCGGTAAAGTACAGAGGAAGGATATTCTGTAAAATATTGCCCGATATGAAAATTCCAGAAATCCCAGCAAGGTTTGATCAAGCTCAGGACGCACTTGAGCACCTCACCGGTTTTACCGAATGGCCGGGCGGGAGCAATGCTGTTTAATTCAAAAAATCAAAGCAAAAAAAATCATGACAAAGCCAATCAGGTTACAGCGAAAAAGAGTAAAGGGGTTCAACATGCAGGCGGAATCTTTTGCTGCCAATGGCCTACCCTGCATTATCGTTTCCCGGCCGGGCAAATGGGGCAACCCGTACAAGGTCATGTATCTGGCCAGCCAATGGCAGGTGCTCAATCGTTCACCGGAGTCTTGGGCTTTGTACCACGTGGGCAGCTTTGACACTTGGGCTTTGTACCACGTGGGCAGCTTTGACACTAAGAAGGAGGCACTGGCCTACTGTCTTGAGAAATACAAGGAGCATATCTTGCGAGAGAATAGCGCGGGCAGGCTGGACATTGGGGAATTGGCGAACAAAAACCTATCTTGCTTTTGTTCGCTTGAATGCCCATGTCACGCTGATGTTTTGTTGAAGCTTTCAGGTTCTTATGGGCAGAATACTTAATCTTTTGCCCGGCCGCTACCTGTTTCTTGCCCCTAATAGTGAAACGTCTTGGGCAATGGTTATCAGCATCCGTTTTATCTCAGCGTTTTGCTCGGCCAAAGTCAAAAGCTTTTCGCCGAATGAAGAATAAAAACTATCCTTGGACAGGTTCATGGCCTCAATATTGTCGTTTAGCTTTTCAATATTGCCAATGGCCGTGCTAAAGACCCTGTTATACGATTCGTATTGCTTTTCCAGCGTGTTGACAAATTTATCCGTTAGTTGCTGGTAGTGTAAATTGTTGCCGGCGGTGCTCTGGGTGATGCTCGAGGTGTACTCTTTCATCGCTTGGGCATTTTGCCGGGCATAAATTATTATGAACGCGCCAAAAACGCTCACCAAACTGGCAAGGACAGTAACCAAAGAAATGACCTCGCTTTTTAATAATTGTTCCATAATGAATAGCGGATTTTGGTTTCTGCAAATATAACACAATTTTGAGTTACATTAATTTAAAATAAACGCGCAAAACTTTACAAATTATTTACAAATACGTGCGGGAATTGTTGAAAAATGCACTATATTTGTATAAACCAAGCCGAAAAATGGCCAAAATCAAGGGCAAAACAAAGGTCATGCCCAATATAGACCTAGATTTTAGTGAGGATGAAGTAAATTTGCAAGTGTTAAAAAACGTTAAAAGTCCAAAATTTGGCCGCCCACTTACGGTACAACGGTTCTTAAAGGAACATTTTGGCCCCGAAGATGAGCTTAAAGGCTATGATATTCGCAACGCTGCCAAGGCCGCCCTTAACATGACCGAGGCTGAGTTGATGCAAAAGCTCATGCCCGAACCCGGAGGCGAGGAAAAGGCCGTCATTCTTTTGCAACTCATTCGGGTCTTTGTATCCAAGGCCAGAATGAGTACCGCCGACTTTTTGGCCGTGATGAGGTTTGCTTACAAAGACCTAGATACTTCCGTACCAATTGTCCCAGAGCCTCCGTTGGATTTGTCTGCTTTAGATGCAGATGAAATTTTACAACTTGCTGAGTTAATCAAAAAAGCAACTGGAAACCCCTAGCAGATCATCGCTGGTCAACGCCGTTGCGCGGGAAAGTCTCTTGGGCTTTTATTATGCTATGCTGCCAAATTACAAAATTAATTGGCACCACAAGAAGATAATAAAAAAACTGGACTTGTTGCAACGCGGCGAAATTAAAAAGGTGATGATATTTGTCCCCCCTCAGCATGGCAAAAGCACCCTTTCAAGCATCCTCTTTCCGGCCTATGCCCTAGGCAAGAATCCAGATGAGCGGATCGCCTTGGTTTCGTACGGGGCCGGACTGAGCAGCGGATTTGCAGCCAAGACGCAGGGCATGATTTCATCGGCTAAGTACGCTGAAATATTCCCACACACACGGTTGGCCCGAACAAAAGAGGAGCAGACCCTTTCACAAAAAACCCGGAGCAAATTCGGGGTTGTCGGGTTTGATGGGTTTTTGGACGCTGTTGGTATTCAGGGCGCGTTAACGGGCAAGTCGGTTACGCTGGGCATCATTGATGACCCTTTCAAAGATCGCATTTCATCCATGTCGGCAAATCAGCGGGAAAAAGTCTGGGGGTTTTATCTGGATGTATTTAGAACCCGGTTAAACAATTTGTCCCGGCAGTTACTTCTTTTCACGCGCTGGCATGAAGACGACTTGGCCGGCCGAATCCTGAACGATGAAAAGGAGTCAAAAGGCTGGGAGGTTGTATCTTTCCCCGCTATTTTAGAGGAACTGTCCGAAGGCGACCCTAGGCAAATCGGTGACGTGCTTTGGCCAGAATTCCAATCCAAACAACGGATTTACGAGCAACGGGAACTCGATCCGGTCAGTTTTGAGGCCCTTTATCAGCAGCAACCCACGGCCGCAAAGGGGAATTTGATATTAAGGGACTGGTTTCCAATTTTGCGGCCCTCGGACATCCCGGCCGGACTTTCAAGGGATTTCTATATTGACACGGCTTACACTTCCGACGCCGCAAATGACCCGGCCGGGTTCATGACCGTTCACCGGTCGCCCAATCATGTTGTTTTGGATGCTTATTCGGAACATGTTGATAGCGCTTACTTGGCTGAAAAAACGGCCGAATACGTGGCCAGAAACGGGTACACGCCATTTTCAACAATCTACATTGAGCCAAAAGCTTCGGGCAAAACATTGGTTTCTTTGCTCAGGAAGGAAACTAGGCTGAATGTGGCTGAATACAAATACCCGGTTTCATCCGCAATTCAGAGCCGGGACGATAAATATAAACGGGCCTCTGGCATAACCCCCTATTTGCGTTCGGGCCATTGCGGGCTTTTGGCCGGTACTTGGAACCGCAAGTTTTTGGATGAAGTTTGTGGCTTTCCGAATGTGAAACATGACGAGATGGTCGATCTGTTAGTTTTTACATGCTTAGATAGTATCTTTGCAGACAGCGGCCTAAAGGTCACTATAAGCAGATGACACAAGAGGAAATCCGAGAAATAGCAAAAAACAGGGGCAAGCAAGTCGGCCAAATCTCCACGGCCGCCGAGCAAAAAGAAAGGATGACTTTTCTTTTTTCGGAAAGCCTTTTTTCAAGCCTCAATGATGACATGGGGGCCGGAGCCTCTCGCTATTTTGCCGGGGTGCGTCGCTTATTGTCCGCCGATAAATACGCCCGGCACTGTCAAAACTTTGTCAACCCTCTCCCCGAGATGTTGGCCGAGATTATAGCGGCACTGAGCACAAGCGTTCAGGCCGTTGATAAATTGGTTGTTTGCGAATTTAGGACTACCGAAAGCCAAGAATCGTTCAATGAGATTTCCGAGGTAATTGAAACCTATTTCCGGGAGCACGCAATCAGGCAAAGCCTTTTTTCCCCTAGCCAGATACTTATTATTGATAGCGACGAGGGCCGGGCCAAGATTTTTGCACCCCCGCCGGCCCAGATTTTCGCGTTTAGACTGGACGACACTGGAAACTTCCAGATGTTGGCCGTGAAACTTGAGAAAACAATAGCGGTCTATTGTGATGAGCATTACCGCGTTTATGATATAAAAGATACACAACTGCAAAGCCCAATATCGGAAGCGGTACATGGTATTGGATTTTGCCCTGCCTGTTTTTTATGGCGTACCCCATTGAGCAGCGAATCAAGCTTGCCACGGAGTACGCCAGCATCGGCAGCGGCCAACAAAATGGAGAATTTTCTGACCCATGCCACTGGTGAGCAAAACTTGGGGCTTTATGCAAAGTATCCGATCGTCACCCGGGTAAGGGAAAAGTGTACCGTGTTGAAGTTTGGCAAAAGGTGTGACGGGGAAAAGTTCGAGTACATGGTTGATGGGGAATTTTGTACGGAAAAATGCTCATGTAATTCAAGTAGCAGCATCGGCCCCGGCACGGAAATATCAGTAACACTTGCCGACGGACAGGCTAGTTTGCCAACCTTGGTGTCTGTAATTGGTGCTGATGTTGACACTTTGGAATTTAATGCCAAGGTGACGGAAGATTATACAAATTCTATTTTTAGGATTCTTTGCGGTGGCAATCCTGAGGGGTTCAACAACAAGGCCGTAAATGAAAAACAAGTAAGCGGGATATTTGAAGCGAAAAGAAACCTGATAAAGCTGTTTGCCCGAACTTTTGAACACGCCCACGAGTTTTTACTGGGAGCGGCCGGCCGGGTGATGTTTGCCGATTTCAATAAGTGTGTAGTTGATTACGGCAAGGTGTTCATTATAGAATCGTCCGAATATCTGGCCCAAGCGTTGAAAGAGGCAAAGGAAACAGGTTCGGGCGCGGGCAAAATATTATCATTGACAGACCAAATAAGAAGGAATGAGGCCAAGACCGAAACGGAATTTAACCGGATGCAAATCTTGGACTTATTATGTGTCTATAACATCCCCCCGGCCGATTTATTGCCGTTGTTCACCGCCCAAGTTATTGACCGGGAAACCTTATTGTTCCAACTTCAATTTTCATCCTTGGTTGCTAGGTATGAGCGCGAAATAGGACGGATAACTGGGACAGAAAACATTGAGTCATTAAAAAGTCAACTTAAATCGTTTATGAATTATGGCAAAGAAGGAATCAGAACCGACAACGCAATCACCCCGCCGAATGACTGACCAGCCGGTCGGCCAAGGTAAATCCGAAATCGGAGGGGTTGACCCAATTGAACTGGGTTACATTTTGGTTAAAAAAGGCACGTCCGCAACCGATGGTTTTGGCAACCCACTGCAAGCCCCCTTTGAGGATTATTTGACCCCCGATGAATACGCCCAGCAAGCGAGCAAAGGATTTTACGGGCATACCGTTCAGGTACTTGAAGGCACACCACCAAACTTAACGAAATAAACAATGACCGCACAAGAAATCATAGACAACAAATCAGCATATGAGTCCCTAGGCTTCACCGTGCTGGCCACAAAAGAATTTGAAGACCAGATCCAAGCGGCTAAAGACACCGTAACCCGGGGAATAGCCGAAAAGATGGAGCAGACGGTGAAAGACACGACCGGGGTGCAAAAGAACCCGAATGAGAAATATTACGACTATAACTTGAGGGTCATGAAGGACCTTATGGACGTGAAGGCGGAATATGCCGCCAAAAAGAACTCGCTAACAGGTGAGGGCATAGAGGTGTACAAAACAGAGGCTGAAAAGCTCAGATTGGATCTTGCCCAAGCCAAAGCCGATGCCATTTCCGAAACCGAGAAACTCAAAGCGTCCTTTTTCATCCAAAAGGTTGATGGGCACTTCACTGCGGCAGTTGAAAACTTTAGAAGCCGAATCAAGAAGCAAGATGGACTTGATATGGGCGTAGTCTTTAGCGCACTGACAAGCCAAGCCAAAAGGGACATTCTTTCAACGCATGACCCGATCGAGATTGATGGGGTTTTTGGGTTTGTCTTAAAGGGCCAAACTCCGGAGCGTTACAATATGCTCAAAGACCAACAAACCGGGGCGGTGCTCGGGTTCCCCGATCTGATTATGCCAAAGTTAAGGGGGGTCATAAATCCGCAAGAGCAAAAGACCGTAACAGGCGCAGGCGGGGCAAATGCCAAGGAGAAGCCACTGGTGGCCGAGCTTCGGATAGCCGGAGATATGGAAGCCCAAACGGCAATGCTTTCAAGACAAGGCATTTCGCCGCTGAGCCGTGAGGGGCAAGAGCTTCTTATCGCCGCCAAAAGATAATTTTTTGTGTGTTTATAATTTGATTGATGGTTTTGTATTGATGCACTGATCGGGATTTTCCCGGTTGGTGCATTTTGTTTTGGTAAAATCGTATATTTGCACCTACTCAATAAGGACGCGGAAATCGAACCCGTAAAGCCAAACGACAGCTTTAGTGCCTACGATTTTTTAATACTCACCACTTACCCAAATGTCGTTAATCCAAACCCGCCTACTTGGCTATGTACTAGAAGAGGCAAACAATCTTTCCGCGAACGAAAACCGCGAAACCGTCGCCCCAGTGCTTGACCTGTTTATTCGCGACACTCCCAATCTGGTCAACCCGACAACTCTAAGGGGAATAAAGGGCAGCCGTGACCGGCCCGTACAAATCCCGGTTTTAAACAGGGCCAACACTACGGTAACAAACGCTGGGTTGACTTGTACGGTTCCGGATACGATCAACGTTTCCGCAATGCTCAACCTGAACTATGTAACTCATTCGTTTCAGATAACCCAATACCCCCATCAGTTTGCCAATAACTACATTTCTGAGCAGGAAGATTTTAACAACCAGTTCAAGGACGGCATTAACAAAATAAAGATTGCAATTGAGGCGCAATGCGTTGCGGCACTGAACAACAACCGCAATCAGGTTTGGAACCCGACGACCTTGGGGCCATTCACGCAAACAGCCAACGCCTTGCGCGTTACCCCGGCCCAACGCGCCCAAGCGTTCAATACAATTACCCCGTATTTTGGGGCAAACGATTTTCCAACCGGGCAATTGAATGTGGCGGCCGGGTATGGTGTTTGGCCCGATATAATGTACTGGATGAATCAGGGGGCGGCAAACAGCGTTAACAGTTCGTTCCAGTTCCTGAACTTCAATTTTAACTTTTCCAGACGCGTAACCCCCGGCTTGACCTCAATCGGATCAGCCTTCGTAATGCCACGCGGCACGGTTGGTATTGTTGAATGGATTCCCGGCCAATTCTCGGATCCGAACTCGCCAAAAACAGGCGACAAGATTTGGGACAGGGTTTTTGTGCCAGAACTCGGAATGGACATGGGCGTTTATTACACTTACGGTTGCGCCGACAATTCAGTTGGCAGCGGCGACAGCAGCGCGACGGCCGTCGAACGGAAAACCTTTGGGTTTACTATTTCTGTAGCCACGATAGTGTCATACAACAGCAACATTGCCACCCAAGTATCTCCTATTGTCCGTATGGAGTTTGATAGCTAAGTAATCTATGTTCAGCAAAAGGGCCTACACTTGTTTAGAGCAGCGAATCGGGGTCAATCAGGGCCTTTCCGATTGTCCGCCCCGGCTTGCGTCATTTTTGACGGAGAGTCAATCAGGTATGTATTTAAACGATTTTAGCCCTTTTGCTAGGACTGATTATATTCAGGACATTGCCCCAAATTACAGTCAGGCCCAAACCGCCGGGTTTATGGCTTTGCCTGTTTGGACACCATTCGCCACATGGCAGCCAAACGTCAGGGTAAGGGACGAGGTGGGGGAATGGTCAGCTAAGGTATTTGTTCCCCCGAACGAGGCCCCCAGCTTTGATTCTCCACTTTGGAGGTTTGAGCGGTTTGCCCCGAACGTAAACGGGTTTTTGGCCGAAATAAGGCGGCGGGCCTGCAAAATGGTTTTGCAAAAGGTCTTTGAGGATAAAACGGCCCGGGGACTTACCAAAACGCTCATTCAAGAGCGGGCATTGTTTACGGGAATAGGCAACCCAACCAACACTGAGCCGAAGTCTGGGCGGTTTGTTGGGATTGAGATCCAGCCGCGAAACTGGGAGGGTGTCCGGGTTTCAATCAGTCGGTTGGGCCTGCAAACTAGCGGGGCGGCCCAACTCCCGTTCGGTATATCAACCGGCCTATATTTGTACCACCGTAGCCAAACGGAGCCGATTATAAATGACATAGGGGCGATCCAAGGGTCAGGGTTAAGCTTTCAATGGACAACCCCGGACACAAGAATTGACCTGTTTGGGGACAACCTTATCCAGTCGCCCGGGGAAAGTTACTTGCTTGGATATTACGAAGATGGCCTGCCCGATTCGGTTTTTGCCGTCAACAAAACAGTATCTGAGGGCCATTGTTGGTTTTCGCGGCCATGTCTTACTTGTGGCAGCCGGGAGGATTATTTGTTTTGGGAACGATATAGCGGCTATGTTGGCATTTCCCCGTTTTATATAAACTCGGAATTTCTCAATGGTGAGAGCCTCCCCACCCTCGGCTTTGCTGATTCAAACATTGTCCGCACTCCCGGCAAAACGTACGGCCTGAACTTGTTCATTTCGGTGGCTTGCGAGCTTGATTCATTTATTTGCCGGAATGCAAACATCTTGGATCGGGCAATCGGGTTGCAAGCTGTTATCCTTTTGATGGAGGAGGCACTGGCCAACATAAGAATTAACCGGACGCAAAGCAAAGCTTACGACTACGCGGCCCGAGAAAAGGAAGCCCCGGAGGGTGTGACCTCCGTTTACAAGGAATTGCAACAAGCCTATGATGCGGTTTCTTTTGATTACAGCGATTTTAAAAGCCCATGCCTGCCATGCGATAACAAACCCGGAGTTTTTACACGAACGATTTAACCCAAAAAACCATGTTTGACTTAGTATTTTTAATCTCAGTAATCGCGGCCTTTGTCATCCTGATCAATGGCCTATCAAAAAGCCGTGGCTATGCTGGCTTTTTGGGGTGTGCCGCTTGCCCCACGGGGATAATTCCAAGCGTGGCCGAGGAGACTTGTTTGCCGGACTTCCAATTGATCACCCGGTTGGTATTTCAAAAGGAGACGGCCCCACAAGATGAGTTCACACCAGTTAGCATCCTGCTCCAAGCAACTTGGGTGACAAAACTGGCCGCGATTGATGACACTAAAATAACGCTGACCCCTCGGGCTTCAATCAAAAAAGTAACCTTTACGCCCGGGGATTTTGAGCGGACTACTGACACGGTTGACGGCTCAGAACGAACCTTGGGGAAAGTGAAGCGGGATAAGGTCATGTTCATGTTTGAAAACCTTAGCCCGGCCCAATTCACAAGCTTGCAAAACCTCTTTTGTTACAATCTGGTGGTCTATTTTGGCACAACAGATAACAACGTTTGGGGCAAGCGGGTAGGGCTGAACATCCAAGGGTTCCCGACTAGGGGCAAAATCGTAATGAACACGCCCGCAAAAGGTGAAGAATTGATAGCCCCAAGAAACTTTGCAGTTGAATTTTCGTTGGATGATGCTTTCTGGTACTCATTTTTGGTAGAAACACAAACCCCCTTTATCAACATCCTTTAGCCATGAGCAAATACAAAATAGAAGTTTTAGAAGGGGATTCGTGGCAGGAAAAAGAATTTTGTTTGCGCCAAGCGGTGGCCCTATTGAGATAT
>Ga0335395_10000165_pt1 | contig 42743 bp, 10 predicted proteins | sample MAT02_FD_205744 | JGI IMG/M metagenome (GOLD analysis project Ga0335395, IMG submission 205744) | Freshwater microbial communities from Lake Fryxell liftoff mats and glacier meltwater in Antarctica - MAT-02 (spades assembly) (version 2) ... | reverse complement strand
CCGCTGCCGGCATCCGTCGTGACCCTGCCACACGCGCTTGGCAGCAACGAAATTGCCAGTCGTCCCCACCAAACGGATGAAAAAATGACAGTGAACTCTTGAACTGACTGTCTCAAAGGGATTGACGGGTTCCGCAACGTCGATCCGATCCCGGACGAGACGACGATCCTGAAGTTTCGGCGGTTCCTGGAGAAGCACGCACTGGCGCCGAAGATCCTTGAAACGGTCAACGCCCATCTGGTCGCGAACGGGCTGCAGATGCGCGCCAGCACGCTGGTGGACGCGACCATCATCCACGCCCCGAGTTCGACCAAAAACAGCACGGGCGAGCGCGACGCTGAGATGCATCAAACGAAGAAGGGCAACCAGTGGTGCTTCGGCCTGAAGACGCACATCGGCGTGGATTCTGAGTCCGGCTTGGTACGCGTGGTTACCGGGACGCCAGCGAACACGGCGGATGTCACCGAGATCGACAAGCTGCTGACGGGCGAAGAGGGGACGGTGCACGCAGATGCGGGCTACACCGGCGCGGACAAATACGTGAAGAGCAAGGCCAAGCTGCATACGCTGTTTGTGCTGGTGAACTTGAGCCTGGCGCGGCGCCGTATGGCGGTGGCGGCATGAGTGCGTCCCCGATCCGAGGGTTGCCGCGGTTCAGGGTAAAAAGCGGCACGGAAGAGCCGCGACGCGGGGCTGAAAGACCAACATTCCGCCGGCAGCCGCTAAAAAAGCGCTTCGATGCTCAGCAGGAAGTCAGGTTTCTGTGTTTTTCAGGGGCTCCCTAAAGGCCTGCATTATGCTTATAAATCAATACTTTACAGCGTCTTTGTTCAGCCTTGGGCTTGGACTCAGGATAATGGTGCATTGACTAGTGTCAAACTGAGAACGAGACTACAGACTCAGCAGACAACCAGTGTCAATTTGCGGAACACGGAGCTTTACAAAGTGCGATCGTCGCTACCGCTGACATCGGCGCAATCAAGTGTTTTCCACCACCAGTACCGTAACGAAGGTAATCCCTTCTACAACGTCGGTGGCTACATCCGCCTGGAAAATTGCGACATTGATCGACTCAAGCTTGCCCACGTCAAGCTCGTCGAAACCTTCGAAGTTTTTAAACTCAGGATCACCGTCGGCGACGCGGGTGTGCGCCAGGCGCAGGCGCCCACGGTGACCTCCGAACTCGCTCTCGAGGACCTGTCCGTGCTGCCTGATCCGCAGCGCGCGGCCGAGGCGTGGCTGGACGAACTGTTTTCGACCTACATACCCATCGAAAACGGCGAGCTGTATCGCGCGGCCCTGCTCAAGCTGGCCGACGATCTGTATTTCTACGTCGGCATGGGTCATCACATAGCCCTTGATGGAATCGGCTTCGTCAACTGGGGTGCGGCGCTGGCGCGCTTCTATGAAGATCCCTCGGGCGCTTGGCTTGCGCACTACCCAGAAGTTTCCAATTCCGAGCTCGTGGGGCGCGACAGGGCCTACCGCGACAGCGCGAGGTACGAGAAGGACGGACATTATTGGGCACGAAAGGTGCTGGGCTTCAACGGCAGCCTGTTTTCCAGCATTCCCAGCGATGCGCCGACGCTGGCGCGCGATCGCAGCGCGCGCGAGGCGCTGCCGGTGTCGCAGCAGCTCCACACGAAGCTGGTGGCGTTGAGCGCAGCTCTTGGGGTCGAGCGGCACGAACTAGTGCTCGCCGTCTTTGTCGTCTATTTCAGCCAAAGTTACCGCTCCGATTCGGTGGTGGTCGGCATACCCCTGCATGGCCGGCAATCCGAGGCGGAGCGCAACAAAATCGGCCTACTGACCCAGATGTTACCGCTACTGGTAGCGGTGGACGCTGCCGCGCCCTTTGCCAGGACGCTTGACGCTACCCGCCGCGCGCAGCGTGAGCTGTTGCGCCATCGCCATTTCCCGGTGATAGAGGTCGTAAACCATCCGCTCTGCTCGCGGCCGAAGAACGAGTTGTTCGATTTCGGCTATAGCTATCTGCCTGTCGGCGAGGATCCGAGCTTCGACGGCAAGCCGGGCCGACTTGTTTATTGTTCGCACCGTCACGAGCAGATTCCGTTGCTGGTAACTTACTGGGACGTGCGGGGCGAGGACGGCAGTGCGCTGTTTTTCGACTACAATCTTAGGCATTTCTGCGCTGCCGAAATCGGCGCAATGGTGCTGCGGTTCCTGCATCTGCTCGATCAATTGGCCGAGCATACTGGTAGGCCGCTGTCGCATCTTGACTACGTCATCGCGCATGAGCGCCATCGCCTACTGGCAATGGCTAAGGGCGATAATGATGACGTCGACACTAGTTTTGACCTAACCCAACGGCTCGCCAAGCAGTTCGCTGAGGGGCCGCATAGCACGGCGCTGGATGGCGCTTTTGGCAGAATTGACTACACGGAACTTGAGCGGCGCGTCGATGCTGTCGCCGCCTCACTCAGCGACGTGCATGGGATCGTCAACGGCGACCGGGTTGCGGTGCTGCTGCCGCATTCGCCGGAGCTGATCGTCGCGCTATTGGCGCTGATCCGGCTTGGCGCGGTGTACGTTCCCATCGATCCGCAGAGCCCGGCGCTGCGTACGCGGCATATCCTCGCCGACAGCGGGGCGCGGCTGATAGTTACGAAGGACGGTCTGCAGCCCGCGTCTGAAGAATCTGCATTGGTGTCCAATTGGGCGAGTATTGAACTCCTGCTGTCGGCCGCGAGCGAAGACGCACCCCCGAAGGTCGCGCCGGCCGGCACTGGCGATCCTCTGTACATCATCTACACCTCTGGCTCGACCGGAGTTCCCAAGGGGGTGCTGATCACCCGCGACGCGGCTGAGAACTTGCTCGGCGGCTTCGTGCGGCAGTTGCAGTTGGGCGCTGGCGGCCGCTGGCTGTTCATGTCGAGCGTAGGATTCGATATCTCGATCATCGAATGGCTCGGCTGCTTGGCGCTCGGTAATACCTGCGTGATGCCTTCGCCGAAGCAATTGACCGATCCGTTCGCTTTGGCCGCAATGGTCAACGACGCGGACGTGTCGTTCGTTCAGGCCACTCCGTCACGCCTGAAACAGCTCTACAGTGCGGGTTGGCGACCGCGTGCGAAGCAATGCGTGGTCAGCGCTGGTGAGCCGTTGCCGGCCGAGCTAGCCGAGAACTTGCTAGCCTGTGGCGTTGAGCTGTGGAACGGCTACGGCCCGACCGAAGCGGCCGTGTATTCGTTGGTCAAACGGGTGCGCGCCGACGAGTCAGCACAGATGCGAACCGCCATCGGTGGGCAGCTGCCGCGCTATCGCCATTACGTGCTCAACAAGCACTTGGCATTGGTGCCGCCTGGTTTACCCGGCGAACTCGTCATTGCCGGCGACGGATTGGCGGTCGGCTACGTCAACCAGCCGGAGCTGACTCAGCGCCAATTCGTAGTCAGTGGCACGCTGCCCGAGGCGCGGTTGTACCGCACCGGCGATATCGTGCGGCAGCTCGAAGGCGGTTGCTTCCAGTACATGGGCCGCGATGACGACCAAATCAAACTGCGCGGCTACCGCATAGAACTGGGTGACATCCAATCAGCGATCCTCCAGCTCGGTGGCGTGCGCGATGCCACAGTCGTGCATCGCAAGGCCGAAGGGGAGCGTCCGGTGCAGTTGATCGCCTACGTCTGTCTGGATTCGGGTAACGAGGATGCGCTGGCGCGGATTCGCGGCGAACTGGCGCACTCGTTGCCGAGCTACATGGTGCCCACCGCGTTCGTCGCCTTGGACGCGTTGCCGACCAACGCTAACGGCAAGTTAGACAAGTCGGGTCTGCCGGCCGTGGACAGTTCCGCCGAGGGCGCCGTACCGCTCGGGTCTGTGCGGGAAATGCAGGTCGCCCAGCTCTGGTCCGAGATGCTCGGTGTGTCCCAGGCCGCGCTTGGCGGGTATAGCGATTTTTTCGCCCTCGGCGGCGACTCTGTGCTCGCGGTGAAGATGGTGGCGAAGCTGCGCAAGGCGACCTCCCGTAAAGTCGAAGTTGGCGACGTGTTCCACCATTCGCGCTTGTCCGCGCTCGCCGCACGACTGGACGCGTTGCCGCCGGCGCAGGCGCCCGTGCAGATTCCGGTTCTGGCGCGCGACGCGCAGTCCTATCTCGTTTCAGCGATCCAGAGTCAGCTGTGGTACCTGTGCGCGCAGGAGGCTGAAACTGGTCACTACAACATGGCAGTGGCCTACCGCATCTACGGGCCGCTGCAGCCGGCCCTGATCGAAAGCGCGCTGGCCGCGCTGTTGCAACGCCACGAAGCGTTGCGCACGGTTTATCACCCTACCGAAAAAGGCCTGCGCCAGTTCGTGCTGTCGGAGCCGCCCTGGGGGCTAGAGCTCGTGAACGGCACGGTCTGGGGCGAACATGAGCGTGATTCGCACATCGCGGCGGCACAGTTGCGACATGCGCGCGCGCCGTTCGACCTGGGTGTGGATCTGCCGTTCCGCGCGCGATTGATCTGTGTGCAAGATGGACACGCGGTATTACTGCTGAATCTGCACCACATCGCCGCTGATGGCGCGTCGATACGGGTGTTGTTCGATGAGTTCCTGGCGATCCATGCAGCGCTGGCGCAGGGAAAGCCCGTGCTCCTGCCTGAACCGCAGCGTCAGTACCTCGACTTCGCCGTGTGGCAACAGGCGGCGCTGGCGCAGGGAGCATGGGAGGGACAGTTGGCTTACTGGCAGCGCGTTCTGGCCGCCGCCCCCCCGCAGCACGCGCTGCCGCTGGATGCGCCGCGCGCCAAGCGAACGCGAGGCGCTGCCCAGCTGATCGAATGCGATGTCGACCCGGCGCTGGTGTCGGTGCTGCGGCTGCTGGCACAGCGCCTAGCGGTTACCGAATTCAGTCTGATGCAAAGCGTGTTCGCCCTGCTGCTGTGCAAGTGGAGCTACAGCGACGAAGTGGTGATCGGCAGCCCTGCGCTTGGCCGCAGCGCGCCGGAGCTGGACTCGGCGGTGGGCATGTTCGTCAATCTGCTGGCGTATCTGCATCGTTTCGATCCTGACCAGCGCTTCTGCGACTATGCCGCGCAATTCCAGCTACAAGTGGCGACTGCGCTGGAAAATCAGGACATCCCCTTCGAGCGCGTTGTCGAAGCACTGCGACCGCAGCGTGAACCGGGCCTGCATCCGATCTTCCAAGTCTTGTTCGCGTTCCAGGACGATCTGCCGGAGCGGTTGTATACGGGCGAGCTTCGCTTCGAGCGTCTGCCCGAGCGGGCCGTAGAAACGAAGTTCGAACTGGAGTTGTTGATCTCGCGGAGAGAAGAGGGTTGGCTGTGCCGCTGGGTCTCGACGACGGAGCTGTTCGAACGTCACTCGGTACAGGCCTTGGCGGCGGCGTATCTGCAACTGTTGGAGCGGGTGGCAACGATGCCGGATCGGACTGTCGGCGAGATGGGCTTGTTGGGGGAAGCGCCAGCACCGACAGTCGGAACCGACGCGGCCCTTGCACTCGCCGGCGCACACCAGTGGGTGGAGCAACGTGTGGCCCGTTGCCCCGACGCCATCGCCATTCGCTTCGGCGAGCAGGCATTGACCTATGGCGAATTCAACCAGCGCGCAAACCGTCTTGCCCGGCTGCTGCTCGCGCGCGGCGTCACGCCTGGTTCGCGGGTGGTGCTGTACCTGCCGCGCGGCATCGACTTGATCGTCGCCACGGTAGCTACGCTCAAGGCCGGCTGCGCATATGTCCCGGTAGATCCTGCATACCCGGTGGCGCGCCTCGCCTACATTCTCGGTGACGCAGATCCGGAGTGCGTGCTGACGACCCAGGCGTTGGCGGCCGTGAATACACGGTATTTCGGAGCCCGCGCAGTGTTTGGCCTGGACGACCCGACGCTTCGCACTGCGCTCGCCAACTTCGTCGGGGACGACATCCCGCCGGCGCAGATCGCCCTGTCGCCCGAAAGCGACGCGTACGTAATCTACACCTCCGGTTCGACCGGGCAGCCCAAGGGGGTGCTGATCGCCCATCGTGGGTTGATCAATCTTGCGCGGGTCCAGTCAAAGGCCTTCGGTATCGACGAAACATCGCGCGTACTGCAGTTCGCTTCCTTCAGCTTCGATGCCGCGACCTCCGAATGGAGCACCGCATTGGCCTCTGGCGCCGAGCTGGTGCTGGTGCCCGGAGACGCATTGTCCGATGCAGCAGCGCTGACCCGGTGGGCGGCCGCGCACCGCGTCACCCATGCGACCCTGCCGCCGACCGTGCTCAAGCGCCTTCAGCCCTCGGCGTGGCCGACGTTGACCCACGTGATCTCGGCCGGTGAAGCGATTTCCCTGGACGAGGCTCGGCGCTGGTCGGCGCATTGCCGTTTCATCAACGCCTACGGTCCCAGCGAAGCGACGGTGTGCGCTTCGATCGGCGGCATCAACGAAACCTACAACCGGTTGAGCATCGGCCAGGCGATGGACGGGGTGACGCTGTACGTCCTCGACAAGACGCTGCGCCTGGTTCCAAGCGGCGCGATCGGCGAGCTGTGCATTTCCGGCATCGCCTTGGCCAAGGGCTACCTAAACAAGCCTGAGCAGACCCGGGCGGCCTTCGTCGATCTGATCGTGGACGACGGGCGCAGTCTGGCGATCTACCGAACCGGCGACCGGGTACGCCGACTGCCCGACGGCGATCTGCTGTTCGAAGGGCGGATCGACGAGCAGGTGAAGATCCGCGGGCACCGGGTCGAGTGCGCCGAGGTGGAGAAGTGCATCGCCGCGCATCCGGAGATCCAGGATGTCGCGGTCTGCGCCAAGCCGTTGGCCGGCGAAGATCTGGTCCTCGTGGCCTACGTGGTGCCGACGGCGACTGCAGCTGAAACCCTAACTGACGATCTGCGGCGTCGGTTGGAATCCCAACTGCCGGCATACATGGTGCCGAGCTACATCGTGCCGCTGGCTATTCTTCCTTTGAACAGAAACGGCAAGATCGACAAGCAGGAGCTTGCGACGATAGACTTGAAGGCGCAGGCGCAGGCGCCGGCGCCTGCTCGGCCGCTGACACCGACCGAGAAGGCGCTGTGTGACATCTGGTCGTCACTGCTCGGTGCCGGTGTCGGCAATCCCGACCAGGGCTTCTTCGAATCCGGTGGTTACTCGCTGCTGATCTCCGACGTGCTCGCTGCGATTCAGGCCAGGTTTGACGTGCGCCTGAGCTACCGCCAGTTCTTCGACCACGCCACTATCGCGGGGCTGGGCAGGTTGATCGACACCCAGCCGCGTGAACCTGCGTCGGCGCCGCGGGTGCGATTGACTCGGATTGGAAACCCTTCACCCCTGTCGTTCGAACAGCAGCGGATCTGGTTCATCGATCAATTGGAACAGGGCAGTCGCCACTACAACATGCCGGTTGCGCTGGAACTTAAAGGCCGCATTGTGCCGGAGGTCATTGAAAGTGCGCTGCGTCGGATCGTTGCGCGTCACGAGAGCCTGCGGACGGTGTTCGCGGTCGACGCAGCCGACCGCCCGGTGCAGATCGTCAACGACGCCGCCACGTTACGTTTGGAAATTCTCCAACCGCAGGACACAGACCGGGACGAACTGGTGTGGCGCCTGCGCGACGAGGAACAGAACACGCCGTTCGACCTCAAGCGCGACCTGTTGCTGCGGGCCAGGTTGCTGAGGGTGGCAGACAGCGAAGCGGTGCTGTTCGTTACCTTGCATCACATCGCAGCCGACGGTTGGTCGGTGGATCGACTGATCGCCGAGTTCAACGAACTGTACGCCAGCCTGGTGAACGGCAGCGAGCGCGAGCTGCCTCCACTGCCGTTCCAATATAAGGATTATGCCGCCGACCAGCGCGACTGGGCCGAGGCCGGCGGCTTGCGTGAAGGGGTGGCGTTCTGGCGGCGGCAGCTCGACAACGCGCCGCAATGCCATTCGCTCCCCTTGGATTTCGCCCGGGGGGGTGCGCAATCGTTGCGCGGCCGCAGCTGGACTGCGCGAATCCCTGCCGAACTAGCCTATCGCCTCAAGGCGCTGGCTCGCCAGCACGACGCGACCTTGTTCGTCGTGTTGCAAACGACGTTTTCGCTGTTGGTTGCGCGCTGGAGCGAGACTCGCGACGTGTTGATCGGCACACCGGTAGCCAACCGCCACCGTCCGGAACTCGCGGCCTTGATCGGATTCTTCGTTAACACGCTGGTGTTGCGTACCGATTGCGACGAGAACCTGCGTTTCGGAGAACTGCTGCGGCGCGGTCGCGACGGGTTCCTCAGCGCATTCGAGCATCAGCAGGTTCCTTTCGACGTCCTCGTCGACGAGCTGTGCCAGGTGCGAAACCCTGCCTGCCCGCCGTTGGTCCAGATCATGTTCTCGCTGCGGGACGATCCGGCACGCAAGATGGCCAAGCTCGACCTGCCCGAGCTGGCGGTCCGCGCATTGGACGAAGACGGTGAGCGGCTGGTGAAACTCGACCTAGAACTGATGGTGTCCGAATGTGAGGACGGGCTGGTGTGCCAGTGGCTGTTCGATACCGCCCTGTTCGCGGACGAATCCATCCGCCGCTTGTTCGATTCTTTTGTGTTGCTGTTGCAAGCCGTGGTTGCTGACCCGGATGCCGGGATCCACGATATCGACATCGTCGGCAGCGCCGAGCGTGAAACCCTGCTGGCGCGGCCGCGCGTACTGCCGTCCCAGATCGCGGCTGGTGGCCTGATCTGCGAGCGCTTCGAGCAAATGGCGCAGCACCAAGGCGGGGCGGTGGCGGTGGTCCATGGCGAGCGGCAACTTACGTACGCCGATCTGGACACACAGTCGACCCGCCTGGCCAACTGGCTGATCGCTCATGGTTACGCTTCAGAGCGAGCGGTCGGTGTTTACATGAAGCGCGGTATTGAGCTGGTCGTGGCGATCATGGCGATAATGAAGTCCGGCTCGCCCTATTTGCCGGTCGACCTCGGCTATCCGGCGCAACGGGTCGACTACATCCTGAAGGATTCGGGCGCTGCGTTGCTGTTGTGCGACCGCGACTCCTTGGAGACGCTGGGCGTGCGGGCGCCGTGGCAGGCGACTCGGTGCATGGACGACGGCGAGTTCGCCGACGAGTACGGCCGCTGTTCCGACGCCACGGCAGCCTTGCGAGCGGCGATAGGCCTGCGTGCGGAGGCCCTGGCGTACGTCGTCTATACCTCCGGGTCCACCGGGCAGCCCAAGGGCGTGATGGTGCGCCAGGAGAGCTTCCTCAATCTGGTGTTGTGGTACATGCATGACTACGGTTTCGTCGCGGATGACCGCTGTCTGCTGATCGGGTCGATTGGTTTTGACATGACTCAGAAGAACCTGTTTGCGCCGCTCCTGGCGGGCGGGGTACTGGTGATTCCCGACGACCACTTCGATCCGGTTGCGATCGCGGCGCTGATCGCCCGGCAGCGGGTGACAGTTGTCAATTGTGCGCCGAGTGCGGCATACCAGCTTGTCGAATCGCCCATGTACTGGCCAGCGCTTTCGTCGCTGCGCCTATTGGGGCTGGGCGGCGAGGCGATCCGGCTTAGTCATCTGCGTGCCTGGTTCCAGAGCGAACAGTGCCGAGCCCGGCTGTTGAACATGTACGGTCCGAGCGAGTGCACCGACATCGTGATCGCCGCCGACTACTCCAGGGACGAAGCGGCCAGCCACGCGGTCACCGTGCCTATCGGCCGACCGATCTACCACTGTTCGGCTTATGTGCTTAACGAGCGCATGAAGCTGCAGCCACGTGGCGTGGTCGGCGAACTGTTCCTGGGCGGGGTGTGCGTCAGCAACGGCTATGTCAACCTGGACGAACTAAACCGCGAGAATTTCTTCGACGACGTGTTGCCGGGCACGGGGCGCATATACCGCACCGGCGATCTGGCTCGGATAGGCGTTGACGGCAGCTTCCATTATGTTGGGCGCGTCGATCACCAAGTCAAAATCCGCGGCTATCGCGTCGAGACCTCCGAGATCGACGTGATCCTCTCCGACTGCCCGCAGGTTCGGCAGGCGATGAGCGTGGTGCGCGAGGACGCGAGCGGGGAGAAGTCATTGGTGTCCTTCGTGGTGCCGAAGGACCGCGACGCAGAGGCCGGCTCCGTCGAAGAGGTTTTCATGCGCGTGCGGAAAACCCTGCTCGGCCGCTTGCCCAGTTTCATGATCCCGGCCAGGTTCGTGATGCTCGATGCGATGCCGCTGACTCCAAACGGCAAGATCGACAGGCGTGCGCTGGAAAGCGAAGCGCGGATCGCCACCGGCTGGCGATTCAAGCGTCAGGCGCGCGCGGCTAGCAGTGACACCGAAGCTCGGCTGCTGGAAATCTGGCGCGAGCTGCTTGACGAAAACGAGATCGGCGTCGACGACGACTTTTTCGAGCTAGGGGGGCATTCGCTGCTTGCGACCCGGTTCATCAGCAAGGCCGTCAAAGCCTTCGAACTCGATGAAGTGTCGCTGAGCGTCAAAGAGTTCTTTGACCAACCGACCATCGAAGCGATAGCGCGTCTGATCGATGCGAAGCGTCGTTATGGCTCGCTGACAGCGACCGCAAAGTCCATGCTCGAATCGGGTGCTGATATAGAAGAAGGAAGTTTTTGATGTCGCCGGAAGCGATAGTAGAGAAGGCGCTGGGTATGGAGATCGTCCTCTTCCTGAAGGACGGCAAACTCTCTTATCGGACGCCTGCACGCAGAAGCGTGCCTGAGGCTTTACGCAGAGAAATCGTCGCCAAAAAGGAGGATATCGTCGCGTATCTGCGCTACTTGGAAGCCCAGGCTCACGCGCCGTCGAGGCTGCCTGCGGTCGTCCAGCGCGAAAGCAGCGGCGACGCTCCGCTGTCCTACGGACAACAGCAATTGATGCTGGTCGACCGCATCGACGGAGGCAGCCGGCAGTTCAATATCCAGGGCGTGTTCCGTGCACGAGGCGCGCTGGATGTCCGGGCGCTGCGCACGGCGGTCGAGTACATCATCGAGCGGCACGAAGTGTTGCGCACCACCATTGCCGAGACCGATGGCGCGTTCTGCCAGCGCGTCGCCGCCGAGTATGAAGTGCCCTTTTCCGTCTGCGACCTTTCGGTGCAGGTGGCCGCCGAGCGCGAGCAGCGGTTGGCGCAGCTGGTCCATGAAGACGCGCAGGCACCGTTCGATCTCGGATGCGGCCTGATGCTGCGCATCCAGGTGGTCAAGCTCTCCGAGCGAGAACACGTAATCGTGCTCTGCATGCACCACGTGGCCTCCGATGGCTGGTCGCTGGGCACCTTCTCCAAGGAGCTGAAACACTTCTATGGCCAGGCGGTGGCGGGCAAGAACGTCGAGGGGCCGCCTCTTGCGATCCAGTACACCGACTACGCCCGCTGGCAGCGCCAGCTGCTGGCGGGGCCGTTCAAGGCCAAAGCGGTGGATTTCTGGAAGGACTATCTCAAGGACATCCCGCACGTCCACGCTCTACCGCTGGACCATGCTCGTCCGGACAAGCCGGACAACGACGCGATCCGCGTCGAAACGCGCTTGGACGCCGCGCAGCTCGCAGGGCTGAAGAGCGTGTGCAGCGCCCACGGTGCGACCTTGTTCATGCTGCTCCAGACGGCGTTCTCGCTGCTACTGCACCGCTTCAGCCGCGAGCGTGACATCGTCGTCGGCACGCCGATGTCCGGCCGCATTGATGTTGCGCTGGAGCCATTGATAGGCTTGTTCATCAACACTGTGGTTCTGCGCAACAGCTTTGATTCAGAACAGACCTTCGCCCAGCATCTGCAGGCGAACAAGGACCGCACTCTTTCGGTGCATGAATATCAGTATCTGCCGTTCGAACTGCTGGTGGAGGAGCTAAACCCACCGCGTAGCATCGGCTACAACCCGATCTTCCAGATTTGGTTCGTATTGCAGAATAACGAACGGGTTGCTCTAGACCTGCCAGACTGCGTGATCAGTCGCGACGAAAGCGCCCAAATAGACAGCGCCAAGTACGAGCTGAATCTGTACGCCAGCGAGGAGCACGGCGGGCTGACCTTGGCCTGGGTGGCCCGGAAGGCCTTGTTCGAGCCGGAAACGGTCGCCCATCTCAACCGCGAGTTCGAACATCTGCTCGAAGCCGTTGCTGCAGATCCTGACCGCAAGATCGCCGAGTATCCGCTGTTCGACAGCGTGCGGGCCGCGGCCTTGTTGGATCGCGCCGGGATGAAGGTGCACTCCAAGCCGGTGCTGGATCGCTTCCGAGGCCAGGTGGCGGCGCGTCCGGATGCAGCGGCCATCCGTTCGGAAGGGCGCGAGATCAGCTACCGTGAACTCGACATCCTCAGCGATCGTTTCGCCGCCGTCGTGGCTCCAGGCGAGCAATCGCGTCTTGGCCTGTGTCTGAATCATGGTGTGGACATGGTCGTCGCGATCTGGGCCTGCATCAAGGCGGGAAAGACCTACGTGCCACTGAATCCGGACTATCCGCTGGAGCGGCTCCGTTACATCGTCGCGGATGCCGGCATCGGTTGTGTGGTGTCGAATGCGTACACCAATGCCGTGGTCGCCGGCCTGAGCGCGGCAAGGCTGATCGACATCGGCGAGAGCGAGGGCGACGCTCAAGCCCCGACCCAGGCCGCGCCTGCGGAACTGGCTTACGTTCTCTATACCTCAGGTTCCACAGGCAAGCCAAAGGGCGTTCTGCAACGCCACCGACACGTCGCCTACTATGTCGACTGCTACGTTTCGCGGTTGGGCATTGGCCCGGACGACAGGCTCCTGCAAGTCGCTTCTTTCAGTCATGACGCCGCCGTGCTGGACATGTTCGCCGCGCTGACCAGCGGCGCCTGCCTGCAGTTGATGGATTTGAAGAAGATCACGTCGGGGGAAATTCTCGACGCCATCGAGGATGGCATCACGATCTATCATTCGTCCCCCACGGTTTTCAAGTATCTGTTTGTGCAAGCACAGGGCCGCGCATTTCCCGCGTTGCGCGCCGCAGTGTTCGGCGGCGAGGCATTGGATGCGGCGACGCTGCGCTTGGCCGGGGAATGTCTGTCCGACGACTGTGAGGTGGCCAATTTGTACGGCAGCAGCGAAGCTACCCTGGTCTCGCTGCACTCGCGCCGGGTACGTGAAGGGCTCGATGCCTGTCGGCGCCTCGCCGAAGTCATGCCCGGCTCTCGACTGCGTGTCGTCGCCCCGCACGGTGGCGTTGCCGATGTGTACGAGCACGGCGAGCTGGTGGTAGAGAGCGCCGCTCTGGCCGAAGGCTATCTAAACCTGCCTGATTTGACGGGCGAGCGTTTTTCCGCCGTCGGCGATGGTCTGCGCGCTTATCGCACGGGTGATCTGGGCTGTCTCCAGCCTGATGGCTCGATCCGCTTCCTGGGCCGGCGCGACAACCAGTTCAAGGTGAATGGCCAGCGAATCGAGCCGGAGGAGATCGAAGCGGCACTGCTGGACTGCCCCGGGGTGCGGTCCAGCGTCGTGGTGCTCAAGTCCGATGCCGGTGGCGACGCATTTGTCGCGGCGTTCGTGATCACCGACACCGACGCCGATAGGTGGTCGGATCACGAGCGTTCCATCCGTCAACGGTTGGCCCTGACCCTGCCGCTGTACATGGTGCCGGCGACGATTTTACCCGCGCAGACGCTGCCTTACACGGCCAGCGGCAAGATCGACCGCAAATCCCTGCTGGCATCGGAATCGCAGCATGCCCAGCGCCAGACCCATGTGGCGGCAGAGAGTGAGCTGGAAATTCGCTTGCAGGCGTTGTGGCGCGGCTTGCTCGGGCGCGATGAGATTAGCGTGACGGTCGGATTCTTCGAGGCGGGTGGACATTCACTGCTCGCCACGCGCTTGGCGTCTGGCGTGCGAGAGGAGTTCAAGGTTGAAGTGTCTCTGCGAGAAATCTTCGAACATCGCACCATTCGCGAGCAGGCCTCATTGATCGCCGTCAAGCCGGCGTCGACGCCGCACCTGCGCGCGCGCACAGGCGAGCGTCCGAAAAAACTTCCGCTGTCCGATGCGCAGAAGCGGATCTGGCTCGCCGCCAGCGACGGTCGCTCCAATTCGAACTACAATATTACCGTGGGCCTGTCGTTGGCGGGACTGCTCGACCGTGCTGCATTGCTGCGGGCCACGAGCGATGTGCTCGGCCGCCACGAAATCCTCAGGACGACCTATCACGCCGAACTCGATGGTTTGTGGCAGCGGGTTCAGCCCGACGCCCCCGTGGAGATCACGGAGATCGACTGGTCGTCGCTTGCTTCGCCGCAACAGCAGGCGGAATTGGGACTTTTCCTGATTGCCGAAGGCGCCAAGCCCTTCGATCTACGCGAAGACGTGATGCTGCGCGCGACGCTGATTGCGTTAGGTGATCAACAGCATGTGCTGACTTTGACACTGCACCACATAGCTGCGGATGGCTGGTCGATGGGCGTCCTGGTGGACGAGTTGTGCGCGTCGTACTCTGCCTACAGCCAGCAGCGGTCTCCCTTGTTGGCCAAGTTGCCGCTGCAGTATGCGGACTACGCGCTGTGGCAACAGGCGGAAAATCCGACCTTGGGCGAAGGCTTGGACTACTGGTCGCGCCAGCTTGCCGGGGCCCCAGAACTGACCACCCTGCCGACGGATCGTCCGCGTCCGGCGCAAATGCCCCCGCATGGCGCGAACTACCGCAGCGAACTACCGGCCGCACTGATGGAGCGTGTCCGTACGTTCTGCCAAGCCCGCGACGTAACGCCGTTCATGCTGCTGCAGTCCCTGCTCGCGCTAATGGTGAGCCGCTATGGTGACCAGCGTGATGTGGTGATCGGTACGCCGGTGGCCGGCCGCTTGCGGCGCGAGGTGGAACCGTTGGTGGGCTGCTTCGTCAACATCCTGGCATTGCGCACCCAATTGACGCCGGCGATGCGGTTCGACGAATTGCTAGCGGACACGCGTGTGACCGTGGTCGATGCTTATGGCCAGCAGGGCGTGCCGTTCGACAAGGTGGTGGAGCGGCTGCAAGTGGAGCGTAGTCTCAGCCACAGCCCGCTGTTCCAGGTTTTCTTCACCTTGCAGAACACTCCCCAACGCCAAGTGACGGTGCCGGGACTGACGGTCACCCCATTGCCGTATGCGGCGCAGACGACCAAGTACGATCTCGAATTGACTGCGTGGGAGCACGAAGGAGCGATGCGCCTGAGTTGGCAGTTTGCAACGGGGCTTTTCGACGTGACGACCATTGAACGGCTGTCGGCGTGCTTCCATACGCTGCTGGCTGCGGTCCTGGATATGCCGAGCACGCCGGTGTACCAGCTGCCGATGCTGACCGACGACGACCGGGCGCGCTGGCTGGCATGGAACTGCAGCGTCAAGGACTACCCACGCGATCGCAGCGTGCATTCGCTGTTCGAAGCACAGGCGCAGCACACGCCGCATGCATTGGCAGTGACCGACGGCCAGCGCGAGCTCAGCTATGCCGAACTTGATGCCTGGGCGAATCGGGCTGCGCATGCACTGTGCGAGCAAGGTGTGCGGGCTGGTAGTGTGGTTGGCCTCCACCTTGGCCGCTCGCTGGAGCAGGTGGTGGGCGTGCTGGCGATCCTAAAGGCCGGTGGTGCGTATCTGTCGCTGGAGCCGGAACATCCCGACGCGCGTCTGGCGTACATGTGCGCGGACAGTGGCGTGCGACAGGTGCTGAGCGTTCGGGCGTTGGCTGAGCGTTGCGCAGCCTGGAGCGATGGCACCCTCTGCGTGGACGACGCAGAGACATTGTCTGCCTATCCGCAGCAGGCGCCCGTGCTGGACGACACAGACCCACAAAAATTGGCCTACGTGATCTTTACGTCTGGCTCGACCGGGAAGCCCAAGGGGGTGCTCGTACCGCACCGTGGCGTAGTCAACTACTTGGATCACGCTCGGAGCTATCTGCAGCCGCACCACCGGGGCGCGGTCATGAGCACGCCGCTGAGCTTCGATGCGACGGTCACGACACTGTTCTTACCGCTGCTGACTGGGAAGTGCGTAGTGGTGTTGCCATCGGAGGTTGGCGCGCTGTTCGCCGGCCTGAGCCATTACTTTTTCCATGAAGGCAACGACTGGCTGTTCAAGTTGACACCGGCGCATCTGGACGGCCTGTATCCGGATTATCCGGCGCACGCCGCCCCAAGCCCACGCCGCCACTGCTTGGTGATCGGCGGCGAACAACTGATGAGGGCGACCGTCAGCAAGTGGCAGCGCGACCGCCTTCCGCACGCTGAGTACGTCAACGAGTATGGCCCGACCGAAACAGTCGTAGGCTGTTCGGTGCACGTTGTGCACAGCCTGGACGACACGAAGCGTGGCGGCCACGCGGTCGCCATCGGTCGTCCGATCCAGAACACCCGCTTGTACGTGCTCAACGAACTGGACGAGCTGGTGCCCACCGGTGCGGTCGGTGAACTGTGCATCGGCGGCGATGGCGTAACCCGCGGCTATCAGAATTTGGCCGTCCTGACCGCGAGCCGTTTTCGTGAACACCACTTCGTCAAGGGAGTAGTGGAGCGGCTTTACCACAGCGGTGATCTCGTCCGTCTTCGTCAGGACGGCGAGCTGGAATACTTGGGCCGCCGCGACGAGCAGGTCAAACTGCGCGGCTATCGCATAGAGTTGGGTGAGATAGCAGGCCAGCTCAAGTGCGACCCGAGTGTCAGCGATGCCGTGGCCGCGATTCAGGGTGAGGGCGACGATCGGCGTCTGATCGCGTTCGTTGCCAGCACGATAGAAGAATCTGGCCACGCCGCTTTGATAGACGTACTGCAGCAGATGCTGCGACGGACCTTGCCTGAGTACATGCGCCCGGTTGCCATCAGGGTGATGGGAGGCTTACCCTTGACTTCCAATGGTAAGGTAGATCGCGCTTCATTGCCGGTGGTGCCTGTCGTTACCGCTGCGCCGTACAGGGCGCCGGAGACGGAAACCGAGCGCCTCTTGGCAGCCTTGTGGCAGGAACTGCTGGAGCGCGCGGAGCCGGTCGGAGCCGAAGACAATTTCTTCCGTCTCGGTGGCCATTCATTACTGGCCACGAGAATGGTTTTGGCAATCAACCAGCGTTGGTCTGCCATCGCGCAGCTAAGGGATATCTTCGAACAGCAAAGCCTCTCCGGGTTGGCTTTGCACATCGACACCAAGCGGGCGTTGAAGCCCGCTACAGATGCCGGCAGCGCCAAGGGCAACGCGGTGTACGAAGAATTGGAGTGGTAGTGATGGAAACTGCGAAACACTTGCTTGCCCTGCTTGAGTCCAGGGACATCGAGCTCTATCTTGACCAGGGCAACCTCAAGACCAAGGCGGCGCAGGGCGCGATTACCGGGGACATCGGCGCGCAGATCAAGGCGAATCGCGAAGGCTTGATCGCTTTGCTGTCGGCAGGCGCATTCGCATCGACTGGTGTGTCCGAGGACGGGGGCAAGGCGCGCGTCGCGATAACCGCGAGCCAGCGCCAGTTATGGCTGAGCCAGAAATTGTCCGATGTCAAAGCTCTCTACAACGTGTCGCTGACGGTTAGGTTGCGCGGAGCACTCGATGAGGATGCGTTGGTGCGGGCGCTGCGCGGCGTCGTAGAGCGCCATCAGGCGCTGCGTACCCAGTTCGTCGAACAAGACGGCGAGGTCGTCGCCTACCTGCTCGAACCCGGCCTGGAACTGGGTTGCCATCGCCTGGATGCGCAGAGAGACACCACCGATGTGCTGCGCCGGCGAGTCGCTGAACTTGCGGCACGCCCATTCGACTTGTCCCAAGACCTACTGTTTCGCGCCGACCTGATTCAGGTTGGAAGCCAAGAGCATGTCCTCGTGCTGTGCATGCACCACATCGTCACCGATAGTTGGTCCTGCGCCATCTTGGTCAAGGAGTTGGAGGCGCTCTACAACTCCGCTCCTGGCGAGGCCCAGTTGCCGGGGTTGCCGATGCAGTTCGCCGATTATGCGAGGTGGCTGGCCGAACCGGAGCAGCAACGACGCGAAGCGGCGCATCTGGAGTATTGGCGAGAGCAGTTGCATGGCTTGCCTGCCGTGCACGCGCTGCCGCTGGATCATCCGCGGCCACGAGTGCAGTCATACGAGGGCGCCGAATCGCACCACCGTCTGAGCGACACGCTGGTTGCATCTGTGCGCGCCTTCGCGGTGGAGCACGGAACGACCGTGTACAGCGTGTTGCAGGCGGTGCTGGCCTTGACGTTAGGTCGCTGGAGCAACGAGAAGGACATCCTGATTGGTACCTCCAGCTCAGGCCGCGATCGACCGGAGCTGGAGAGCCTGGTCGGCTTCTTCGTTAATCCGCTGATCCTGCGAAACCGCATTTCCGGCGACGCGACGGTAGTCGAGTACCTGAACAGCGCGCGATGCGTCCTGTTGGACGCGTTCGAACATCAGCAGATCCCGTTCGAGCGAATCGTTGGTGAGCTACTGCTTGCGCGTTCGGCCAGCCATGCGCCGGTCTTCCAGATCATGTTCGACTATCAGGCCACCGGCGCCACGCGGGTTGCGCTGAACGGACTCGACTGCCAGCTGATGCCGACCACCAGTCTGGGTGCGAAGTACGATATCGAAATTACCGCGAACGAGCTGCCGGAAAATTTGCACCTGCGTTGGGTATACGCAGTCAGGTTGTTCGGCGAGGCTACGATCCAGCGCCTGCAGCAATCTTTCGAAGTGCTGCTCGCAGCCTTCGTTGCCTCGCCCAACGAGCACATCGCCGCGCTACCGCATTTGCCCGATGATGAAGCGGCATTCATCGCGCGGTCTGCGCTGGGTCCGCGGGCCGCTGTCGCGCGGCGAACCCTGCCCGAGCGCTTCGCTGCGATCGCCCGCGACCAGCCGGACACGGTCGCGGTGGAGTTCCGGAGCAAGACTTACAGCTACGCCGACATCGAATCGCGCGCCAACAGGCTTGCCCAGCTCCTGCGCACGTTGGGCCTGAGCGCGGATAGGCGTGCAGCGGTCTACATGAACCCGGGGCCCGAGCTGGTGATCTCGATCTTGGCGGTGCTCAAGGCCGGCGGTGCCTATGTGCCGATCGATCCGGCGTATCCCGAGGCCCGCATCAAGCACATCCTTGAGGATGCCGACACCCAGATCGTGCTCTCCGCGGGCGAAGCCGTGAACGCCGTGCCTGCCGGCCGGCAAGTCGTTCGGGTCGATGTGGAGATCCAGGATGCGATGGTCGCAGACCAGCCCGACGAAGCACCGCAATGGGCCGAGGGCGAAGAGCCGCGAGTAGCCTACGTTCTGTATACGTCGGGGTCTTCCGGTAAGCCCAAGGGCGCAATCATTGGCCACGCCTCGCTCAACAATTACCTCGACCACGCTGCGACATATTTTCACGATGACGTGCGTGGCGCCGTGGTCAGTTCATCGATCGGTTTCGATGCCACCATCACGTCGTTGCTGACGCCGTTGCTGCTCGGTAAGCGCGTGCTACTGCTGGAGCAGGGCTTGAGCGCCGTTCTTGACGGCTTGAAGCGCTGTCTCCTCGGCGACGCGCATGCCTGGTTGTTCAAGGTCACCCCTGCACACCTTTCGGCACTGGGCCACGAGTGCGCTGGTTACGAACCCTCGAATACTCAGCATGTGCTCATTGTCGGCGGCGAGCAACTCGATTACGCCGTCATCCACCAGTGGCGCTCGCGCTGGCTGCCCAAGGCGCGTTACGTCAATGAATATGGCCCGACCGAAACGGTGGTGGGCTGTTCGGTATTCAGCATCGACGGCGATTCTGGCGAGATTCCCACCAGCGGTGCGGTGCCGATCGGCAAGCCGATCGCCAACACCGGCTTGTACGTAGTGAACGACGGCAGGCTGGCGCCCGTCGGCGTGGTTGGCGAGCTGTACATCGCCGGCGCGGGACTGGCCGCAGGCTACTTGAACCAGCCTGACGTTTGCGCGCAGCGTTTCGTGAGCCTGAAATATGTCAATCCGCAGCAACGCTTCTACCGTACCGGCGACCTGGTGCGGCTGCGCGCCGACGGCGAGTTCGAATTCATCAGGCGCTGCGACGATCAGGTCAACATCCGCGGCTATCGCATAGAGACCGGTGAAATCGAATCCGCGCTGCGCGCCGTCACCGGCGTGCGCGAGGCAGCGGTTGTAGTGCAAGCAAGTGGTGCGCAGCGAACGCTGGCGGCGTTTCTCCAGCCGGTCGAGGAGATCGCCGATGAGAGAGCGTTCCAGCAGCGCGTTCGCCGGGAGCTGGCCAAATCGTTGCCCGAATACATGGTGCCGACGGCGTTCAAGGTGATCGCCAGTTTGCCCTTGAGCATCAACGGAAAGATCGACAAGGCGGTGTTGCCAGAGATCGACTTGAACGCATCGATGAGGCTCAACTACGTCGCGCCGCAGTCCGATTTCGAAGGCGAGTTGTGCGCGCTTTGGCAAGGCTCCATCGGCCTGGAGCGGGTCGGCATCCATGACAACTTCCTTGAGATCGGTGGGAATTCGCTGATGTTCGTACGGCTGCGCGCCCAGATCGAAACGCGCTTCGGCTGCAAGCTCGACATTACCGCGTTCTTCGAGTATCCGACCATCGCCGAACTCGGGAGGCACTTGCAGCAACTGTGCGATGGCGTGCGGCCGGAGGGCGGTGGCGGTGTCGAAACGGTGTCTCGGCCCACCGCCGCGGAGGCTAGGGCGCCAATCGCGGTGATCGCGATGGCCGGACGCTTTCCCGACGCCGATAGCCCCGACGCGCTGTGGGAAAAGCTGTGCGAAGGGCATGAGGCGTTGCGCACCTTCTCCAACGATGAGTTGCTCAAAAGCGGTGTCAGCCCCGACATGCTGGCTGCCCCAGAGTTCGTGGGCAAAGGCGCACTGGTGGAAGGCGTGGAATGGTTCGACGCCGGGTTCTTCCGCATGACGCCTCGCGAAGCGGAGATCCTAGATCCGCAGCATCGGCTGCTGCTGGAGTGCTCTGTGCAGGCCCTGGAAAGCGCGGGCTACGGCGATGCGGGCAAGCCACGCCATTGCGGCGTGTTTCTAGGCTGCGGCGAAAACGCCTACCTGGCCAACCACCTGTGGGGGAACACGGCGCTGATACGCGACATGGGGCTCAGCGTCCTGCACGCCAGCAGCAATCATTATCTGGCCACCCGCGTCGCTTACAAGCTCAACCTGACCGGCCCAGCCGTCAATGTCGCCACGGCCTGCTCGACTTCGCTGGTAGCGGTGCACCTGGCCGTCGCAAGCCTGCGCTTGGGCGAATGCGACATGGCTCTAGCCGGCGGCGCCGGCGTGTCGAAGTTCGGCCCCACCGGCTACCTGTACAAGGAGGGCGGCATCGAATCGCCCGACGGTCACTGCCGTGTTTTCGATGCGGGAGCCCGCGGCACCCGCAGTGGCAACGGAGCCGGCATGGTAGCGCTCAAGCGTCTGGACGATGCACTGCGGGATGGCGACAACGTGCTGGCCGTCATCAAGGGCACGGCGATCAACAATGACGGTTCGCAAAAGGCCGGCTACACCGCGCCAAGCGTCGTCGGGCAGGCGCATGTGATTGAGGCGGCGCTGCGCGATGCCGATCTGAGCGCACAGCAGATCCAGTACGTAGAAACTCACGGCACCGGCACGGCCCTCGGTGATCCCATCGAGATCCAGGCACTCCGCAAAGCCTTTCACGCGTGCGACGCGCAGTCGTGCGCGCTCGGCACATTGAAGCCGAATATCGGGCACCTCGATGCAGCTGCGGGGGTGGCGGGCCTTATCAAGGCCGTGTCGGCGCTTAAGCACAAGCAACTGCCGCCGAGCATCAATTTCACACGCGCCAACCCGCAGATCGACTTCGCCAGCAGTCCGTTCTACGTCAATACGCGACTTCGCGACTGGTCCGCGGGCGAGGGAACGCGGCGTGCTGGCGTGAGTTCCTTCGGCATCGGCGGCACGAACGCGCACGTGGTGATCGAAGAAGCGCCCGCCATGGCGGCGAGCGAGCCGGCATCCCGGCCGGTTCAGTTGCTGGTGCTGTCGGCACGTAGCGAAGAGGCGCTGCGAGCGGCAAGCATTCTCTTGGCGAACGATCTCGGCGACGATGATGCGCCGGCGCTGGCGGACGTAGCCTATACCCTGCAAGTAGGCCGTACCGCCCACGCGTTCCGTCGTAGCGTGGAATGTGCAAGCACGACGGAGGCGGTCGCCGCATTGACCGCGCCGATCGCGGAGACCGTGAACGTTTCCGGCCACGGCGCATCGCTGGTGTGGATGTTCCCGGGACAAGGTACGCAGCGCACCAATATGGCGCGCGGCCTGTATGAAAGCGAACCGGTATTTCGCGAATCCCTTGATTCGTGTGCAGAAGGACTGCGCGAGGCGCTGGGGTTGGATCTACGCGAAATTCTCTATCCATCCGACGCCGGGCTCGACCCAGGAATCGATTCATTGACGCAAACCTGGCTTGCGCAGCCCGCATTGTTTTCGGTTGAGTATAGCTTGGCGGCACTGTTGCAGTCGTATGGCCTACAGCCCGACGCGATGATCGGCCACAGCCTGGGCGAGTACGTTGCGGCGTGCGTCGCCGGTGTGTTCTCTCTGGAGGATGGGTTGAAGCTGGTGGCAGCGCGCGGCCGACTGATGCAGGCCATGCCGGCGGGCCGGATGCTGTCCGTGCCATGCGACGAAGAACGGCTCCGGGCGAGGCTGTTGGATCACTCTCTGGACATCGCAGCGATCAATGACAGAGACACTTGCATAGTCTCGGGATCCGTCGATGCTGTCACGGCACTACGAGAACAGCTGGCCAGTGAAGGCATCGCCAGTCACGAACTTGACACCTCCCATGCCTTTCATTCGGCAATGATGGAGCCAACGATGGACGCTTGGAGAGGCGTCCTGAATACCGTCGTCCTTCGCGCCCCAACAATTCCTTTCGTGTCTAATCTCAGCGGTAGCTTCATTTCCGCTGAAGAAGCTACCGATACGGAATACTGGGTGAAGCACCTTCGCAGAACAGTCCGCTTCGCAGACGGATTGGATCTGCTCGTGTCGCCACAGACGCCGTTGAAGCAGCAGCGTCATTTGATCGAGGTGGGGCCGGGCCAGGTGTTGAGCATGATTGCGAAGCGTCGGTCGCACCGGAGCCCACACACGGTGATGTCAGTGCTGGCGCGTTCCGCCGCGCAAGACGATGCACGAGCGCTCCTTCAATGTATTGGCCAACTATGGCTGCATGGCGTGCCGATCGACTGGTCCGGGTATCACGCAGCCGAAAGCAGGAGACGGGTGCCGCTGCCGACTTATCCGTTCGAACGTCAGCGGTTCTGGGTGGAGCCCACCCAGCACGGAGCTCTCCGTGGAGTCGCCGACGATGCCCGCCGCCCGCACCAGGAAGACTGGTTCTACATCCCTATGTGGAGGATACGCGGCAGGGAGACCGCCGGGGCCGCCCCCTCCGAGACCCTCACATGGGTCCTGATGAGCGATACCGATGGCATCGGCGAACATTTGGCAGGCGACCTGCGCACAGCCGGCCAACGCGTAATCACGGTGCGGCAAGGCAGTGCGTTCGAACGCCTCGGCGAGGACGAATACACGCTTACTGCAGACGACGAGCGCCATTATCACGAACTCGCCCGCGCTTTTGATCGCGATGGTGTATGCATCGACCGCTTGGTGCACTTGTGGTCTCTGGACCCGATCCCGGCATCGATTGAGGGCCGCAGCTTGACCGGCTTCGATCTGTTCGAAGCGCACCAGCGCACCGGCTACTATAGCCTGATGTTTGCCATTAAGGTATTGATGGCCCGACATCAAGGTCACCATGCCGTCGTCCATGCGGTAACGCGTGGCGCATTCCGTGTGACGGGCGGCGAGAAACTGGCGCCGGAGTGCGCTCCCTTCATCGGTTTGTGCAAGGTCGCGCCGCAGGAGTACTCGAACCTGCGCTGCCAGCATCTTGACCTCACCTGCTCGGATCAGCAGAGCCGCCAGGAGCAGTCCCATGCAGCCGCGGGCACGCTCTTGTTCGGTGAATTCAGGGCCAGCCGGCGCGACAAGGTTGTCGCATTCCGTCATGGCGCGCGGTGGACGCAAACCTATGAACAACAGAAGGTATCCAATGAAGTCGTTGCGCCACGCGTCAAGCGCTCGGGTGTGTATGTCATCACCGGTGGCTTGGGCCAAGTAGGCTATGCACTAGCAGAGCATTTCGCTTCAATGGCCGCGAAACTGGTCTTGGTCGTACGTGATGACTTGCCGCATCGCTCTAAGTGGCATCTGTACGTCGCGGGCCGGAGCCCGAGCGACCCATTGGTTCCGAAGCTGGGGCGATTGCTCGTGCTGGAGTCCCTGGGCGCACAGTTGCTGATATGCAAGGCAGATGTGACCGATGAGGCCCAGATGCTCGCTGTCTTCGAGCAGGCCGAAGTTCGATTCGGCAAGGTCGATGGCGTCATCCATTGCGCGGGTCAGATGCGCGATTTGGCAACGCCACTAAGCGAGCTCACCCTGGCCAGCAGTCGCGCACAATTTTTGCCAAAAGTGAGTGGCACGATGGTTTTGCAGCGCGTCCTGAAGTACAGAAAAGTCGATTTTTGTGTCCTGATGTCGTCGCTGTCAGCCGTGATCGGCGGGCTTGGATTCGCGGCATACGCCGCCGCCAACGCATATATGGATGCCTTTTGCGCGGCGCGTCATGCCGAGGGCGATGAGGTATGGTTAAGCATCAACTGGGATGGATGGCGCTTCTCGGCCGAGGCTGATGCGCGCACTGCATACAGTGTGTCTGGCCCGGAGGGCGCGAAGGCGTTGGCGTACGCACTGTCCTGGTCGGACGTGCCTCAGCTGGTTCTTTCGACCGCCGATTTGAAGATGCGAATAGAGAAATGGGTCGACAAGCTTCCAAAAGTGCCGACAAACCTGCACCTGTACGCCCGCTGTAGGGGCAAGGCCGTCCTTGCGCCGAGCACGACCATCGAATTCCAGCTCGTCGAGATATGGCAGCAGCTGCTGGGCATACAGGACATTGGGATAGGCGATGCATTCTTCGAGGTTGGGGGCGATTCCTTGCTCGCGACGATATTGGTGGGGCAGGTCAACAAAACATTTAATGTGAATCTGCCCATCCGTATGGTCTTCGAAGAAGAAACCATCGAACGTATCGCACTGAAGATCGACGAACTCACCAAGCGTCCGCCCCAAGGCAAGCCGTTGGCACTCAAGCGATCAGGTGCCCGCAACCCATTGTTCTGCATCCACCCGGGCAGCGGCTTTGGCCGAACCTACATAGCCATGCTCCGGCATTTCCCCCAAGATTTGCCGGTTTACGCCCTCGAAGCGCGTGGCCTGAACGATGGCGACGTCCTGCCTGAGACTATTGGTGACATGTGTGCCGACTACATCGAACAAATCCAAATTATCCAACCCCATGGTCCTTACCACCTGTTCGGCTGGTCATTCGGCGCACTCGTCGCTCACGCCATGGCCGCCGAAATGCAGAAGCGGGGTCTGTCCGTAGCCAAGTTGATCGTGATCGATCCCACTCCTCTGGCCGAGGATTATTGTCCCGATAGCGCCATCAATGAACACAGGCGTGATCTCGAGGAGCGATTGTCCGGTTACAAGGATTACCAGGATGCATCGTATGAGCTGAAGCAGACGATGATTTCGCGGATGACCGCCATTATGGCCAACAACACGCGCCTGTCCCTTTACCGAGATCCGTCGATCTTCCGAGGAAGCACATTGATGGTTATCGCTAAGGATTCCGACGTGCCAGAGAACCACCAACTGTTCAAGAACTACATCCTTGGGGACGTGATCGAGCTGCGGGCCCCCTATCACCACAATGTACTCATGACCACCGAAGCACTGAAGAGTTATGCACCTCAGGTTTCCGAGTTTCTGGATGCCCACCCTGCGCAACGGGGGAGGTTGCTGGAAGTCGCCACAGAGGATTGAACAACTGTACGAAAGGGCCAAGCGTCATCGGACGGGATTTTGGCTCGATAATTGATTAAGGGAGTTAGGATGTTCGGATATTACTTTCAGCTCGGCTTGCGTAGCTTGAAAAGCAGGCCCGTGTTGACAGCCCTGATGATCATGTCAATCGCCATCGGGGTTGCCACCTCGGTGACGACCTACGGGGTGTTTCGCGCGACGGGCGGCAACCCGATCCCGCAGAAGTCGTCGCAGCTGTTCGTGCCACAAATCGACAACTGGGGGCCTGACGAGAACGTCGAACGGGGAGGGGAACCACCTCGAGCTCTGAGCTATACCGACACCGTTGCCCTGATGCGGGACCAACGAGCCAAGCGGCAGACCGCGCTGTATCCCATAACGGCATTGATCGTGCCTGCTGAACCGACGGTCCTTCCGTTCCGGGTGAAGAGCTATGCGGCCTATGCGAACACTTTTCCGATGTTCGATATTCCCTTTCTCTACGGCGGTGGCTGGTCAGCGGACGAGGACGAATCCCTCACTGCAGTGACGGTGATCAGCCGGTCGCTCAATGAAACCCTGTTCAAGGGCGCCGACAGCGTCGGACAGCAAATCGACATTGCCGGCCGAAGCTATCGCATCTCGGGTGTCATGGATGACTGGGACCCGCAGCCGGTCTTCTACGATGCGGAAAACACCCGCGGCTTTGGCATGCCTGCGCAGCTGTTCATCCCGTTCACCCACGCCATAGACCTTCAGGTGCCGACCAGCGGTAACAGAAGCTGCTATAAGACACCGGACCCGGGTTGGGACGCCTGGCTGCAGTCGGAGTGCGCATGGGTCTCCTACTGGGTCGAGCTGCCCGATCCGACTAGCGTGGCCGCGTATCGAGACTACCTGCGCAGCTACTCGGCACAACAGCAGCAACTTGGACGCTTCAATTGGCCGCCGAATACGCGCCTGCACAATTTGACGGAGTGGCTCGACTATTTGAAGGTCGTGCCGCCCGAGTCCAAGATATCGGCGCTAATTGGGTTGGGCTTCCTGCTGATTTGTCTGGTCAACACAATTGGCCTGCTCTTGGCCAAGTTCCTGCAACGTGCCTCTGAAATAGGAGTGCGGCGTGCGTTGGGGGCGTCGCGCAGCGCAATCTTTCAGCAGTTCCTGGTGGAAGCTGGGACGGTCGGCTTGGCGGGCGGCTTGCTTGCATTGCCGCTCACCTGGGTGGGTACGTTAAGCACCGATCTGGTGTTCACTCCACAGATCGCTCGGTTGGCGGAGCTCAATACTTCCTTGGTGGTGCTGACTCTAGTGGTGGCGGTATTTTCCACTATCATGGCGGCGCTTTATCCGATCTGGTGCGCGGCGCAAGTGCAGCCGGCCTGGCAACTGAAAACGAATTGAGACGTCGACCATGAGACAAGTCGCTCCCATCCTCGCCGCGCTCAAAAAGCACAGGGCCGGTACCATTCTTACTGGCCTGCAGATTGCGCTCACATTGGCCGTCACCTGCAACGCGCTGAGCATCATCCAGAGCCGAATGGTCCGCATGGATCGCCCGACTGGCCTGAACGAAAGCAACCTGCTGACCATTAGCAGCGATCGGATCGGTGTGGATCCTGCTGAGCTCCGTTCGCTGATCAATGCAGATATCGAAACCTTGCGCCGGTTGCCAGGCGTTGCAAACGCGACGGAAAGCAGTTCGTTCCCTTTGCAGGGCAACAGCTGGCCGGAAGGGATCCGGCTCGATCCGAACGCCAAGGATCGGTTGGCTCGTAGCGAGCTGTATTTCGTCGACGACCATGCTCTGTCAACACTTGGCATCAGACTGATCACCGGACGCAATTTCCGGCAGGACGAAATCCGCGCCACCGATGTGAACAACATCCAATGGCCCGAGCAAGCGATCATCACGAGGGCCCTTGCAGACAAGGTTTACCCGGACGGCTCCGCGCTGGGAAAATCGTTCTATATCGGTAACAACAGCCCCTCCCCGACCACGGTGGTCGGCATCATCGAACATCTCCAAGCGTCCTGGTCCAGGGCCGACAGTTTCGAATACATGGATCACGTTGTATTGCTGCCGATGCAGCTGACGCGGAGCAATAGCACTTATCTGATACGCACGAAGGCGGGCCAACTCGACGCAGTAACCGAATCCGCGCCAGCGGCCTTAATCGAACTCGATCGAATGAGAGTCTTTCAAGGCATTAGCACGTACCAGACCGTGCGCGAGAATGTCTACCAGAGTGATCGTGGAATGGCCAAGCTGATGGGGGCCATTTCTTTGGTTCTTCTGGCAATTACCGCAGCAGGAGTATTCGGGCTCACCAGCTTCTGGGTTGGCCAGAGGCGCAAACAAATCGGCGTGCGCCGCGCACTGGGAGCGACGCAAGGCGACATCATGAGTTATTTCCTCACCGAGAATCTGTTGATTGGCATGGGCGGCGTCGCGCTTGGCACCGTTCTTGCGATCGGCCTAAATCTGTGGCTCATGACTTCCTTCGAACTGGCAGAGATGTCGCCGATCTACGTTCTGGTTGGTTCTGTTGCCTTACTCGTAGTGGGCCAAATCGCGGTGCTCGGCCCCGCCTTCCGGGCTGCGCGTGTGTCGCCGGTGGAAGCAATCCGATCAATTTGAGCCAACCGCATTGCCGTCCGACGGTTCGTTGAATGTTGCAGTCTGGGCAAGCTCCGTTCTAGCAATAGAGGCCTGATAAAAACTATGAGCAACTCGCAAACTCTTTCGATTGCCCAGGGCTGGCGGCAACGCATCGGTGCAGCAGACGTCGACCGTTGCGATCTCGATATTCTCCTGAGAGACACATGGCGCCATAAAGTCGTTATCAGGGATGACGGGCGGGCTTTCGGACCGGTGAAGGAGCTGTCCGCGGCTATCGAGGAACGCGACTACGAGCTGCTGGCGAATTTCATCGCGGATCACCCCGGCACCTCGTTGTCCGCCATCGCTCTGGTGGGTCTTCACAGAGTCCTGGAGGCGCACGGCAACGGCGCCCAGACCGTCATTGGCTTCATACCCGGGCGCCGGGACGGTGATGGCGAGGGTTCGGTGCGGCTGCGGCTGCACCCCTCGATTGTCGACCATCGACTCCAATCTAGACTGACGTGCCTGGAAGCGATCGCCGAGATCGACTTCCACCTCGGCAGGAGCGACGCTTTTGTCGATGCCGAGATGCTGCTCGAACAGGGATGTTTCGACGCGGTATTGCTTGAAGCGGCGGACGACCATTCACTAGCCGCGACGGCGCTGCCGCTCACCTTGGTCGTGCGCGATGACCGGGCCAACCGCCGCCTGTGGTGTCGAAGTCGCTACGATTCAGAGCTGTTTGACCACAGCGTCATGGGTGGCCTTCTCGAGATCTTTGTGCAAGTGCTTCGCCAGATCGCGGCGCAACCCTTGGGGTCGGTGGTTGATCTGGAGTTGATATCGGACGACCAAAAGTTGCAGCTTGACCAGTGGAACGCCACCGATGGCAGCTTCTCGGGAGAAGCGCGCCTCGATGAACTGTTCGAGCAGGCGGTCTTGAGGTCGCCCGATGGATGCGCAGTGGTGTGCGGTGCGGACCGGATCAGCTACAAACAGCTGAACGATCGCTGCAATCAGTTGGCACACTGGCTTCTGCGCGAAGGCGTGACACCTGGAGAAATGGTTGGTCTTTACCTCGACAAGAGCTTCCGGATCGTCGTTGCCACCCTCGGCCTGTGGAAAGCGGGGGCCGCGTATGTCCCGTTCGACCCGGACTATCCGAATGAGCGCGTTCAATTCACCGTTCGCGACACTGGTTCGCGCCGAATCATCACCCATCGCCATTACGTTGATCGCCTCAGGAAAATGCTGTTCGAAACCTGCCCGGACGTCGAGCTCATCGACATTGAGGAGGTGCTGGCCGGATCCGGGGCGGACGCCGAAAATCCCAGTTTGGGCCTTGGGTCACGGCAGGTCGCCTACGTCACCTACACCTCGGGAACCACGGGGATTCCCAAAGGAGTGCCCAAGGTTCACCGCAGCGTCGTCAACGCCATCACCGATCTTTCAGATCGGTACCACATGCGGCAGGCTGGTACCGAGCATGTGGCGCTGTTCGCGGCGCTGGTCTTCGAGCCCTTCATGCGGCAAACCCTCATCGCCTTGATCAATTCGCAGACGCTGGTCGTTGTGCCCGATGACGTGAGGCTGGATCCGCTGCGCTTTCCACGCTTTGTCGCCGATAACTATCTAACCTATCTTAGTGGCACCCGCTCGGTACTCCAGCATTTCGACTTGAGCGAGTGCCCCTTCCTGAAGCGCATGCTCCTGGTCGGAGAGGAGCTGACGCCTTCCGGGTTGCGGAGCCTGCGCGAAAGATTCCACGGCAGAATCATCAACGAGTACGCCTTTACGGAAACTGCGTTCGTCACCGCTATCAAGGAGTACGGCCCCGGGGATGCCACTCGCAATGACCGCAGCATTGGCCGCCCGCTGCGCAACGTGAAGTGCTACATCGTCAGCCAGAACTTGAAACAGGTTCCCATCGGTGCCATCGGCGAGCTGTATATCGGCGGGGCGGGAGTGGCGAGCGGCTACTTGAATCGCCCCGACCTGACCGCTGAACGATTCTTGGACAATCCGTTCCGGACAGAAGCCGATCGATTGAATGGTCGGAATGAGCGCATCTACAGAACGGGCGATCTGGCAAGGTTCCTGCCGGACGGACAGATCGAGTTCATGGGGCGCAGCGATTTTCAGTTGAAGCTCAACGGTGTCCGCGTCGAGCCAGGCGAGATCGAAGCACGGGCGCTGGAGTTCCCGGGCGTGCGCGAATGCGTGGTGGTGTCCCAGGGCGAATTGGTCGAAACAGGGAACTGGCGTTTAGTGGGCTACTACGTCGCCGACGCCGACCGACGGGTACTCGAAGCCGATTTGCTGGCCTTTCTCGAGTTGCGGCTGATCCGAGTGATGGTTCCCGCGCGCATGGTGTGCATGGATTCCTTGCCATTGAACGTCAATGGCAAAGTCGATCGACGCGCCTTGCCTGAAGTGGGTCCGTACGCAACGTCCACTTTGCATGCCGACCAGGAGGAACACGAACACGCGCAGGACGATCTCATCGGCGGGTTGAAGGTCGACTGGAGCGGGGTGCTCGGCATGCGTGCGGCGGATGTCGGAGAAGACGACGATTTCTTCCGTCTTGGTGGACAGAGTATCACCTGTCTTCAGCTCATCATCCGGATCTGGCGATCCTTCCGTGTCGTGGTGAGCGTCGAGGATGTGTACCGCCTCAAGACGTTCGGCCAGTTAGCCAAGTACCTGATGCTGAAGGTCACCCAGGAGGCCGAAATGCCCTTGGCGACGCAGACCGATGCGCTGTCAGAAAATGACGAACACGGCGGCGGCGTAACGATGCGCGCCACAGGCTTGCAACAAGGCATGTTGTACCAATCGATGAAGAACTCTGTGAGCAACGATGCCTACGTCATGCAGTCGTTGCATCACTATCGCCGCGCCATCGACGCCGCTGCCATGCGCCAGGCGTGGGTTAGTGCGCAACGCAAGTACCCCAGCCTGCGTTTGAGATTCGAGTGGCGCGACGAGGCGCTGCAATGTCTGGTCCCAGCTATCGAGCCGCCGGACTGGCGCTATATCGACCTGAGTCATGTCAGCACTGAGACCGAGCGGGCATCGCACATCGCCGACCTGCAACGTTGCGACCGGTTTGAACCCTACAAGCTCCATGAAGGCCGGCTGTTCCGGGTCTACCTGATCAAACAGGAAGAAGCGCTTTACTCGATCTTGTTCAGCTGCCACCACATTATCCTCGACGGGTGGAGCCTGCCACTGTTGCACGACAACGTGCATCGCTTTTACATCAAGCATCGGCGTTTAGAGCCGCTCGACATCGAGGAAGATGCCGCTTATGTCGCAACGCAGCGGTATTTGGCGTCGCACCGGCACGAACACCTGGATTATTGGCAGACACAGTGCGAGCGGCTTAGTGAACGTGGCGACTTCGCGGGCCTGATCAATGCCCAGCTCCGCTACAAAGTCGATTTCGGCGAGTACGATCAAGTAAAGGACCACCGCATCAAGACCCTGTCCGTCGACTCGCTCTGCACCGCTGCGATTAAGGATTGGTGCGCCTGCAGTCGGGTGACCCTTCACTCCGTTCTGCAGTTCGCGTGGCACAAGCTGCTGTTTGCCGTCGGTGGCAGCGCGGTGACGTCGGTGGGAACAGTCATATCCGGGCGCGGTTTGCCCATCGATGGGATCGAAAACTCCGTCGGTCTGTACATCAACACGCTGCCTTCGGTTGTCGATCATACGGATCAGGCGGGCAAGACTATCGCCGACGCTTTGGCCGACATCCAGGAAATTATCAACCGAATGAACAGCCGCAGCACGGTCGAGCTGGTCATGGTCGAGACTGCGGGCTCCAAACGTCGCTTGTTCGAAACCTTGTTGGTCCTCGAAAACTACCCGCAGCCGCTAAGCGACGACGAAACCGCTCTGTGCCATGAATACCTGTGTTTCGAGAAATCCTATGATTTGAACAAGGTGGATTATCCGATCGCCGTTGTCGCGCGCGAGGTCGGCGACGAGTTTGAGGTCAATCTCGTGTATGCGGGTGAGTTGTTCGACGATGCCACCATTGACAACCTGCTCGGGACGTTGGAAGCCATGTTCCGGCAAATCGCGGCCGACTTCGACGCCCCGGTGAAAGCGCTTGAGTTGGTGTGCGAAGACGATTTAGGCCGCTTCGACGCGTGGAACCGCACCCAGAGCGAATTCCCAGAACAGAGGACCTTGCATGCCGCGTTCGAAATAGCGGCCGAAAACTGGCCCGACGCCATCGCGGTTGTGGCCGGTGAGAACCGGCTCACCTACCGCGAGTTGAACCAGCGCGCCAATCAGCTCGCTCGCTTCCTGAGCGCGCGAGCGGCGCTCAAGCCAGATGATTTCGTCGGTCTCGTGGTCGAAAAGAGCGAGTGGATGATCGTAGCGATCGTCGGCGTCTGGAAAGCTGGTGCAGCCTACGTGCCGATCGACCCGTCCTACCCGGACGATCGGATCCGCTTCATCTTCGAGGACACCCAGGCAAAGCTTGTCCTGACCGATCGCGCGTGCGTGGATCGCCTGGAACAGCTGGCCCATGACGTCCCGTGTGAAGTGTTCGACGTTCAGGATCTGCCCTTGGATCAGTACCCTGCGGACAATCCGACCAGTGCCGTGACCAGCACCGACCTCGCCTATGCGATCTACACCTCCGGCACGACGGGCCGGCCGAAGGCCGTGCTGATTGAGCACCGCGGCGTCGTGAACCTGCATACGTCGTTGGAGAAGCTGTTCGCGCTGAGCAGAAACCTGAGCGACGAAGCGATCCTGTCCTTTTCCAACTACGTTTTCGACCACTTCGTCGAACAGATGACCGACGCCTTGCTGTCCGGTCAAACGCTGGTGTTGCTTGACGATGCGATGCGCGGCGACAAGGAAAGGCTGTATTCCTACATGAATCACAACGGTGTTACCTACCTCTCCGGTACGCCGTCGGTCCTGTCTCTGTATGAGTACGGCTCAATTCCTTCCCTGCGCAGGATCGATGCCATCGGCGAAGATTTCACCACGCCCGTGTTCAACAAGATCCGCTCCAGCTTCGATGGCTTGATAATCAACGGGTATGGACCCACCGAAATCTCCATCACCAGCCACAAGCGCCTGTATCTCAAGCAGGAGCCTCGGGTAGACAAGAGCATCGGCCACCCGGTGGCCAACACGGCTTGTTATGTGTTGAACCCGTTGATGCAGCGCGTGCCCGTTGGCGGCATGGGCGAGCTCTACATCGGCGGCATCGGCGTGGCCCGCGGCTATCTCAATCGCCCTGACCTGACGGCCGAACGCTTCGTTCCCAACCCGTTCCAGTCTCCGCAGGAAAAGGCCGAAGGCAGCAACGATCGCTTGTACAAGACCGGCGACCTGGCGCGTTGGCTGCCTAACGGTGAGCTGGAATACCTCGGCCGCAACGACCTGCAGGTGAAGATCCGTGGTCAGCGCGTTGAGCTCGGCGAGATCGAAGCGATTCTGGCATCCTATCCTGGCGTGACCCGCGCTCTGGTGCTCGCGCGCGAGTACGCCGCGTCGGCGGCAAGCGGCGAGGTCCTCCAGAAATACATTGTCGCCTTCTACCTCAGCGGCGACGATCTGCCAGAAACCGAGATCCTGCAGTGGCTGCGAACTCAGCTACCGCAGTCCATCGTGCCGGTTCGGGTCATCCGCATCCTCGAAATTCCAGTGACCGGCAGCGGCAAGTTGGACATAAAGCGCTTGCCGGCGAGCGAGTTTGTGCTGGCGAATAGCGTCGACTATGTACAGCCCGCCAATCATACGGAACGGGATCTGTGTCGGCTGTGGTCGAAGGTGACCGGGGTCAGCCCAGACCGAATCGGTAGCCGAGACGATTTCTTTGGCTCCGGCGGCGATAGCCTGCGCGCGATCAAGCTGGCGCAATCGATCACTGCGCACTTCGCCCAGAATTTCAACGTTGCCGCGGTGTTCGCACATCCGAACATTGAGGCGCAGGCGAGGTTCCTGAAGGAGAACGCGCATTTTTCCGGCGCGGATCTCCAGTCGCCCGCGGGGCTGGCCTCCGTCTACGGTGCAACGCCGCCGGTCTCGCTGGCGCAAGAGCGCTTGCTGTTCATCGACGATTTGGTCGAAGGAACGGCCGCGTACAACATTCCGTTCGCATTCGCGCTCGTCACCGGCCGCGAAGGTATCCAGGACGAGATCGAAGTCGCGCTTGGAGCGTTGCTGCAACGCCATTCCGCACTGCGCACGCTACTCCCGAGCATCAGCGACGGGCCACGGGGTCAGCGGGTCCTCGCGACAGAGGACGCTTTGGCCAAGTTCGACGTTCGCCGCTCGGCGGTCGCCGATCTCAACGCGCTGGACGCGGAACTCGTTGCCGAATCCGCATACGTCTTCCGTCTGGACAAGGAGCTTCCGGTTCGTGCACGCCTCTTCACTGTCGGCGCGGCCCAGCTCCGGGTCGTGGTCAGTCTGGTGTTCCATCACAGCTGCTTCGACGGTTGGTCGTGGCGGATCTTCCGCGAAGAATTGCAGGCTCTATTGGAGGGAACGGCTGCCAGCGTTCTGCCGCCCTTGCCGGCGACGTACGCAGATTTCTCCGTGTGGCAACGCCAGCAACTCTCCGAGCAGCGCTTGGGTGTATTGTTCGACTACTGGCAGCGATCTCTGGCGGACTGGCATCCGCTCAACCTACCGCTCGATAACCCTCGGCCGGCGCAGTTCGACTATCTCGGCCGCGAAGTGGTCTTCGACATCGATGCCACTACGTCCAACCAGCTCAGAATGCTGGCGCAAACCACCCGCGCCAGCTTGTTCAGCGTGTTGCTGGCCGCGTACTACCTGACCCTCAAGGCTTACAGCGGCCAAAGCGATCTGATCGTGGGCACTCCCACGGCCAACCGCAGGCACGGCGATTTTGAAGGCGTGGTGGGATTCTTCGTCAATTTCTTGGCTCTGCGGACCAAGGTCGATGGCCGCGGCCGCTTGTTAGACTATCTGCGCGATATCAGCGGGCTCGTCCTGCAAGCGCAGTTGCACGAGGATCTGCCCTTCGAACGGCTGGTCAAACGCCTCGGCGTCGATAACGACACCAGCCGCCATCCGGTAGTCCAAGCCGTGTTCAGTCTGCTCAACAAGGAATTCGTGGAAAGCGGCTGGCCGGCGATGCAGCCGCACACGCCCGACGATGAGGGCAGAACCACCGCCAAGTTCGACTTGTCCGCGACCGTTTCCGAAATGGCCCAAGGGCTGTCGGTCAATTTCACCTACGCGTCTTCGCTGTTCGATCCGACGAGTATCGACAACATCGTCGCCACCTATCGGCAAATCCTGCGCGAATTCTGCCGCTTGGCGCCAGTGGCGCAGACTGCCGCGTTGTCCGACATCCGCTATGTCGAAACACGCGCCTGCACGCCATCACCTGTATCGACAGGCCACCCTGCGCCTGCCGGAACTCTGCACGCTGCTTTCGAGCACATCGCGACGGCATGCGAGCAAGACATCGCCTTGATCTATGGTGACACGCGCCTGAGCTACGGCGAACTCAACGCGTGCGCCAACCGCTTGGCGCATGCCATTTTGTCCAACAAAGCGCTCAAGCTCGGCGACTTCGTCGCGCTCGTGCTCGACAAAAGCGAATGGACGGTCGTCGCCATCCTGGCGGTCTGGAAGGCCGGCGCCGCGTACGTGCCGATCGACCCAGGCTATCCCGACGAGCGGATCGCTTTCATGCTTGCCGACACGGGCGCGCAGGTCATCGTGAGCGATGATGCCAACTGCGAGCGCATCCTCGATCTGACCCGGCAGAACGGTACGCCGGTATTGAACGTGCATCGGCTCAGCCCCGAAGACCTGCCTTCGGAGAACCCTGCGACTGCGGCGTCCGGCGTCGACCTGGCCTACGCGATTTACACCTCCGGCACCACAGGACGGCCCAAGGCCGTGTTGGTCCGGCATTGCAACGTGCTGAGTTTCCGAAACGGCCTTACACATCGCTATTTTGGCGACGCTGTTGCTGCGCGCCAGGCGATCTTGTTCCTGTCCAGCTACGTGTTCGATTTTTCTGTCGAGCAGCTGGCCCTGTCGATCTTGAGCGGCAACACCCTGATCGTGCCGGAGTCGTCCCTGTTATTCGACGACGCGTTCTATTGGCGCATGAACCGCGAAAAGCTCAGCTACATCAGTGGCACACCAACGCATCTACAGTTGTTCGACCTGTCGCGCCTCGATCACCTACACGCCGTTCTTGTCGCGGGAGAAGCGTTCCGAGCCCACCACTTCGATAAGATCCGCCAGGAGTTCCAAGGGCCGTTGTACAACGCTTACGGCACCACCGAGACGACCGTCTACAACATGGTCAGGTGTTTCGCGCCTGGGGCGCCGTATCGCAACGACCTCGGACATAGCATCGACAACAGTGGACTTCACATCCTCGACGAGGAGTTGCGCGAGCTGCCACCGGGCGCCCTGGGCGAAATCTACCTCGCGGGAGATTGCGTGGGCGCAGGGTACCTCAATAGCGATGATCTGAGCCTTGAACGCTTCATCGCCAACCCCTTCCAAAGCGAGGAAGAACGCGGCCAGCAGCGAAACTGTACCCTTTACAGGACGGGCGATCTGGTGCGCCGCCGCCCCACCGGCGAACTGGAGTTCTTGGGCCGCAACGATCATCAGGTGAAGATCAACGGCCTGCGCATCGAACTGGGCGAAATCGAGGTGGTCGCCGCCTCGTTCCCGGGTGTTGTGCAGTGCGCAGTGGTAGCGCGCAACGACGAGAGATCCGGCAGCGGTCGCTTGGTCTGTTACTACGTCGCCGATCAGTCCGTCAGTGAGAGCGCTCTGTCGAACCACTTGCGTTCGAAGGTGACTGCGGCCATGGTGCCGTCGAGCGTGATTCGGATCGACGGCTCCTTGCCCCTCACCGTCAACGGCAAGCTCGATGTCGCCGCACTGACACGTTTCGACCGAGCCGCCGAGCGTACGCTCTATGTGGCGCCCGCTCATCGAATCGAATCCCGCTTGTGCCGGATCTGGAGCGAGGTGCTGCACGGTCAGGTCGTTGGCGTCCACGAAGACTTTTTCCAGATGGGCGGCGACAGCATCGCCGCTCTGCACCTGACCAGTCACATCCGACGCAAGTTTGACCAGAAAGTCAGCGTCAAGCACGTATTCGATTTCCCAACCGTCCGCGGGTTCTACGAGCAGGTGCTGAGCAAGATCCCCGACGCCTCGCGGTCGCGTGAGGCTTTTGTCCTGCCCTCGGGCGAGTGCCCGTTGCTGCCGATCCAGGCATGGTTCTTCGCCAAGGGCTTGCGCGACCCAGGGCATTGGAACCAGAACCTAACCATTCGCACGCCGGCGCTCAACGTGGACAGGCTGCGCGGCGCGCTCGACAGGCTCGCGCGACATCATGATGTCTTTCGACTCAGGTATCGCGCGGCAGAGGCGGACCCGGCGCTCGCCGTGCAGTTCTATAGCGGTGTCGTCGACATTCCTCTACACATCGTCGACCTCGGCGCGAGCGGAGAGGCCGAATTGGAAGCGCAGTTGCGAGCGTTGCAGCGCAGCTTCGACCTAGAGAACGGACCGCTGTGCGAAGCCGCCCTCGTTCGTGGATTCGCGGACGGCTCGGTACGCCTGAGGATGTCGCTGCACCATCTGATCGTCGACTCGGTGAGCTGGGAAATCCTGTGTCGGGACCTGGAAGCGCTCTATTATGGGGCCGACCTTGGGCTGCCCGACACAAGCATCCGCGAGTGGGCGCAAGCGCTGCAGGCCTACATTCCGAGCACCGGCGAAACGCAGCTTTGGGAAGAGATCGCGCAGCATGTCGAGGCGGAAAAGAGCGCGCTGCCATGGGGACCGTCGACCGGGCCTCGTCACCACGAACAGTTCATCCTGAGCCCAGAGGACACGGCCGAACTGATCGGCGCGCGGCGCCACATCAGCGACGTCCACACCGTCGACTTGATGCTGGCCGCCCTCGGCCAAACCCTACGGGACACCACAGGCAGATCCACCCACTTCGTCACCTTGGAAAGCCATGGCCGGGAAACTTTCAATAGCGCTCCGGACGTGCAGGACACCGTGGGTTGGTTCACCAGCATGTATCCGCTTGCCGTCATCGCCAAGGACGATATAGGAGAAAGCCTGGCCGCGACCCGGGCCAACCGCGAGCGCATCCCGTTCAACGGCATCGGCTACGGCGCCCTGCGAGGTACCTATGGAGGTGCGCGGGCTCCTCTTGCGGACATCAGCTTCAATTTCCTGGGCAGCTTCGCTGATCCCCAAGCCGCTGATTCACGCCATCAGGACGACGACACGGGGCGGTGGCACCTGGATCCGGCGTTGTGCGGCATAAGCAGATCGGGGCGCGATGAGGAAGGTAGCGACTGTCTGATCGACATCACCGCTTGCTGTATCGGAGAGAGAATGGTCGTGGACATCGACAGCTGCCTGGATACCGCCAAGACCGGCCGCTTGGCCCGGCAGTTGAAGATGCACCTGGAGGCGTTCTCCGCCCACATCGCGGAGACCCGGCCGGTGCTCGGGCGCCTCACCAAAGTGCGTTCCGGCGCAGTCGCTTCGGCGGAGTCCGAGTTCGAACCCTATTTCATCATCAACGAAACGGCGGTCGGCCCTACATTGTTCGTGTTGCCGCCGGGCGAAGGCGGCGCCGAGAGCTATCTGAACAATCTGGCCAAACAGCTCCCGGATGTACGACTGGTACTCTTCAACAACGTGCACCTGCGTACGCCGATGCAGTCCTTCGAGGAAATTGCCCGGTACTACGTGGGCCACGTTCGCAGACTGCAACCGAGCGGCGCGTACAATTTTTTCGGCTGGAGCTTCGGCGGCATCGTCTCCCTGGAAATGTCGCTGCAATTGCTCAGGGACAACGAATCAGTGTCGAATCTGTTCATGGTCGATTCCTTCTTCAATGTGGAGAAGGCGGTAGATGACCTGCGCTTGCCCATGCAGGCAAACTCCCTGGATCCGATTAACCGACGATACAAGCCCAACGAGCAAGCACTCAAAGAGTTGGCCAGCAGCGTCGATAACATCGTCCTCTTCAAAGCCATCAAGCCAATCGACGATCTCGCGCTTGAGGATCAGCGCAGGATCTTCGGGTATTACGCGAACTCGACCTCCAACAATCTCGACACACTGCTGCCGCCCTCGACCTTCAGTCTTGAGATCCTGGGGGACAACAGCCACTTTTCCTGGATCCACGACAAGGCGACAGTGGACAAGGTCTGCTCGACGACCGCCTCCCTGGTCCAGGAGAAAAGGCCACCGCGGCGCCGACAGCAAAAACCATTACTCGTTTGAAGCAACGACCACTTTCCAAAAGGACGCAGCTAACTATGAATAAGTACGTCGACGTGCCTATCATCGACATTTCCGGGCTCACCCGGAGCGACATGGGTGTCAAGAAAGACATCGCAGCCCAAATCGACCTTGCCTGCCGGGGTTCCGGATTCTTCTACGCAGCCAATCATGGCGTCGACCTTGCGGCGTTGGAGAAAGTGACGACGGACTGGCACTCGTCCATGTCCCATGCAGAAAAATGGGAGTTGGCGATCAAGGCCTACAACCCAGCCAACCCGAGAAGTCGCAACGGCTACTACATGGCTGTTGAGGGCAAGAAGGCCAACGAGTCTTTTTGCTATCTCAATCCGTCCTTCAATGAAGCTCACGCGGCGATCAAGACGGGGCTGCCTTCCCACGAAGTCAATATCTGGCCCAACGAAGGCAGGCACCCGGGGATTCGCCAGTTCTATGAAGCCTATTATTCGGATGTCTTCAATGCCGCATCCGTGATCTTGCGCGGTTTCGCGATCGCGCTAGGGCGCGACGAATCGTTCTTCGAGCAGCACTTTACGATAGACGACACACTGTCGGCGGTGTCGTTGATTCGCTACCCGTACCTGGAGAACTATCCACCGGTTAAGACCGGCACCGATGGCGCGAAGCTTAGCTTCGAGCACCACCAGGACGTTTCGTTGATAACGGTGCTCTACCAGAGCGCAATTCCAAATCTCCAGGTAAAAACGGGCGATGGCTACCTCGACATCCCCGTATCGGAGGAGCACTTTCTCGTAAACTGCGGGACCTACATGTCACATATAACCAACAACTATTTTTATGCGCCGGTCCATCGCGTTAAGTTCATCAATGCCGAGCGACTGTCGATTCCGTTCTTCGCCAATCTGTCCCACGCGAGCGCGATCCCTCCGTTCGCACCTTCGCATCACGAACAGGCGGCACCCAATTCGGCCGTTTCCTATGGGGAGTTCTTGCAGCGGGGGCAGCTTGATTTGATCAAGGCCAACGGACAGACATGAACAGTCCGATTCGATTGTTGCCCTTGACTTACTCAGTGACCGGTTCGAGAACCGAGGTGATAAAGAAATGACCGATTCACTCATTCAGACCTTTGAGATCGATGACCTCAAACAGAATCTGCATCTCCATGCGTTCCGCAAGTCGCTGTTCGAACACGGTTTGTTTTATGTGCGAGAAGACGAGACCATAAAGAACGAGCATGAGAAAGCGATGCATGCCGTCATGGAACTGTTCGAAAACGGGACAGCGGAGCAGAAGAACGCGCTAAAACATCTGGCGCCCGGCATGCGGCGAGGTTTTTCAGACTTGGAGGCGGAAAGCACGGCGAGGATCACCAAGGGCGGCGAGTATACCGATTACTCCATGGTCTATTCCGTTGGTCTTTCGGGAAACCTTTTCCCATCGAAAGCCTTCGAAGACGTGTGGACAAGCTATTTCGCGCGCTTCTACGCCGTTACCAACGACATCGCCCGATGCGTATTGCAGGCGGCGGATGCCGACCTCGATGAGAACATCGATGCATTCTTGGAGTGCGACCCGCTTCTGCGCTTCCGGTACTTCCCTGAGGTGCCGGAAAATCGATGTGCGGAACAGGAGCCGCGACGCATGGCCCCTCACTACGACCTTTCCATCATCACTGCCATTCAGCAGACTCCGTGCGCCAATGGTTTCGTCAGCTTGCAATGCGATGTGGATGGCCGCTTTGTCGACGTGCCGCCGCGGCCACGTCACATGGTGGTGTTTTGTGGAGCCGTTGCCCCCCTCGTGACGGGCGGGAGAGTCAAGGCGCCGCGCCACCAGGTAGCGTCGCCGTCGAGCAATCAGCGTGTCGGCAGCGGCCGCACGTCGAGCGTGTTTTTCCTGCGTCCGAAGCCTGACTTTCGATTCTCGGTCCCACTAGCCAAGGCCAGCGGCCTCGATGTCGATTTCACCGAAAACACAGCCACTTTCGGTGATTGGATTGGCGGCAATTACGTGAACCTTCGATCCTCCGGCACCTATTCGACGTCTTCAGAACGGAGCGGGCGTGACTCAAGAAGCGATATCTTGGATCCGTGATCACGGCCCCGCGAGACCATCGTAATCGTCTGATTTAGCTGTATAATTCGTATTTTCAGCCGCCACCCAACGGGTGAGCCCGAATGGTCCTGAAGATCATCCAATCCGCCCGCAATCTCACGGGTCACGCCGGCTTGGTGGCGGTGGGTAACTGCCTCAATCACTTCGCCCAGCTGCCGCAGGTCATCGATCCGGCGTTGCTGGTTAGAGCGGGTGTCGCCAACGGCGACATTGTCCGAGCCTACGTGGGCCTGCTGTCATTGGGCAAGAGCAACTTCGAGGCGATCAAGAACCAGCGTAAGCGTCTGCCCACCCCACCTTCCTCTATGAGCTGATTTCCCCAAGCTTCGCGGCTTTCTCGCGGGGACTTCGGGCCGATGGCGTGTTCTGAGACGTGGCGATGGCAGGCGCATGTGCGCTCGCAGTTGTGTAGCGGGTTGAGCCAAGCGGTGTACTGCCGGATCTACGGCATTCCACGGCGCGAGTTTGCGCAGTGGCGGCATCGCGCTTGGATCGTGCGGCTGCGTCCGCTGAGTCTGGTCTCGCTCCAGCGGAGGGATGGCTGATGCGTCTGCCTTCGCAGTCGTGGCTGGCGGTCGAGCGGATTGATCTGTAAGCGTCCGCCCACCCCACCTACTGTCGCAGCTGCAGACGTGCTGAATCTCAACGGTTGATGGCCTGCCAGCCTGCAAGCGGCAGCTGCGTAAGCGTCCGCCCACCCCACCTACTGTCGCAGCTGCAGATGTACAAACTCAGCGGTTGATCGCCTGCCAGCCTTCGAGAGGTAGCAGCGTAAGCGTCCGCCCACCGCACCTTCCTATGTGAGCTGATTGTAAGCGTCCGCCCACCGCACCTTCCTATGTGAGCTGATTTCCCCGAGCTTCGCGTCTTTCTCGTGGGGAGGTTCGGTCGATGAGGTGTTCGGAGACGTGGCGGTGGCGGGCGCATGTGCGCTCG
>Ga0335395_10000164_pt1 | contig 42844 bp, 36 predicted proteins | sample MAT02_FD_205744 | JGI IMG/M metagenome (GOLD analysis project Ga0335395, IMG submission 205744) | Freshwater microbial communities from Lake Fryxell liftoff mats and glacier meltwater in Antarctica - MAT-02 (spades assembly) (version 2) ... | reverse complement strand
GTAACTGCATTTTCGACAATTTCGGCACTCGCCCCGCTATAGTTGGCTGTGACGGTGATTTGGGTGGGGCTGATGTCGGGGAAGCGTTCGATCGGCAGCGTGGGAATGCTGATTGCGCCTACTAGAATGATAACTAAGGCGCAGACACTGGCAAAGACGGGTCGTTTAATAAAGAAATCTGCAAACATTATTTGGGTAATGGGTAATCAGTAATTGGTAATTTATAATGACTAAATTATTTGTAGGGTGTGTCGCCATAGATAATTCCCAAAAAACATATAAAATCTCATGGCGACGCACCAATCGACAATATTTGAGAAAACAACCCTCCGTTTCACTCTACCTAAAATTTGTGTTGTAGCAAGATTTTTTCAAAAAGGTGCGTTGCTATCAGATTGTCTATCTTGTTCGGATTGTGAATGGCAACGCACCCTACAACTACTAGAAAAAAAATGTGGTTTGTTTACTAAACTTTTGTGTAAGGTGCGTCGCTATCAGATTGTCGCTCTTGTTTGAGGGATTGTGAATGGCGACGCACCCTACAACTACTAAATTTTTCCCCCTACTGGTGTTTTTTTTCCTTCCGCTTCTCCTGGTTCTTGAACCACGATCGGAGCGCCGTCTGTCAAGTTGAGAATGCCTGCGACAATAACTTTTTCTCCTGCTTGCAAGCCTTCGATAATTTGATAATTATTCCCTTTGATGGTTCCCAGTTTCACGGGTTTTTGTCGCGCTACTAAAGGTGGCATTCCGGGTTTTGACTGTTCTGGCTTTTGAGCTGTGAAGACAAAAGTTTGCCCGCCTAAGCGAGTGACTGCTGTGACTGGAACTACTATTCCTGGCTTCTGATCCCAGATGACTCTGGCTTTGACAAATTGGAGGTTTAGTAGTTCGCCAGTGGGGTTGGGAAAGGTGGCTTTAGCTAAGATTGTTTGGGAGTTGGCGCTGACGTTGGGGGAGATAAAACTGATTTGACCTTTGGCGATCGCCTTTCCTTGAGTGTCGAGCATTTCTACTGGCAAGCCCTGGCGTAATTGTGGCATCCGTTCTAAAGGAATTGATAACCGCAAGTCGAGCAATTGATTCTCTGTTAAGGTGGCGATCGCGTCACCTATTTTCAAGTAATCGCCGACTTTCACTGGTATGTCGCCGATGACTCCGGCGAAGGGCGCGATGACAGCAGTTTCTTGGAGTTGTACTTCAAAACCGCGCACTTGAGCGGCGGCTTGGGCCACTTGCGCTTCGGCTCGATCGATCTGTTCTTGGCGGGTGCCGTTGGCTAACTGGGCTAATTTGGCTTTGGCTTGGGCGACTTCTGCTTCGGCTTTGGTTATTTCTTGCGGGCGCGCACCGTTTTGCGATTGCCGCAAAGCTTCCCGCTGCTGTTGCAAGGCTGCTGTGCGCCGATCGATCTCGGCTTCTCGGTTTTTTTGCCGCTGCTGCAACCGCCTTTGAGATTCTCGGAGGTTGGCTTTGGCGGTGGTATCTTTTTGAATGTATTCCTGGAGGGTGTTGGCGGATGTTGCGCCTTCTTTGGCTAATGCTTGATATCTGACAAGTTGCTGGGCCGCCAGCTTGGCTTCGGCTGTGCTTGCTTCTACTTGGGCTTTGGCTTGGGCGATGTCTTCTAGGAGGCTACCTGTTTGGGCATCGGCAAGGTTGGCTTCGGCTTGGGAGACGAGGGCTTGGACTTGGCCAATTTCTTCTGGCCGACTGCCCGATCGCAGTTGGGCTAGGTTGGCTTGAGCTTGGGCGACTTGGGCTTGAGCTTGGGCGATTTCTTCTGGCCTGGCACCTGCTTGCAGTTCGGCTAAATTCGATTCGGCGGCGCTGAGATTGGCTTGGGATTGTCTTAACTGAGCTTGGGCACTGTCGCTTTTGATCCGGGCGATGGCTTGTCCTTTTTCGATCGAGTCTCCAGATTTGACAAAAATCTCCGTGACTAGCCCTTCTGTTTGGGGTTTGATTTGTACTGAGCGTTTTGCCTCTAGGCTGCTGACAAATTCGGAGGTATCTTGGATTGAGCTGGTTTCAAGGGCTGCGATTTTGACTGGTATGCCTTTGGGTTTACCTGCTGCTGCTTGTTGCGGCGGGCGACTTTGACTCGACTGCCACAGGTACCAGCCGCCACCGCCTGTGACGATCGCGATCGCGGCGATTAGCAGCCAGCGGGATCGCGGTTTCGCTGGGCGCGGGCGATCGGCAATGTCGGGAAAATCTTCGGGTTGATAGTTGTCTGCATCGGTTAGATGAATTTCCGGTGTAGCAGTTTTTGGGTTTTCAACTTCAACGGCGGATTCTAGGGATTTAGATTCAACGACGGATTCTGGGGATTTAGAATAACTCATGGAGCACCACTTAGATTTTTTTTAAACATTTGACTTATTTAGACTTTGGCGGCATCTTTGCTCCCTAGCGTCCCTCTCAAGCGGGATGGAATCTCCCAAGTGTCTTTTTGATGGGGTTGGAGAATCGCGCGATCGCTTTTCTCCTTAGCTAGTTGCTCGGTTAACCACTGTATTTCTAATGCCAGCACTGACTTGCAGCGATCGCCAGAGGCGAGTTGATACTCGTCGGTTAGCGGATATTCGCTTTTGAGACTTTCGATGTAATCTTGCCGGATGTAACAGACTCGCAAGCGGTGTTCTAACAATTTCAGGCGTTCTGCAGGTTCTAAGTCGCCAAAAAAGAAAAATTTGATTTGGAAACGGGAACCACTGTTTACCCAACTTTCTTGAGGGTGATCTAGCATTTTTTTGCGCCAGAGTTCGCGCCCTTTGTCTGTAATGGCGTAAATTTTGCGCGGACAGCCTGCATCTCCGGCTTCTTCGGCAATTGTCGCAATCTGGCCTCGCTGTTCCAAACGTTTGAGCAGCGGGTAAATCGCTCCGTAGTTAACGCTGATGCAACTGCTCATAAACAGCTCTAGTTTTTGCTTTAACCGATAGCCGTGCAAGGGTTCCCGCTGTAGCAGACCAAGGGCTGATAGTTCAAGCATTTATATCAAGTTGATATTATATTCTGGATTATATAACTATAGCTGACTCAAGCGCGATCGGGTCAATAGTTAGTTTGATAGAAATTTTAGTCTTAAATACACATTTAATAAAATTTGTCAACACTCTGAAGATATATTAGACAGATCCAGCAAAGACACTCAAGAACAAGGTCGAAGAGCCTGTTGCAAAGCGAGGGGAGATGTCTAAATATATCAAAATAATAACTGCGCTGAACGTCGCGATCGTCTCTTTGTACCATCAGTCGTTAGCGCAGCCCGCCCCTACGGGGGCTACGCCAACGAAGAGGATCGCACTTTCCGACGAATCGGCACGCTCATCACCTGCTGCCGATTTGCCGCGCTGTACGCGAGTGTTATTAACTCCTGACTTTCGGTTTTCTTGGAAAACCCAAAAATCCAGCCGCCCCGCAATTCTGCCTAGTAACGCAAATAGGCGAGGAAAAGCCTCCATTTACTCGTTTTACTCGTTACCAGGAAGAGCGAAAGTAACGCAGATCCGGAGGCTCTGCCTCTATCTTGTTTTGAGTGTTTTGATGCGGGATTAGATATATAGCAATTCCAGCGAAAGATGAGGTATCGATCCCTAAATCTAAAATCTAAAATCTAAAATCTAAAATCGACTTGGTTCTATAAAACTATTCAAAAACTGAGGACTAAAGTCCCCACTACGAACCTAAATACAATTCCTCAAACAAAAAACCGGGTTTCTTACCAAAACCCGGCTACCACGAACACAAGGAATAGAAAAACTGCTGAAATCTTAATTCTTCAATAACTTCATCCCCATTTTTACCTTGTCCAAAATCGTCTTTTGCGAGACGCAAGTAATCAGACACAGCTTGCCGCAATTCAAAGTATCCCGGCGGACTTCCTGAGCTTTTTCGCCGTACCAAATCGCGCGGGCGCTTTGCTCTTTCACATTCCCAATCACCGGATATTCATCGCACAATTTCACATCGCCGCGCGTATCAATCCAGTAATTACGCAGTCCAACGCGACAAGGGCGAGTTGAATCGGGAGCTTTTTCTTCTTGGAAGTGAGGAACCATCAAACGCAACACTTCATCGCTGTTCATAATTGGCGCGCCGTTTTTCTTCATCTCAATTAAGCGCTCAATTACCTGTGAAAATTCTTCCCTGTCTGCTTCTTCAATCCACAATTCCGAATAGGTTTCTGGTGTCCAGCGGTTGACTGGTTGGAAGTTCACCGTTGTGGCTCCAATTCCTTTCGCCCAGGTGACAATTTCCTCTAAGTGGCGGAAGTTGAGGCGGTTGATCGTCGGTTTGACGTTGATCGGAAACAGGACATTTTGCTTTTCTTGTTCGGCGCGCAGATAACCGATTCCTTTGGATAGTCTATCGAACAATCCGGGTTGACCGCGCAAATAATCGTGCAATTCTGCATTCGGCCCGTCAACGGACATATTCACGTTAAAAGGACGCGCTGCCACAGTTTTAGCAGCATTTTCCTTAGTCATGCAATAACCGTTGGTGGTTACGCCGGCGTGAATGCCGTTTTTGTTTGCAAAAGCTAGCAAGTCTAGAAAACCTTTTTTAATATAAGGTTCGCCGCCGCTAAAGTTGATCGAAAATTCGCCGACAAATTCTTTGACGCTCAACAAGGCATTTTCCCAATCTTCGATCGTCATTTCGTCTTTATATTCTTTGAGCCGCCAATACTCGCACTGGCGGCATTTAACGTTGCAGCGTTCGTTAACAATGCCGTAAAAAGTGACGGGGCTTGTCATGTCGAATCCTGTATTAATCCTGAGCGATTCGGCTACTGCACTCTGGGTGTGTTTTACGCCCAGTCTGGATAATGTTAAAGCATCCATGTCTTGTTTTCCTTACGTGTTGTTACTTAAGTTGATTTATCGAACCGATTTTTGTATCTAGAATTTTGTGCGTATTATTACGCATTGCTCGTTACGTATTCCTTGCGAGTACGTATGCACCATCCTAAGTGTTGGTTTTGGGTATGGCTAGATGTTTTTCAAAGATTTATAATGTTAAGACTTGTAACACATTAGTATTATTAATGCAAAAGCGATATTTCGTGTTAAAAAATGAAGGCTGCTTAATTCTTGGCAAAATATTATATACGCTTAAAGCTGATTTCAGCCCAAAAAATGTAGTTTTAGTTTACATTTGGTAAATTAACTTAACACTTTTGTCTGTAATAATACTTAAGTACGCTGTATTAATAACTTAAAATTATCGTCAAATAAGCAGCTCGTACAGGAGTTGGCTTCACACCAGCTTTACAATAGGAGGGAATTTAAGTATTTGAACGGCAAAAAATGGCGACAAACATGGGACGATATTTGCAGGTACTGAAATTGTTCTGGGGTGCGGCGATCGCAGCGGAGCTCGAATACCGCATCAACTTTGTCCTGGCAGCCCTCAGCAGCCTCGGAAACCTTGCTGGTAGTTGGTTCGGACTGTTTTTGTTCTACCGTACCGGCTACACTTTTTCGGGCTATTCATGGGAAGAAGCTTTGGTTGTACTGGGGATTTTTACGATATTGCAGGGGTTTTCGTCAACCTTTCTCGCGCCTAACCTCAACCGTATTGTCGATCGAGTGCAGCAAGGTACTCTCGATTTCGTACTCCTCAAACCCATCAGTTCGCAATTTTGGCTGTCTGCAAACACAATCTCCCCTTGGGGAGTCCCAGATTTAATCTTCGGCGCGCTATTATTGATCTATGCTGCTAACAAATTGGGAGTAGCAATTGGCAACTATTTTTTAACAGCAATACCGCTGTTATTCGGAGCTATTACTCTTTACAGTATCTGGTTTATGTTAGGTGCAACTAGCATTTGGTTTGTCAAGATTTACAACGTTACCGAAGTGCTCAGAGGATTGTTAGAAGCGGGTAGATTTCCAATGGCAGCTTATCCTGCAGCTTATCGATTTTTCTTCACTTTTATAGTTCCGGTTGCTTTCTTGACGACTGTGCCGGCAGAAACCATGCTGGGCAGAGGTGAAATTGTTTGGATCGCAGGGGCGGGAGTTTTGGCGATCGGGCTGTTGTTGTTTTCGCGCTACTTCTGGCAATTTGCACTCCGCTTTTACACCAGCGCTTCGAGTTAGGTAAGCTGCGGCGTGACAAGAAATTTTCTGTGATGTTTGAGGGGGAAAAAACGAAAGAAGGTTTGACCAGTCGGGAATAGTCCATGAAAATATACAGTTTGAAGATAGTACAGCCGACAAAGAAAATATTTGTGTCCTATCTACTTATATTCTAAAAAAAACAGTAAAATTTCAAAATATCCTTGAAATATCAACTTTCAATCAACTACGCAAACGAGGGCAAACGAGTGAAAAGAAAAAAACTGGGCAACAGTAATTTTAACATCAGCGCGATCGGTCTGGGAGGTATGCCGTTGTCGTTAAGCGGCAAGCCGCCAGAATCGCAAGCAATTGCGGTAATTCACCGCGCCCTCGATTTGGGCGTCACCCTGATTGACACTGCAGATTCCTATTGCGAAGATCAATCCGACAAACACCACAACGAGCACCTGATTGCCAAAGCTTTGCAAGAGTACACCGGAGATATTCGGCCGGTTACTGTGGCCACGAAAGGCGGCTTAATGCGACCTCAAGGTTCCTGGACGCGCAACGGCAATCCCCACCATTTGCGTAAGACAATTCGCGAAAGTTTTGAAGCTTTGGGCGGCAATCAGCCGATCGACCTTTGGCAGTATCACTCGCCCGATCCAGCCTATACAATCGAAGCAGCCCTAGCACCGGCAAAGGAAGCAGTAGAAGCAGGAATGATTCGATTTATCGGAGTTTCCAACTTTTCTGTAGAGCAGATCAAACGCGCCCGCGACACAGTAGAAATTGTCTCGGTGCAGAATCAGTACAATCCGTGGCACAGACAGCCGGAATCCGACGGCGTACTGGAATATTGCGAAGCCGAAAACCTGACATTTTTCCCCTGGAGTCCTTTGGGGGGAAGCCGCCGAGTCACCAGCTTGCAAGATATGCCCGCGATCGCCTCTTTAGCCGCCGAAAAAAACGTTTCAGTGTACTGTATAGTATTAGCTTGGTTGATGGCACAATCGCCCTGCGTCGTTCCGATTCCCGCTGCGACAAAATTATCGAGCATTGAGGACTCCGTAAAGGCGATCGAAGTTAAATTGACTGACGAAGAATTGCAACAAATTGCAGTAAGTTAAACAAGTAAGCGCCAAACAACAATCATATCTTGTAGGGCCGCTCTCGGGTTCGCTCGCACTCCTAAAACACGCTTTTTACTCTCTCGTGAGATGCTCCATATGTTGTAGGGCAGTTTTGGCTCGAAAGAGTGCAGTGCGAGCGTCCCCGCTCGCGTGTTTTCAAGGCCAAGTCGCGTGTTTTCAAGGCCAAGTCGCGTGTTTTCAAGCCTCGCATTCGGGTATAATTCCGATGTTACCGGACATGATATAACGCCAGAGATTTAATTAGTAAAATTGCCACTTTTTGAGGAATTGCGTTTTATGGAAGCTAATCAAGTGAATGCCGATCGAGACGTAGCAATTGAACATCAAAACGTACCTGTCGCCCATGAAGGACTGCACAACTTTTTATACAGTTCCGACTCAGAACACAGCGTAGCAGTCGCTGTTTCTGAAATAGAAAATGACGGCACGCAAGTAATGTCGATCGATACCTGGCGAAGTCTAGCAACTAACGCAAAAGTCGCCGGAGTTTACGCTGTCACGGACAGTACGCGCAACACTCAGTATATCGGTTATTCGCGAAATATTCTGCTTTCAATCAACGGTCACATCGCGCAAAACGGCGCGGAAAATTGTGCTTTTGTGCGGGTGCAAACTTTCAAATTTCCCAAGCGGGAAGAAATGGAGAGTTTGCGGGATACTTGGATAGCAGAACTAGGCACTATTCCGCCGGGAAACGGCGCACAGAGCGAAATGTGGGCGAGTACGGTAGGTCAAGCAGCGCGATCGGCAATGTCTGCTGATGAACAACAAGCTTATGAGGAAAAGAAGCTAAAATTACGCAAAGCAATGGCTGATTCTACTCTTACCAAAGAGTTAGAAACAGCAGCCAAGATTGACGGCGAACGACACGAACATCTGGAAGCTGCAGTTAACAATGATGATTGGAGTGCGGTGATTCAATCGCAAACCCAGGAAACAAAGTCCGGCGAATAAAATTCGCGAAAATACGCAGATTGGTAGGGGCGGGTTCGCCGAAATTTATCTCATCAAATCGCAGAATTAAAAAACCCGCCCCCACCCATCCCAGATACCGACAAACCTTTTATGTAATCAGAATTTGTTGGTAGAGGGGGCGGGTTTATTAATATTTGGGATGGGAATTAAAAATTGTTGGTGAACCCGCCCCTACGGAATTTGGTAATGCAAGAATACATCGAAAACACGCAGTAGGGGCGGGTTCGCCGAAATTTTGATAGTCAAATCGCTGAACTTAAAAACCCGCCCCCACCCATCCCAGATACCGACAAACCTTTTATGTAATCAGAATTTGTTGGTTGGGTGGGGGCGGGTTTATTAATATTTGGGATGGGAATTAAAAATTTTTGGTGAACCCGCCCCTACGGAATTTGGTAATGCAAGAATACATCGAAAACATCAAGATTGGTAGGGGCGGGTTCGCCGAAATTTATCTCATCAAATCGCAGAATTAAAAAACCCGCCCCCACCCATCCCAGATACCGACAAACCTGTTCCGCAATCAGAATTTGTTGGTAGAGTGGGGGCGGGTTTATTAATATTTGGGATGGACATTAAAAATTGTTGGTGAACCCGCCCCTACGAAATTAATGACTAATTTTCCGTTCAGTAACTAAAGTCAAACTTACCCATTCACCCCGATCATTGTAACTACGAATCATCCGAAATCGCAAGTCAGGTTCTACCAACCAACCAGCCTCAAAAAATATAGATTTTCTGGATTCAACTTTCACCGGACAAGTGCAAGAACCGCCATCGGGAAGCAGCAAAACTTGCACGGGCGTTGAACCTTCGTTAAAATTAATCACAGAACCGTCGATGCTGCCGCTAGAACTGATAACATTAGCATTGTTGCCAAAAGTGATTTTCTGCACTAGCCGATCGCCATTTTCCAAATGCAACTCCAGTTTGGTAGAATAACAATCAGGTGAACGCCAGTCTGGATACATTGTTACAGCCTCGCCCTGCCATTCTCCCAGCAAATCGCCCACAGTTAAAGGCGGACGTTCGGGGATATTTTTATCGGGCTGCTTTTCGCGAATTAAGGTAAGTTTGGATAAATTGCCGTCAATATTGTAGAGTTGAACGAAGCGCAATCTGCGATAATTGTAGATAAAACCAAACTCGGCCCCAGACTCAGAATAAGGCGCTAGTTGAATAGTTCCCTGACAAAAATCTCCATTCTCAAAAAATAGGATATCTCGTCCCAAACTCTGATATTCTCGAACAAGTTCGCTGACTTCCGGTTCGCCGACACCGCTAGGATTTGGCGAGAAGCGGCGGAGTTTCAACCGCACTGTTTTGTTGTCATTGAGTCCTTCGAGAGAAATAATGCTGGGAGTATCTTGAAGTATCTCTCCTCGCGCTGATAGCTGAGTGAAGGAACCGTGCCATTCTCCTAAGTTTTGCAGAAAGTTTTCCCACTGCGCTACCATATTCTTACCTTTGGATATATGTCTAAAAATAGAATTATAACTCTACTGACGGATTTTGGATTGAGCGATGTTTATGTGGGAGTGATGAAAGGTACGATCGCCCAAATTAACTCGCAGTTAAAAGTTATTGACATTACGCACCAAATACCCTCTCAAAATATTGCGGCGGCGAGGTTTTGTTTGATGACTGCTTTTGCTTATTTTCCAGCGGAAACCGTACATATTGCGGTTGTTGATCCGGGTGTGGGTAGCAACAGACGCGCAGTTGCAATTAAATGTGCTAATTGTTTTCTTGTCGGGCCCGATAACGGGTTGTTTAGCGGGGTGTTGAGTCGGGAAAGCGCGTTAGCGAAGCCCTCGAAGAGGATCGCCGCTGTGGAGTTGACGAATTCGCAATATTGGCGATCGCCCGAAGCCAGCAGCACATTTCACGGTCGCGATATTTTCGCAGCAGCGGGGGCGCATTTGGCGATGGGGGTGCCGCTGGAAGAGTTGGGAAGGGCGGTACGCCCTGCAAGTTTAGTGCAGCTACAGATACCAAATTGCGCCGTTACAGCCACAGGTGCGACTGGTTGCGTTCAATATGTCGATCGTTTCGGCAATTTAATTACCAATATCCCGAATAATTGCATTGTATCTAACAATTGGTCAGTGATAATTAGAAATAGTTGCGATCCAATTCGCATCCCCAGCGGTAAAACTTACAGCGATAGTAAGCCAGGTGATTTAATTGCCATAATTGGTTCTGACGGTTGGCTAGAAATTGCCGTTAACGGCGGCAGCGCTCAATCAGTTTTGCAGCTACAATTTGGAAGTAGCATCGAAGTGCTTTTTGGAGTTAGTCAAATTTAGCTGATCATTGCGGTAATTAAATAAATGATTGGCAAGTAAACATCATTAAAAACAATAATTATTTACCTCAAAAAGTAGCATGGTCTGAGGTAATATAAATCCAGATGGTTCCTCCGTCAACAGTCTATTGTATATTTCATCAGCTTGCCAAAAGGATTCTTTAGGTAAAAATCTAAATATTGACGCAGCAATATATTGTTTTTCTTGTTCAAAACTAATCCACTTTCTTGATAGTTCTTCTGCTGCGTGACCAGTCGTATTAGAACCAGAAAAAATATCTACTACTAAATCTCCCGGTTCAGTAAGAAAATTGACAAAAAATGACGGTAACTTTTTGGGGAAACGTGCCGGATGCACCTTAACATTAATCTCTTTGCATAAGCGCAGGTATTGAGAATTACTATCCGCATTAGAAAATTCTAGCAAATTAGATGGCAGAGCACCTCCATTATCTTTTGCAAATTTATCGCTAATCTGATGACCGGAAGGACGTTCCTTGGGAGTATAAAATTCATCAGCATTTTTCAAGAGTTTTTTCATTCTCTCAGAATACTCTACTTTAACTTTAGTAATATTTGCTTGAGGCTGATTAGTTTTGGAAAGCCACCAAACAGGATTAACAGAATCTTTTGCTCGAATTTTCTGTTTATTCACCCACTCTATAGGAGATGGAAGTTTTGAAGGATTAAACCAGAAAAACTCTTGAGCAAGTTTAAATCCATACTCGTCACATAATCTAATAAGCACGCGGTAATTGTACAGTGAGCGTACAGGTATTCCTTTTTGATAAGCACCGCCAAGGTCTATCACAAAACTTCCCGTGTCCTTGAGAACTCTTTTAATTTCCGGTGCAAATCCCAGTAACCAGTCAACATATAAGTCTTGGTCTTCATTTCCATAACTTTTTTTACGTTGTAGTGCAAAAGGAGGGGATGTCATCACCAAATCAACAGAATTACTAGCAAGAGAATTGAGGAGATGAAGAGAATCTCCCAGATAAGCTTGACCGTACTTGGTGCTATAAACTGGGGCGGGCAAAATATTACTCATATCTAATTGAACATTATTGCAAATTACAAAATACAGAGTGCGATCGATTTTACGATCATTCTACCTTAAATCGTACTGAAAGTACGACTTAACCCGTACTTTCAGTACGTTCTTTAAAGGGTCAATTTTTCGTACTATTCAAAAATCGAACTCTCAGTACGTTTTTAGAAATGGTAAAGGGTATGAATTACAAGGAAGCTAGACAACTGTTTGCGGCAAAGGTAAGTCAGTTGCGCCGAGAAAAAAGGATGACACAGGAGGAGTTAGCAGAACTCGTAGATAAGACTACTGACTATATCAGTTTATTGGAGCGGGGTGAAAGATCGCCATCCTTTGAAGTCATTCTGAATCTCGCTGAAGCGCTAGACGTACCAGCTAGTTATTTATTGAGCTTTAGCCAAAGCGGTGAAAGTACGGCTATCCTGAATACCCTGATAGCTGAGCCAGTTTCTCCCTCGGTAGTGGAGCCGGTTGAAGAGCCTATTACTACAGAAAACGAACGCAGCTCAGATGCTAAACGGCTAGAAGATGCGATGAAAAGCATTCAAGAATTGCAAAATCTGGCTAGTGAATATGGTATTGCAGATATTTTTCAAGATAACGGGGGAAAGACTTTACAATTATTAATTCTTTTAGGGCTGCGGATATCGCCTGGACGTGAAGGAAACGATGCTATTGACGCTGAAGGAAAAGAATACGAACTAAAAACAATAAATATTTCCCTCAATAGAAGCGGTGGTATCACTACTCACCATCATTTAAATAAAATTATACTTGACAAATATCGCCTAGTCGAAGCTTGGTATATTGGACTGTATGAAGGCATAACTCTCAAAGAAATTTATAAACTTACACCTGAAATGCTGGAGCCTAAATTTAAAGAATGGGAAGAAAAAGTGAGGCTAAGAAATGAGCCGCTAAACAATCCTAAAATTCCATTAAAGTTAGTTAGAAAAGGGCAACTTGTCTACTCTCACAGTCAACAATAGTTGCCTGCCAAATCAGTCCTAGACGCATTTCTAATATTATCTCCCTTGAACCATCACAAAAAAATAAGTTCGTAGTGAGGACTTTAGTCCGCATCAAATTCCGAGGACTAAAGTCCTCACTACGAACCATTTGCTGCAAGTCTCAGAAACCCGGTTTATCCCAACAAACCGGGTTTCTGATCTTTATCCAGCTACCACAAAATTAACCAACTTTCCAGGAACCACAATCACCTTTTTAACCTCCTTACCTTCAAGGTGGCGCTTAGCCAAATCCGACTCGCGGGCGTAGTTTTCCAAAGCAGCTTTATCAGCACCAGAAGGCACTTGAATAGTGCCGCGCGTTTTCCCCATAACTTGAATTACCAGCGTAATTTCATCGGTAATTAAAGCAGATGGATCGGCAATCGGCCAACTTTGTACGTGCACGGATTCGCTGTTACCAATCAAATGCCACAATTCATCAGCAATATGCGGTGAAAAAGGCGCTAACAGCAAAATCAAAGTGTTAATTCCCTCTGCATAAACAGGCGAATCCTTACATTTAGCATCAGCCAGCGCATTGTTCAATTTCATCATTTCCGAAACAGCAGTATTGAACTGATAATCGCCATCCAAATCTTCTCGCACTTCCTTAATTGCTGTGTGAATCGCCCGTCGCAAATCCTTCTCAGCTTTGCTCAACACATCTTTCTCCCCTTGGTCGGGGTGAGCTTGGCTCAACACATCTTTCTCCCCCCCTTGTAGGGGCGGTGCCCCCGTGCCCGCCCTGGCTTGTCCAGCAAACTCTGTCACCAAGCGCCAAACGCGATTTAAAAAGCGAAATTGCCCTTCTACATCTGCATCGTCCCACTCCAAATCCTTCTCTGGCGGCGCTTTGAATAAAATAAACATTCGCGCCGTATCTACCCCGTATTTCCCCATAACTTCCAAGGGGTCAACGCCGTTGTATTTTGATTTTGACATCTTCTCATAGAAGACTTCTAAAGCTTCGCCAGTTTGCGGATCTTTAGGATTTTCCGGGTCTACATCTGATGCAGCAACGTATTTGCCAGTCACAGGATTTTTGTAGGCTTTTGCTTGCACCATGCCTTGAGTTAATAGGCGTTTAAATGGTTCATCGCAATTGATTAAACCCCGATCGCGCAAAACCTTCGTAAAGAACCGCGAATACAGTAAATGCAGGATTGCGTGTTCGATACCGCCGACATATTGGTCTACCGGCATCCAATCATTCGTCTTCGCCGTATCAAAGACTTGATCCTGATTTCTCGCATCGGGATAGCGCAAAAAATACCACGATGAATCCATAAAAGTATCCATCGTATCCGTTTCCCGCTGCGCCGGAGTGCCGCAATTCGGACAAGCAACGTTTACCCATTCTGCCATTTTTGCCAAGGGCGAACCTTTGCCAGTAAATTCTACATTTTCCGGCAACAATACGGGCAAATCTGATTGAGGTACGGGGACAGTTCCGCAGGTGGGACAGTGAATTACGGGAATCGGAGCACCCCAATAACGCTGTCGAGAAATTAGCCAATCTCTCAAGCGATATTGCACTCGCGCTTTGCCACAACCAGAATTTTCGGCAGCTTGAATAATTGCGGCTTTGCCTTTAATTGAATCCATGCCGTTGAAGCTTTCGGAATTAATCATAATTCCTGGTTCGGTGTAAGCTTCGGTCAGCGGAGTTTCATCATCATCCACAATTACTATTTTAATTGGCAGTTGATATTCAGTGGCAAATTTGAAATCTCGCGTGTCGTGGGCTGGTACTCCCATCACTGCGCCGGTGCCGTATTCGTACAGCACGTAATCGGCAATCCAAATCGGGATTTCTTCGCCGCTGAAAGGGTTGATTGCTTTGCCTCCTGTGGGGATGCCGCGCTTTGGTTTGTCTTCGGCGGTGCGATCGATCTCGCTTTGCAGTGCAACTTCTTTGATGAAGGTGTCTGCAGCAGCTTTTTGGTCTTCGGTGGTCACGCGCGCGGTTAACGGATGTTCCGGCGCTAAAACAAGGTAACTCACGCCATAAACTGTATCGGGGCGAGTGGTGAAAACGGCGATTTTTTCATCCATTCCCACAATCGGAAATTCCAAGTAAGCGCCGACTGATTTACCAATCCAATTGGCTTGCATTAATTTGACTCTTTCGGGCCAATTTGGCAATTTGTCTAAGTCGTTTAATAACTGTTCGGCGTAATCGGTAATTTTGAGGAACCACTGCCGCAATAATTTGCGCTCGACTTTCGCGCCGGAACGCCAGGAACGACCTTCGTTGTCTACTTGTTCGTTGGCTAAGACTGTTTGGTCAATGGGATCCCAATTAACTGCAGCTTCTTTTTGATAAGCTAATCCTGCTTCTAAAAATTGCAAGAACAGCCACTGAGTCCACCGATAATAATCGGGAGAACAGGTTGTAACTTCTTTTGTCCAATCAAAGGAAATGCCCAGCCGCTGAAATAAGCCTTTCATTTGGGCAATATTTTCATAAGTCCATTTTGCGGGGGGAATTCCGCGTTCGATGGCTGCATTTTCTGCCGGTAAACCAAAAGCGTCCCATCCCATCGGATTGAGTACGCGATAGCCTTGCATTCGCTTGAGTCTGGCAATTACATCGATGATTGTGTAGTTGCGGACGTGCCCCATGTGCAGGTTTCCCGACGGGTAGGGGAACATGGATAAGGCATAAAATTTAGGCTTTTCGGTATCTTCTGGCATTTGGTCTAAGTTTTGCTCAGCCCATATCTGCTGCCATTTTTCTTCTATGGATTGGGGGTTATATTTGGAGTCCACAACAATTGCTCCGTGCAGAGTTTAGTAATGTTTGCTTCAGTATTTTTGCACATTCATGGGGCCGCGATTAGGATTCTTTTGCACCCCCGAGGATTTTGGCTCTAATATCTGTATTATATATTGTAGTATAGGTAATTTGAGCTGGGGGGCGATCGACCAAATCTCTCCGTTCGCCCTGAAAAAAGGGGAGCATCTGGTGTTTTGCAAAAAGCATTTTTTTATTGAGCGTGCGAGCGTCCCCGCTCGCGTATTGTACTCGCTCTTCGGGGACAGCACTATAAATGCAAAACTGAGATGCTCCCTGAAAAAAGTAAATAACTGCAATCTGCAGAAACCCGATTTCTTTGAAAAACCGGGTTTCTACTCGTTGTTTGGGCTTAGATGCTATCTGGGTCGATGTTCAATTCGCGCAGTTTAGCGGCTAAAAGTTCGGCTCGCTGCGAGGCTTGTTCGGCGCGCTGCGAGGCTTGTTCGGCACGCTGCGAGGCTTGTTCGGCACGCTCTCGCTCTAGTAGTCGCTCTGCATTTATTTCGGAAGGCGAAAGAAACTTTTCTCCATCAGGTTTATAAATTTCTAACCCTGATTCTGGCAACTCAAACCGCACTCCCAGTCTCGGACTAATCCATCCCTCCATCGGTTCAATTGGTTCTAAGCTTCCTTCAATTCTTTGCCAACCTTCCAACTCATTTATTTCGGGGTCGTAAAGGTAATATTCCTCAATTCCATAGCGATTGTAAAATGAAAGTTTTTTGTGCATTTTTGTGTTGCTGTCGTTGTGGGAGCGAATCTCAAAGACGACTTGGGGAGGGATATTTTCTTCGCGATATTGGATGTAGGAACGTCGCTCACCTTTTGGTCTGCCAAATATCACCATTGTATCCGGTGCTTGAGAAATATCTGGTCTACCTTCAACCGGATACCAGAGTAAATCGGCTGCTACAAACACGTTGGGGTCATCTTCAAACAGCAACTCGCAACCTTCTTTGATGGTGACAATTAATTTGTATTGAATTGTACTTTCTGCCATTGGTTCACCGTCGCTGGATGGATAAAGGATTTCTTCGGTTTTCACTTGCATTGTGGTTGTCTCCGAGAATTATCTATGCTTGATTATACTATTATTTGAAGTAGGTATATCGGATCAGAATGCGGCAGTGCTATTTGCCTGACAAGAATATTCATAATAGCAGATTCTCGCGCCGGACACGGCAGTGCCGTTTCCCTACCGACGGAATATTCACAATAGCGAACAGCGACGCTTTAAAGCTGTTTGTAAAAGAGTGTTGTACTGTTTTTGGTTGACAGTATATGCTCCGAATCTTTCCAAGTGGGGATTGTTCATTTGAGCGTCAAAAAGTAGATAAGATCGATCGCGCAATCTCTCCACCAACTTCACCATCGCCACCTTAGAACCCTCGGAAATTCGGTAAAACATCGATTCCCCAATAAACGCACCGCCTATAGACAATCCTAAAATTCCGCCCGCCAATTCGTCGCCGCACCAAGTCTCGAAGCTGTAAGCCCAACCAGCTTTATGCAAAGCCCAGTAAATATGCTTGAGTTCCTTAGAAATCCAGGTCGTTTCTCGATCGGCACAACCGTCAACCACCGCCCCAAAATCGCGGTTTACAGCCACTGAAAACCGATTTTGATTTATAGCCCGGCCCAGCGATCGCGGATAGGTAAATCTTTCATCTAGCGGTATCAGCGCCCGCTGACGGCTCGAATACCACCCCAAACTCTCCTCGCCGTCATTTGCCATCAAGAAGTAGCCTTGCGCGTATCCCTGTATAATTGACGGTATATCATATTGCATATATTTATCAGTTGTCATTTGTCCGCTAACTTTTCATGCGTCAACATTAGCAATTAGGAATAATTATGTCTGAAACCATCGAACCTATTACCTTACCGCCCGCCCAAAACCCCGAACAAGAAAGCCAATGGCTGCAAGAAACACTCCTGGCATGGCTAGACTCTGAGTTTATCCCAGAAGCCGCTAACCAGCAAATAGCTAAAAGAGCCGCCCAAATCTACCTCCGCCAGCGTATGGAAGGCGAAAACGACGTGGGCAGCCTCGTAATTGCGATCGTCACCGAAATGCAGGCCTATGATTTTTCTAAAAGCTTTTACGGCGAATTTGCGATCGCCAATGCCGTCAGTGACTTATTACTCGAAAGTCTCGGCATCGATAAATGCTGCGGCCAATGAAGTAAGAAAGAGACAGAAGGAAGAAGGAAGGGAGCATCTCATTTTCGCAAAAAGGATGTTTTTTTTACAGTGCGAGCGTCCCCGCTCGCGTGCTTTACACAGCACGCGAGCGGGGACGCTCGCACTACAAATGCAAAGCTGAGATGCACCCAGAAGGAAGAAGGAAGAAGGAAGAAGGAAGAAGGAAGAAAGTCTGAAACAAAAATTAACCCTAAATATAATCTTGCCGATTATTCATAAGTTTTTCTTCATTCCTTCTTCTTTCTTCCCTCTCTCGCGACGATAACTAAACCCTTCTTTCTTCTATCCGTTAAATTCGTTACGAAATCCGTTGCCGAACTTCCTTCTTTCTGCTACCAGCTAGACTTAACAACACCGGGCAAAAGACCTTCGTGAGCCATTTCTCGCATCACGTTGCGAGACAGTCCGAAGTCACGATAGTAACCCCTCGGCCGTCCTGTTGCCCAGCAGCGGTTCCGCAAGCGAGTCCGCGAACTGCTGCGTGGTAGCTGTTGCAGTTGGCGGTGAATCGCCATTTTGTCCATCTGGTTGCTAGCTTGGTCAAACTGGTCTTTCAGGTCTTCCCGCTTGTCGGCGTACTTGTCTACCAGTCTCTGGCGCTTTTTCTCGCGCTCGATCATGCTCTTTTTAGCCATAACTCAGTTTATATCCTTAGATAAATCACGATCAACTATTTTACTACATTTTGGTCATTTCGGATCGCTTTTATTTAAATTACTTTTTTTGTTGACCAGATTTTTAACCACAGGCATCTTGCCTGTCTCTGAAGATAGCGCAACATCTAACTATTAGCAGAAGGACACAAATCTGCAAGTTCGCAAATATTACAAATCGGCTTTCTTGCATTACAAACCGCCCGACCGTGATAAACTAACCGAATCGACCAATTTTCCCAATCCGGCTGCGGCAACAATAGCATCAAATCCCGCTCGATCCGAATCGGATCGGTATGTTCGGTCAGTCCCAATCGTTGACTCAAACGTTTGACGTGGGTGTCTACTGTCACGCCCAGATGAAGACCAAAAGCGTGAGCGAGGACGACATTAGCTGTTTTGCGAGCAACTCCGGGCAATTCTAGCAGCAGTTCCATTTGCCGCGGCACTTGATTGTTGAATTTGTTGACGATCGCCCAACAAGCAGCTTTAATATTTTTAGACTTATTTCGGTAAAAACCAGTCGATCGCACCAGACGCTCCAATTCATCTAAATCAGCATTTCCCAAAGCCTCCGCATCGGGGAAACGCTCAAACAAGGCGGGTGTTACCAGGTTTACTCGCTCATCCGTACACTGAGCAGAGAGAATCGTCGCCACCAACAACTGCACCGGAGTTTCGTAGTTGAGAGTGCAAGGAGCTTCTGGATACAGGCGTTTGAGGCGAATCAGAATTTCGAGCGATCGTTGTTTCAAACTTAACTTTTTTTTAGTCATTAGTCATTAGTCATTAGTCATTGGTCATTAGTCATTAGTCATTGGTCATTAGTCATTAGTCATATCAAAAAGGGAGCATCTCAGTTTGGCAAAAAGCATTTTTATTATAGTGCGAGCGTCCCCGCTCGCGAGTTGTACAATACGCGAGCGGGGACGCTCGCACTATAAATGCAAAACTGAGATGCTCCCTATCAAAAACGGTTCGTAGTTCGTCCTGGCGTCCGCAATCCGGGAGCGGACTAAAGTCCGCACTACGAACCAATCTTACGGTTCGTAATGCGGACTTTAGTCCGTAGCATTTTGCGGACTAAAGTCCGCACTACGAACCTTACTGATTGCGGTCAATCGCTCGAACTTGATATTAGTCATTTACAACTGATTGAGGTCGATTCCCATATCTCGGAGCCGAGCTTCTAAAGCTTGCGAGCGCGATCGTTCTTCTTCCAGCATAGTTTCTGCCTGTTGAGTGCGCTGCCGTTCTTGTTCGGCTATTTGCCGTTCTTGTTCGGCTATTTGCCGTTCTTGTTCGGCTCTTGATTCTGCTTGTTCGGCTCTTGATTCTGCTTGTTCTCGAAGTTGAGCGAGTTCCACAAAACTCACAAACGGTGTGCCATCAGGCCTGAATATTTGCAGTTCAGTTTCTGATAGCTGAAACCGCACTCCCATTCTAGGACTTACCCAGCCGTTCACTTCTTCGATTGGTTCTAATCGTTCATCTCGACGCTCCCATATAGTCAAATCCACATTTGCTGGATCGTACAGATAATATTCTTCTACGCCGTATTGTTCGTAAAATCTCAGTTTTTGCAGCATCGGATTCAGGCGATTTCCCGGCGACCAAATTTCAAAGGCGACTTGCGGCACAATGTTATCTTCATTCCATTGCTGGTAGGAGCCTCGATAACCTTTCGGTCTTCCGAAGGCTACCATCACATCTGGCGATTGAGAAATTTTGTTGTTTCCTTCTACTGGATACCACAGTAAGTTTCCCGCTACAAAAACATCAACCACGCTCGCAAATAACAGTTCTAAATTTTCTTTAATCCACACGATCAATCTAAACTGTTCGGTATTGTCTGACATTGGTTCGCCGTTATCATCTGGGTAGATAATCTTTGATTTGTCGGGAGATTGCAGTTGTGTAACCATTGCTGTTTTCCCCTAATTTACTGGTTGTTTTATATTATTCAGCAGTCATCAGCGTTGTAATGACTAATGGGAGCATCTGTGTTTTGCAAAAAGCATTTTTTTTCTTGAGCGCGTTCCGCTCGCGAGTTGTACAATACGCGAGCGGGGACGCTCGCACTATAATGCAAAACTGAGATGCTCCCATGATTAATGGCTGCTGACTAATGACTGATGACTAACGACCAATGACTACTGCTGCCGGAGAGTTCGCACCAAATCAAAGCCAGCCAAATTAGCAGTATCGCGAACAATCAAGAAAATTCCCAAACCCAACAACAGCACCAAACCAGTCTGCATCACATTTTCCTGAATGCGGTTCGGCAGAGGCTTACCACGCAGTCCTTCTATTAATAGAAAAGCTAGCTGACCGCCGTCCAAAGCAGGTAAAGGCAAGATATTAATCACAGCTAAATTGATGCTAATTAACACCGCAAACTGAAACAAATTCGCTGCATCCGATCGCGCAATCCCTGCACCAATGGCTACAATTGCCACGGGCCCGGACAGCTTTTCGGCAGTCTGGCTGAAATTGCTAACTAACTGCCCGAAACCTTGAAACGTCAGCACTACAATCCGCTCAAATTCAGTCGCCGCCTTGCTAAATGCCTCTACAATTCCCGCCCGCTGCCGCACGACAGTACCGTTAGAAGCTAGTTGAACGCCAATCTTACCTTTACCGTCAGGTGACAATTCGGGAGTAACTGTCACCACAAATTTTTGTTCTGCACGCTGAATTTCCAACGCCAAGGGTTGCTTGGGATGATCTTGGATTGCTGCGACCAATAATTTGATTGCTTCGCCGGAAGCGCCCAATTCCTTGCCGTCAACGGACAGAACAATGTCGCCTGATCGAATTCCCGCTTGGAAGGCGGCCGAACTAACTTCCGCCGCCACTTCCGGGACTTTAACACCCGGTAGGTAGTTCAGGGATGCTGCACCGACAGTGGTCAATTGCACCACCAGCAGGAAATAAGCAAAAACTAAGTTGGCAATTACCCCTGCGCTAATCACGATCGCCCGATCGAGTACGGGGCGATTTCGCAGCAAATTCGGGTCATTGGGGGGAATATTGCTTTCTGGATCGTCATCCGGGAAACCCACGAAACCTCCCAGGGGAAAGGCGCGGATGGCGTATTCTGTTTCCGGGCCTTGGTACTTCCACAGGATGGGGCCGAAACCGATAGAGAAGCGGTTGACGTGAATGTGTTGAAGTCTCGCCGCCAAGAAGTGGCCGAGTTCGTGAACGACAATCAAGATACCTAAAACTGCGATCGCTGCCAAAACTGACATGAAGGATTCCACTAACACTTTTACTTTACTTTGACTTATTTTAATATCTTTTTAATATAGGTGGCGGACGATCGACAATTTTCAGTCAAACTGGAAGATGGTGGTTTTGTTTCGTAAGTCCCGGCGTGGCGATCTACCGGACGCTACCCATACCGATCGCGCGATCGTACCTTACTTTATCTCTAAAACCAATTCCCCATTACCAATTCCCAGTTATCAATTCCCCATTACCAATTCCCAATTATGAAAGACACTTCTTTGAATATTATCGCTATTTCGATCTTCGCCATCACCGTTTCCATATTATTGGGCCCTTTATTCAACTTGCCAGAAGCCGTACCTGCGATCGCCACTTTTTGCCTGTTAGGGCTAGCCACCCTCGACACTTTCCAGTGGCAAGGTCAAGGCGGCACAATTTTAGTAGATTTGCTTGGTGGAAGTTCCAAACAAAAGCGCGATCGTATCCTTCACCACGAAGCCGGACACTTTCTAGTCGCCCACCTGTTAGGAATTCCCGTAAGCAGCTACGCCCTCAGCGCTCTTGAAGCCTTCAAACAAGGTCAAACAGCCCAAGGCGGCGTCCGATTTGAAGACGAACAACTAGCATCTCAACTCCAAAGCGGCACTCTTTCATCCCAAATTATAGACCAATATTGTACAGTGTGGATGGCCGGAATAGTCGCCGAAAAAATTGTTTATGGCAGCGCACAAGGCGGCGTAGAAGACCGCACAAAAATCCGCGCTATCCTCACACAACTGCGCCGTCCCAATTCCGAAATTCAACTAAAACAAAACTTAGCTTCTATGCGAGCAAAAAGCCTGATCGAAAACCATAAATCAGCTTACGAAGCCCTAGTTGAAAAAATGGAAAAAAGAGCGGCAGTTGCTGAATGTTGCGAAATCATCCAGCAAAATCTCTAGCACACAAGTTACGCATTATAGCCTCTTGAACCTGATTTTTTTTTTGTAAACTTATAACTCAAATACGACTCATCCAAAAAAGGTGTAAAGCGCAAATTACTTCTAGGTAAAGCGAGGGACAACATATGCGTCAATCAGTGTTTGTCTGCCCGATATCTGCGGTTTCTGGATCGATCCCGTGACTTATGCAACTCAAGTCTAATTACCAAAAATCAATTACCAATTACCTTGTTCGCAATTACCAAAGCTTCAGAATCATCCCGATCGCCAAAAAAAACTTAGTATTACGGCGTAGCGTGAGTTATACTCCATACTGGAAAGACTGCGACTGCCCAAAAATCCCGAAACAAAAGTTTATGAGCAACACTTCCCCGCCTGAAGCAGCAGCCAACAACCCCGAAACAAAAAAACTCAGTTTCTCAACAAAATTAGCTTACGGTGCCGGCGACCTAGGGCCCGCAATTACGGCGAATGTTCTGGTATTTTTCCTACTGTTTTTCTTTACTAACGTAGCAGGTTTGGCTGCGGGTACTGCTAGCAATATTTTGTTAATCGGCAAGGTTTGGGATGCCATAAATGACCCGATTGTGGGGGTTTTGAGCGATCGCACATCTCATCGCTGGGGCCGCCGCTATCCTTGGATGGTTTACGGCGCAATTCCTTTCGGCATCTTCTTCTTTTTGCAGTGGATTGTTCCCAGCAAAGATCCCACGATATTGTTTTGGTACTATGTGGCGATCGGCATTTTATTTAACACCGCCTACACCGCCGTCAACCTGCCTTACACCGCCCTCACCCCAGAATTAACCAAAGACTACAACGAACGAACTAGCCTTAACAGTTTTCGGTTTTCTTTCTCCATCGGCGGCAGCATTTTGTCACTAATTATCGCGCAAATTATCTTTGCCTTAGTTAAAGATGACAGCCAAAAATACTTAATATTAGGCGCACTCTGTGCAGTGATTTCAGTATTACCTTTATACTGGTGCTTTTTAGGAACCAGAAAACACGTCCTCTCTCAATTGCAAGAAAATCCCGTAGAAGACAATTCAACCTCTTTGCCGATAGGAGAACAGGTGCGAATTGCATTTAACAATCGCCCTTTTTTGTACGTAATTGGAATTTACCTTTGTTCTTGGCTGGGAGTGCAGTTAACAGCTTCAATTTTGCCCTATTTTGTCATCAACTGGATGAGGCTGCCACCAGCAACTTTTACCCAAACTGCGATCGCCGTTCAAGGCACCGCACTCGCCATGTTATTTGTTTGGAGTAAAGTCAGCGAACGCTATGGCAAAAAAGCTGTTTATTTTATGGGCATGAGTTTGTGGATTATTGCCCAAGCCGGACTGTTTTTCCTGCAACCGGGACAAGTAGTCCAGATGTACGTGTTAGCCGTGATGGCCGGGGTTGGAGTTTCCACTGCTTATCTAATACCTTGGTCGATGATACCGGATGTGATTGAACTCGACGAACTCCAAACAGGAGAAAGACGCGAAGGCGTGTTTTATTCGTTTATGGTGTTGCTGCAAAAAATTGGTTTGGCGCTCGGCTTGTGGTTTGTGGGACAAGGATTAGAAAGAGCTGGATTTATTGCCACTATTCAGGGACAAGCCCCTCCCGTACAGCCGGATTCTGCGCTGTTCGCGATTCGAGTCGCGATCGGCCCAGGGCCCACAATTGCTTTAATTTGCGGCATGATTCTCACATATTTTTATCCAATTACTCGCGAAGTTCATGCAGCAATTTTGTTGCAGCTTCGAGAAAAAAAAGTACAGGATAGCTAAGCACATAATCAGCTATGTGGAATGAGTAAACTCAAAAAGTAACAACTACAAACAGCTAATCTTGGCGATATCTATAGCAATCTTCCCATCAATTGCGAACTCTTTCTTTTCTCTTCTACTCGTTACCAGTCTACTCGTTACCAGGCTCTGCCTGCTAACGCAGATCTGGAGGCTCTGCCTCCCTAATCGTGCCGAGGCAGAGCCTCTAAATATGGGTTCCTTTGGCAGATCCTGGGAACCAGTTATAAGTTGTAGGGTGCGTCGCTCGTTTAATCTGGCGCTCCAGGGCGAGAGTTGTTCACATCGACGCACCCTACGTTGATTGAAGTAAGCCGTATTGCCCTATAACCTAGTTTTTCTACGAAAAAACATCACATTCTCGATCGCGCTCCGCCCCGGTACAAACACCCAGAAGCTTGAGCTTTTCGAGATGTCGATCGACTTTGAACTCATCAATTATTAACTTTTATGTCTCTACCGCACTATTGAGAGTAGTTTGTGATAAAGTCATGCCGATAAATAAGTCGATCGACTTAAGCAGTCATCCAGCTCGTCAAAAAGTTTATTATTGAAATACAAGACAGATTTTTCTCGGAAATTGATTCGATTAGTTACAGTTCAAAAAATCTGCGGAAGGCTGCTAATTATATCTATCTGCAAAATGCCCAACTTTTTAGTCGGTCAATCAGCGTGTAATTTAACAGGTGCTACAGTTGATGCCCGACAGAAAAGTGGCAGAATAGAGGAGAAGGCAATAAGCGCGATCGGCTGTTGAGGTGTTATGGCCAATTGTAAAATTTTGGTAAAGTTATCGCGCGATCGGCGACCAAGCTCAGCGACATCCAAAAAAGTGGGTACAGCCGCCCATAAACCCAGAATAGAAGCACAACACAGCAGACAACAATACAGTCGGATACAACTCTCAAGCAATTAGTAAAAAAAATTTGCAGCAGGCAAAACATAGGAATTTAGTTATTTTTGTATATGATGTGGAAGTAGTGAGAACTATTAGCAGGAACTAGAACCGACCAACCAATAATCTCCTGTGATATCCTGAAGTCAATGGTGAAAGTATCAACCAGAAGGGTCGCACAACAAAGCTGACTTTACCCAAAAAATATGAAAGAGGTCAACATGGAAAAAGAACAGGACGCTCATCTCGTACCCATTAGCAACCAGAGCAGACAGGTGCAGCAATTTTCCGTTGACGAGGGAGAAGAGTTAGGCGCGCAGCCTCAGAAAGGATTGAATCTCAACCCGTTGTTTAGGACTCTCGGGCGAAAAGCTCTAGTCATCATTGGGATTGTCGCTCTAGCAGGCGGTGGAATTTATTTTCAGATCAAGCAAAGCAAGAAAACATATCAAGGCGATTTTCGGCTGCTAGTGGAACCCATAACAACGGAGGCAAGAATTACTGACCCCGCTGCTCTCGCCAATCGCAGCGAGGGGGGGGGAGTGCCTAATCGAGATTTTTTTAGTTTGGACTACGCAACTCAACTGCAAATTCTCCAGAGTCCTCAGATGCTATCGGCTATTACGAAACAAGTCCAAAAAAAATATCCAAAAATGACCGAGGAGCTTCTTCAAAAAGGATTACTCGTTTTGCGCCTCGGAGACGATGAGTTGACGCAAACTAAAATTTTGGAAGTTCGTTTCATGGCGCAGGAACCAAAATTAATTGAGTTTGTTTTACAAGAAGTTAAAAAGAAATATTTAAAGTACAGCCTTGACGAACGCAAGAGTCGCATTGGTGAAGGTGTTAATTTTATTGAAAACCAGCTTCCGGGACTTAGCAAGCGCGTAAATGACCTGAAGTCGGATTTACAGGTGATACAGCAGCAGCAAAAAATTACAGATCCTAAAGAACAAGGCGCGCAATTGATCCAGCAAGTTCGCACCGTAGAAACTTTAGAGTTAGAAACTCAAAGGCTGCTGCAGGAACAGAAAACGCTGTACGCTAACTTGCAAAAGCAATTAGATTTTACACCAAATGAAGCTATTGCCGCTTCAGCTTTAAGCGAAGAACCTCAATATAAAGAGTTGCTGACCAAGGTTAAGGAAGTAGAAGGTCAGATTGCTATAGAAACAGCTCGTTTTAAATCTGCTAACCCGATAGTGGAAGCTTTAGAGCGCAAGCGGGCAAATTTAGTAGCTTTGCTCAACCAGCAAACGGAGCGAATTTTGGGGCAAAATTTAGTAGGCCCTGAAGCCAATGCTAAAGTTCAGAATTTTCAAAATTCGATTCGCATAGGCTTGATCAAACAATTGGTTGATACTGCTAACCAAGTTCAAGTTTTAGAAGCTCGCAGTCAGGCGATCGCCCAAACAAAAAACAATTTGAGCCGACAAGCAAGAGAATTTCCCAGCATAGCTCGTCGCTACAACGAACTGCAACAGCAATTAGACATAGCAGCCCGCACCCGCGATCAACTTTTAACTCAGCGAGAAACTCTGCGCGTCCAAGCAGCTCAAAGCCAAGTACCTTGGGAAGTAATTTCTGAGCCCCGGATACCGCGAGATCCTAAGAGTGGCAATTATATTCCCGTAGCCACGAAAAATGCCAACAAATTTTTCATGGCAATTGTTGGGGGGCTAGTTTTGGGTGTGGCCGTGGCTATCCTGATTGAAAAGTTACGCAATATTTTCTACTCTGCTGATGATGTTAAAGATGCGTTTGATGCGCCTTTATTGGGAGTGATTCCTCGGGACAAAAATGCTAAAAAATTTCCGCCTTCTATTGCTAATTCCTATACTTATCTTGAAAAAAAAGAGGGGAATAAAAAAATAGCTTCGGAATTTATAGAAGCTTTTGACTCTCTTTATACTAATATTCGTTTTCTGTCTTCAAATCGAACTATTGGATCTTTGGCAGTTGGTTCGGCTACAGTTGGCGAAGGCAAATCTACCGTTGCTTTAAACTTAGCTCACGTCGCAGCGCTGGCTGGCCAACGAGTGCTGCTAGTAGATGCCGATTTGCATTCGCCCAGCTTGCACTTGCTCTTGGGACTGCCTAATCTCAAGGGATTGAGCAACTTGCTCGACGACAGTAAACACGAACCCAATGAAATTATCCAGCGATCGCATCTAGAAGATAATCTTTTTGTATTAACTGCGGGTCTTCCTATTCCCGGTGTTGCCAGACGGCTTGCTTCATCTGGGATGCAGTATTTAATGGATGAACTTCACGCAACATTTGACTTAATTATTTACGATACCCCACCGCTGCTTGATAGTAAAGATGCGAATTATCTAGCGGCGCGCACAGATGGAATACTGATGGTTGTAGCAGTTCGCCAGACCAAGTTTTCTGCAGTCAAAAAAGTTTTCAGTCAATTAGAAAATTTTGGCATACCCTGCTTGGGTACAGTTGCCAATCATGCCACCAAAGGTAAGAAGTATCAAGCATCTAAATCATTAGCTTTGGAAGATAAAAATGAATATTTAAATTTTATACCAGTAGAGTCTGGCATCCGCAAACTAGCTCCGAAAAAAGAGTGATACCATCTCGCAAAACGACGACAATCATCAGATTTGTTTGATCGTTTGGAGTTTAGTCCGGGAGCATCTCATTTTTGTAAAAAGTATTTTTTTGCTTTAGTGCGAGCGTCCCCGCTCGCGAGTATTGTACAGCTCGCGAGCGGGGACGCTCGCACTCTTAATTGCTCGTTACTTTCGCTCTGCCTGGTAATGCAGATCCGGAGGCTCTGCCTCCTTTTATCTCGCAACTTACAGGAGAGAGGACTGTAGGAGATGCTTAAGTTATTAAGTTTTCGATCCTTAGTCCGCACTACGAACGAACCGTTTTTTTATTGATATGCCGGACATGATATGAGGACTAAACTCCGAAGGAGTGAACTTTTACAAATTTCAGACTCTGGTTCAATTTTCCAGATTAATTTGTGGAGTAAATCTCAAAGCTTAAATCGACTGATGGCGGACTAATTCTCATCCGGGTTAATAGGAAATGTTACGATAAAATTAGTCCAGCCATTGCTGCTTTCTACCTCAATTTTTCCCTGCAACTGTTCGACAAGTTTTTGCACCAAAGCTAAACCCAAACCTGTACCTCCTTGTTTCCAGGGGTCAGCGTTGGGAACTCGATAAAATTTATCAAAAATTCGGGGCAGTTCCTGTATCGAAATGGACGATTGATTGCTGAGTTTAAATTGGATGAAGGAAGTCAAATCAGTTGCTTGGATCAGATTTTTCCCGCTTCCTGTCTCTTCCCAGTATCCATTTTTGCACTCAACTTTGAGAGAGATTTCGCCGTCATTGGCGGTATATTTACAGGCATTGTTGAGGATTTCTGCTAAAATTCGTCCCAAACTAGCGCGGTTGGAACTGATCGTGGGGAGGTGAGAATCGCACTCGACTCGCAAATGCTGGTGGCGGTTCTGGGTGCGGGTGTAAAATGGCTCGATAATCGCAGGCAGCCAGACTTCTAAGTTTACTGGTTCGAGATCGATCGGGCAAGCTGCTGCTTCGAGGCGCTGCAAATCGAGCAAAGCATTAATCAAATCGGTTTCTCTAGTACATTCTGTTTCTAAAATTTCTAAATAAATCTGCCGTCGGTCTGGTGTGGGAGAAACTTTCAGCATATGAATAGCCATTTTCATATTGGCTAAAGGCGTGCGTAATTCGTGAGAAACTGTGCTTAGAAATTCATCTTTGAGAACGTTTAAATGCTGGAGTTCCTGCACTTTTTGCTGCAATTGGGCGGTGCGTTCTTGGACTTGGCGTTCCAGGTCGGTGTTGAGATTTTGTACTTGCTGGTAGAGTTGGGCTTGCTGAATGGCGATCGCGATTTGAGTTGCCAGTTGCAGCAGCAAATCCACTTCCGAAGGTTGCCACTGCCGCGATTTAGAACACTGATGGACGCACATCACGCCCCACAAATTGCTGTCTTGCAAAATTGGTACAATCAAATAAGCTTTGATTTGCGCTTGCTGCAAGCGCGCAGATGTTTCGGCATTCAAATTAGCTTGCTCGATGTCGGGGACGGCGTATATTTCCTGTTCGATCGCCAGCGCAGATTCATGCCACATTGTATCTGGCATGATTTCTCCCAAGATTGAAGACCACTTGGAGGCAACGGATTCTGCCACGACAATGCCCAAATCCTTCGACTCCAAACGCACGATCGCTACTCTGTCGGCGTGCAGAACTTGCCGGACTTCATCGACGCTGGCGTTGAGAATTTCTTCGAGGTTTAAGGATTGGTGAATCCGCAAGGAAATTTGAGTTAACAGCCGATCGCGCTGCACCTGTTCGTGGAGTTTGGCAGTCCGTTCGCGCACCTGCTGTTCCAATTTGGCATTGCGGCTTTGCAGCAGTTCCAATTTTTCCGCTTGCAGTTGATAAACCGACTGCTGCAACTGTTTGACAACTCGGTACATTTCTGTCGGATCGAGGACTCGAAGCAAGCTGGTTTGGGTAATAATTCCCAACAGTTCTCCGCGCCCCCCGCACACGACCAACCGCTGCACTTGTTGCTGCTGCATTTGTTTGTGCGCCGTCCACAGGGAATCGGAAGGTTGCAGAAATTGCAGGGGAGTTCTCATGACTTTTTGAGCTGGGGTTTGCTCGAAATTTACTTCGAGAAACAGTGCCTGCACGATGTCGTATTCGGTAATAATTCCCAGAGGTTGCTGAAAGGAATAGTGAAAAATGGAGGTATAGTCATCTTTGGGCTTCTCCATTGTCAATTCTTTGTTTTTTGTAATGACTACGCAACTGACTTGATGCTCTGACATCAGTTCGGCTATGCTCAGCAGCGACGCGGTGTGGGGCGCTGTAATTGGCGTAGTCATCAATTCTGCTACCCGCCGCAATTTCAGAATGTTTGAAGGCTGCAATACTTGGCGAATTCTTTCCCTCGTGAGCACTCCTACCAAGTGGCGAAATTGATTGACGATCGGCAAATAGCGAATTTTGTGCTGGCGAAATAAGGATAAAGCGCCGAACACGTCTTGATCCTCGGATGCTGTGAGGACAACCGACACCGGAGACATGATGTCGGAAATTGGTATTTTGTGCAGGGCTCCTTTTTTCTGAGTGTCTATTTTGCCAGAAGCGATCGGCCTCACTAAGTCGGCGGGAGTTAATATCCCCAGTAACAGCCCGCGGCTGGGGTTGTCGGATAAGTTGTCTGTGGTAATAGTCTGCTGGTCTTGCACCACGAGCACGCAGCAGGCCCGCACCTGTTCCGGCGGGGAGACTTCGGTCATCGCCCCCGGTTCTGAGGGTAAAGGTGTTTTGGTTAGGGGACAACTATTTTCCAACTGACTCATCAGGGCGATCGCCGCTGCTAAGGAAGTTTCTGGTACGGCGGTTAGCGGGTAGCGGTCGATCGCCTGTTCTAATGCTGAGGAGTAAAAGGGTGGGTGGTAAAAGGACATAATTGATGGGGCAGGTTGTCAGAGGGCGGCTAATACCATTTTCGATTGTGGATGGGGAATGATTGATTGTATAAGGGTTTGGAGTGCGGGCTACCGAGTTGCATTTTAGGGGAAACTGGTATAAATATCGGCAAAGCGTTAGGGAATGAGAGAAACACCAGAAACACCTAGCCTGTGCTTGGGATTTTTATAATAGACTTTCTAATTGATTATTTCCATTAATCCGAGTTTTCGCTCGATAGTGCGATCGGTTTGCAATCTCAAATGGGGGCGGTTTTTACTGCCTGCTTTTAACCAGAGACTCACTTATAATCAAAATAACCAGAATGTAAAGTTTTACTACAAGATTTACCGATAATGACAACTTTAAGCTTAGAGCAAATTGCAGCCAAGTTAGAAAGCGAAAATTCTGCCGATCGCATGGTGGCTTTGGCTAACTTGCGGAACGTCCCTGCAGCAGAGGCTGTACCTTTGATTAAAAAGGTGTTGAACGATGAAAGTTTGCAAGTGCGATCGATGGCTGTGTTTGCTCTCGGAGTCAAACCAACTCCTGAGTGCTATCCCATTCTAGTCAAATTATTAGAAACTGAACCTGATTACGGCATTCGCGCTGATGCTGCGGGTGCTTTGGGCTATCTGGAAGATATCCGAGCTTTTGAGGCTTTGGTGCGCGCTTTTTATGAGGATACTGAATGGCTGGTGCGCTTTAGTGCTGCTGTTTCCCTGGGAAATCTCAAAGATCCCCGGGCTCGCGACGTGCTGCTGAAAGCTCTCGAATGCGAGCAAGTGGTGATTCAGCAGGCGGCGATTTCGGCTTTGGGGGAAATTAAGGACATTGGCGCGATCGATCGCATCCTCGATTTTGCTCAGTCGGAAGATTGGCTGACGCGGCAGAGGCTGGCTGAAGCTTTGGGCAATTTGCCGAATGCCAAAAGCATCTCGGCTTTGAAATACTTAGAAAAAGATAGCAATTCTCAAGTATCTCTTGCGGCAACAATTTCTCTCGATCGTTTGTCAAAAGCAGAAGGATAACAGATATTTTCTACCTTATTTTGTAAGTGTTTCATTTCCGCGCTTTGAAGCCGGGATGAAACACTGATCGCCTAATTTATTTAGCCCTCTGCTAGAGCAACCGATTTCTCAGTTCTTGAGGTGACAAAACGGGAATCGGCGACCCTGCGAATCCATTCACATCCCGAGTAACGATCGCCTCTAACTCTAACTCGATCGCACACGCTATCTGCACCGCATCTTCAAAATCCGGCAATTCCAGCGCAATCGCTTGCTCCAAAACCTCTCGATCCACCGCACAAATTTCCATCAATGCCAACAGTCGAGTTACGGCGGCAATCGCAGATTCAGAACTCTTGGTTTGTCGTCCAACCAAATAATGCACATCCGTAACCGTTGTCGCCGACATAAACCCTTCAACTCGCCCCGATTCAACTGCATTCAGTAAAAAAGCAGCATCCGCTACAAAAGGTTCGCGGGCAAGCATTGCATCCAGTAAAACATTGGTATCGAATAAAACTTTCATCACAGATACTTTTGCACTAACCGCTCATCTAACATTGCCTTTACTTCGGCATCTGTAGGTGGTGGCGCATCCGTTTTCGCAATGCCAATTAAACTAGCGGCTAAACCCTTCGGTTTTACCTTCGATCGGGGTTTCGGTTGGAGCGATCGCATCAAAGCATTAATTAACTGCCATCGCTCCTCGGCCGACAACCTCAGTGCTCGGTCTTGAAGTTCGCGTAACGTCATAGTAATTGTTTTTGACAGAAAGCATGGGACAAGCAGGCAAGTATATAAATACCCCCGCTTCAAATTTTAGCGACTCAAGTGATATAATGTTAGCTGCTTAAAAACACTTAATTTTTCGGGAGAGGGAGTTAAATGCCCTACAGTCAATTTAGCGTAGAACAAATTAAGGCAACTTTCGGCATCACCTTGGCTAGAACGGTTGGCTTGTTTGCCGATATCCCTGAAATAGAACCCAGCAATTTTTTGCAAGAAACTTTGCAATTCAATCTGCCTTTAGCATTAGAGATTAATTCTGAGAAAGCTCGCTCCGAGCTAATTGTCGCGCCGATATTAGTTGAGATCAAAAAACGGCTCCCTGAACGGATGAGTTTATTTTCAGGTCGAGAATTCAATGTAGACGCTGCTAGGGGTTTGAGCGGTTATTGCGATTTTCTAATTAGCCGATCGCCCGAACAGCTAGTCATTGAATCCCCAGTTATCGCCTTGGTTGAAGCCAAAAATGATAATATTCAATCCGGCTTAGGACAGTGCATGGCAGAAACGATCGCAGCACAAATCTTTAACGAGCGTCACGAAAATGATATTCAGACAATTTATGGAGTTGTGACAACTGGGAGTATCTGGAAATTCTTTAAGCTAGAAGGAATTGCGATCGAGATTGACACAGACGAATATTTTATCAATAATGTTGCTAAAATCCTCGGTATCTTAATAAATTTTATAGAGTCTTGAGTAAAACCAGAATGTATTATCTAAGCCGATCGGGCAAATCGCAAGTTAAAATAGTTGTTGACATCCTTTAACCAAAGCCAGCCATGAATCAAGCGCCCAATCCTTTTAACTCAAATCCCTCGAATCCGCTAGACCCCTTGGATCAAGAACTTGACGAGCAAGGTCAAGAGTTGCCGAGCCAGTACCACCCGGCTACTAAAAAAACTCTGCAAAAAGGCTTTCTCATCCTGGTAGTTATCGGGGTAGTTATTGGGGGAATTCTATCTGTAGGGGTGATTTCGCTGATGCAAAAGGCCGGATTGACTGATGTGCCGGCGCGGGTACAGAGTCCGAAGTAATATCATGTCCGTTGAATTGCCCGCTATCAAATTTTGTCGTCTAGGATGGGCGGGTTTATAGATATTGTCGGTGTGAATTGCAGATGGTTGGTGAAACCCGCCCCCTACCAGTATTGCTGTTAATTTACTGGACTAGATATAATATTTAGTCGGAATGTTCTGTCGGTGCTAAATTAACTTATTTTCTGGGATGAAGTTTGAGAAAATATGATGTTTTATATGGATTTTTTCAAAAGATAGCTACCGTGCCCGACGGTGAGGAGGTTCTCGCATTCCCCAAACCGTTGCTTTTCTTCCTTTTTCCTGATGACGTTGGACGTTCGATCGGGGGGACAGCACTAATGACTGATGACTAATGACTTCGGGAGCATCTCAGTTTTGCAAAAAGCATTTTTTTTATTGAGCGTGCGAGCACCTAAGCGAGCTCGCGTATTGTACAACTCGCGAGCTCTTAAGCTCGCACTATAAATGCAAAACTGAGATGCTCCCAATGACTTCTTCCTTCTTCCTTCTTCCTTCTTCCTTCTTCCTTCTTCCTTCTTCTTCCTTCTTCCTTCTTCCTTCTCCCATAATTGATGGTGAAAAATTCTCAAATTGCGCCCGATCGCACTTCTCAACTGCAGATTTCCGAAAAACTTGTTTCGGCTGGCTTTCACGCGCTTTCTGACCCCCTGCGGATTCAGATTTTGGAGTTGCTGCGGGAACAGGAGTTGTGTGTTTGCGATTTGTGCGATCGGCTTTCTGTTCCTCAGTCTAAACTCTCTTTCCACCTCAAAACTCTAAAAGAAGCCGGTTTAGTTCGCAGTCGCCAAGAAAGCCGCTGGGTCTACTACAGCCTCAATTTAGCTCAGTTTGTCGCCCTCGAACAGTACCTCGCCGAATACCGCCGGTTCAGTCAGATGCTGCCGGCGCGCCCTTGTGCTGACGCGGGTTGACCCATCAATATTTTTTGATAAGTAATATCATGTCCCCTAAAGTAACTGCTATTGGTTTGTAGTTAGGACTTCAGTCCTGTCTTGATGTGGACTAAAGTCCTCACTACGAACCAAGAGAGTTGACGCATATTGGTTTGATCGTTCGGACTTCAGTCCTGTCTTGATGCGGACTAAAGTCCTCACTACGAACCAAGAGGGTTGACATATCAAGTTTTTTTGATATGATATATTTGAACCAATGAGTTGATAGCAATGGGTGCAACAGCAAAGAAGTTAGCTTCAGGGGCGAGAGATTGCAGCCGAGAAGCGATCGCCGAAGGCCTCGGTACGTTTATTCTAGTTTTTGCCGGCACTGGCGCGGTGATGGTTAACAAAATTAGCGGTGGTTCTTTAACTCATTTGGGCGTTAGTTTTGTATTTGGTGCGGTTGTAGCTGCGATGATTTACGCGATCGGGCATATCAGCGGCGCGCACTTTAACCCAGCCGTAACTTTAGGATTTTGGGCGAGCGGGTTTTTCCCAAAATACAAAGTTTTGCCTTATATTTTGGCGCAGTGTGCGGGGGCGATCGCAGCTTCCGCGCTGCTGTTAATTACTTTAGGAAAAGTAGCAAATCTCGGTGCAACTATCCCTCTTAACGGCAACTGGTTGCAGTCTCTAATTTTAGAAACAGTTCTGACTTTTATCCTGATGTTTGTGATTCTAGGTTCGGGACTTGATAGGCGCGCTCATATCGGCTTTGCTGGGATAGCAATTGGGTTAACTGTAGGCTTAGAAGCTGCATTTATGGGGCCGATTACCGGAGCGAGCATGAATCCGGCGCGATCGCTCGGGCCTGCGTTAATTGGTGGGATTTGGGAACACCACTGGGTTTACTGGGTTGCTCCGATTTGGGGCGCGCAGTTAGCAGTCGCTGTTTACCGACAATTATCTAACGGATTTCGGGATTTTAATTAAAAATATCATGGAAAGATTCACGCACAAACCGAGAATTTTGTTTTTATATGGCTCTTTGCGAGAGCGTTCTTACAGCCGTTTGTTAGCAGAAGAATCAGCTATAATTATTGAGGGCTTCGGTGCCGAAGTTCGGTTTTTCAATCCTCTGGAATTGCCGATTTATGGCAGCGTTCCCGATACGCATCCGAAGGTTCAGGAATTGCGGGAATTGAGTTTGTGGTCGGAGGGTCAAGTGTGGTCTAGTCCCGAAATGCACGGCAATATTACGGGCATTTTGAAAAATCAAATTGACTGGATTCCTTTAAGTATTGGGGCTGTCAGACCAACTCAAGGCCGCACTTTGGCGGTGATGCAAGTCAGCGGCGGTTCGCAGTCTTTTAATGCTGTTAATACTTTGAGGATTTTGGGCCGCTGGATGCGGATGTTTACGATTCCTAATCAGTCTTCGGTTGCTAAGGCTTATCAGGAGTTTAATGAGGATGGGACGATGAAGGATTCGCCTTTCCGCGATCGGGCGATCGACGTAATGGAGGAACTTTATAAATTTACCATGTTGTTGCGGGAGCAAACGGACTATTTGACCGATCGCCACAGCGAACGCAAAGAACAAGCCGCTAAGGAGGCGATCGCCCTAGCAAATCGCGCCCTTGAAGTTAATTAAGGCGATCGGGCCGCGTTCCTAGTGAGGACTTTAGTCCTCTGATTGATGCGGACTAAAGTCCTCACTACGAACCAATTTTATCGAGAGAACATCATATCATAAGTAGCAAAAACCATGAAAAAAGTAATGTTCGTTTGCAAAAGAAACTCCTGCCGATCGCAAATGGCAGAAGGATTCGCTAAAACCATCGGAAATGGCAAAATTGCCGTCACCAGTTCCGGCTTAGAATCAAGCAGAGTTCACCCGACAGCAATTCAAGTCATGTCAGAAATCGGCATTGATATCACAGATCAAACATCTAACCCATTAAGCGAATTCAATGCAGAAGACTACGACGCAGTAATTTCTCTGTGCGGCTGCGGCGTGAATTTACCCGAAGCATGGGTATTGCGAGAAGTATTTCAAGATTGGCAACTCGATGATCCCGACGGACAACCTATCGAAACTTTTCACCGCGTTCGAGGTGAAATTAAAGCACGAGTTGAAAAATTAGTTGACTCTCTCAAATAAGATTAATAGTCCTCGACACACGGGTGGTCAGAAACCGGGTTTTTTTCGAGAAGATGCGTTACAGCCCGCAAAAACCGTAAAAAACCCGGTTTCTTTGGTTTTGATGCGTCCACGACTATGATGATTCAATACGCTTGGGTGAAGGCAGATCCCCCCTAACCCCCCTTAAAAAGGGGGGGATCAGAACTTGCTCAAAGTCCCCCTTCTTAAGGGGGATTTAGGGGGATCTCCGGGGGGTCAACAGTGTTAACTGAACTGTATTGTATGATAATTAGTGCTAAATTATGAGAGGCGTTCCGCCGGAACGCCTCTACATTCGTTGCTAGCACAGACCGAAAAATTTAGCACATGATTCAGACTGCAATCACGCCTTTCAAAAACAAACTCAACTCAGCTTTAACTAAAAAGCAGATTACAGTTTTACAAATTAATCTCGGCAAACGCTGCAACCTCGCTTGCACTCACTGTCACGTAGAAGCTAGCCCAACACGAACAGAAGAACTTTCCCCGGAAATATGCGACCAATTAATCGAAATCATTCGCCGTTTTCCTCAAATTCAAACTATTGACCTCACTGGCGGCGCTCCCGAGATGCTTTACGGTTTTAAACCGCTGGCGGAAGCAGCCAGGGCAACAGGTAAAGAGGTAATTGTTCGTTCTAATTTGACGATTTACTTTGAAAAGGGTTTTGAAGATATTCCCGAATATTGCGCGCAACACCAACTTAGAATAGTTGCTTCGCTTCCCTGCTACCAAGCTGACAATGTTGACAAAATGCGCGGTAGCGGTGTTTTTGACAGTTCGATTCTGGCGCTGCAAAAGCTAAATCAGTTGGGATACGGGAAAAACCCAAATTTGATTCTGGATTTGGTGTACAATCCGCAAGTGCCGACAACAGATAAGTTTTCGCTAACAGCGGAACAAGGCAAGTTACAGCGAGATTATCAGGTTTATTTAGCTGAAAATTTTGGGATTTGTTTTAATCACTTGTTCACGATTACTAATTTGCCTGTGGGACGGACTAAGTTTCATTTAGAACATAAGAAACTTCACAAGCCTTATCTGGAATTTTTGGAGGATAATTTTAATCCCGGTACTGTGGAGCATTTAATGTGCCGCAATGAATTGTCGATCGACTATTTGGGCAATGTCTACGACTGCGATTTTAACCAAATGGAAAATCTGCCGGCTAAAACTCGCAGCGGGGAAAGGATAACTGTTGCTAAATTGCTGGAATCTGGCAGTTTAGATGTGATTCAAGAGGTACAAACTGCTGCTTATTGTTACGGCTGTACGGCGGGTTGCGGTTCTAGCTGCGGCGGCACTTTGACTTGAGAAGGAAGAAGGCCCTTCGGCTTCGCTCAGGGTAAAAAGAAGGAAGAAGGAAGAAGGAAAAAGGAAGAAGGAAGAAGGAAGAAGGAAGAAACTATGCTCTTGGGCCCGATTCCCGATTCCCGATTCCCCATGCTTTTGGGCCCAATGCCCCATGCCCATATTATTGAGAATGGAGATTTTAAGCAATGAATGATTCGCGATCGCCCGATGAAAAAAATCCGCCGCCATCCCAAAGGTGGAAACTGTTTTTAGGGATTGCTTTAGCTGCGGTTTTGATTGTTGCGGCACAGTTTTTTAACTTTCAAGCAATTCTGAAAAACGCACTCTCGGCGATCGCCAGTCTCGGCCCTTGGGGCCCGGTAGCTTTTATTCTAATTTACATTGTCGCTACGGTTCTATTTATTCCCGGTTCTTTGCTGACTCTCGGTTCTGGCGTTTTGTTCGGAGTCGTTGGCGGCACAGTTTGCGTTTCCCTCGGCTCGGTTTTGGGCGCAACTTGCGCTTTTTTAATAGGAAGGTATTTAACTCGCGATTGGGTTTCCAAACAGATAGAAGGAAATCCCAAATTTCAGGCGATCGACTCCGCAGTTGCCTCTGAAGGATGGAAAATTGTCCTGCTGACGCGACTTTCGCCAATTTTCCCGTTTAATTTGCTCAACTATGCTTTTGGAGTCACGCAGGTATCTCTCAGGGACTATTTTTTCGCATCTTGGATCGGCATGATTCCCGGAACTGTGATGTATGTTTATATCGGTTCCCTGGCTGGGAGTTTGGCGGCACTCGGAGCCGAAGGGCGATCGCGCACTGCTGCTGAGTGGGCTCTCTACGGCATTGGTTTGCTAGCAACGATCGCCCTCACCGTTTATGCAGCCCGCTTGGCCAAAAAAGCTTTAGACGAAAAAATTTCTCCTTAAAGCCACAGCGCAAATTGGTAAAATTGTCAATACGGTTTTGCCCATAATTTATAATACATAGCTAATTTAAAAAACTCCGTATTTTCTCTGTGTTATTTACAAAAATTTTGTTATACAAACGAGATAGATATTAAATATATCGTAAAGCACTAACCTCCAGAAAGTACACTCAAAGGTCAAAATACAAAATTGATGTCAAAATAGAATGCGATCTTGCGATCGAAATAAAAATAGTTGGCAGCCAGAAATCCACATCCCGATCGGCCAAACCTAGGAGGACTCAAGTGGGATAATCGTAGTGCTGTCTCGCTCGGGGCCAACAGCACTCGAAAAAAAATGTTTTTTACAGAGCCGGAGATGCTCCCATTCAAGTCCTCACTGCTGGCCTTATATTAATTCTGCCTAATGACCAATGCCGTTCGATCGATTTGACTCTCGACGAGAACATTTGATGATGCAAAAACCAGCAAATCAAGCCCGACCAGTTTCTGCGCCGCCGCCCCACCAAGGGCAAAAACTGCGCCATTTTTGGCAAAACATCAGCATCAGCGCTCAATCGCGCTGGCAGCAACTGCAAAGTCTTTGGCAGCACAGACGGCAGCGCCGCCATATGCTGACCCTGCTAATTCTCGGCAGCACGGCTTTAACCATTAGCACAACTGCTTGCGTAAGCTATTTTTTTGTGCGCGGACTAATTATCGACAATTTAAAGGAAATAGCACTATTAAAACTACAAAAAGGTACCGATGAAATCGATCGCTGGCTCAGCAGCCGCAAAGCAGAAATAGAAACCATCGCTTACTCTCCAAAGGTTCGCACTCTCAATTGGGAATTAGTCGAACCCCGGTTGCAAGGAGAAATATACAGGTTAAAAGAGTATTTCATCCTGTCATTAATTCAACCCGACGGCTCACTAATCAGCACTCTAGACAACCGCACGAACATCAAAGACCGCCAACACTTTAAAAAAGCAATGGCCGGGCAGATCAACGTTTCCGACCCGCTGATCGGCCGCAGTACACAAGTTTCGACGATCGTCGTTTCAGCTCCTATTTGGGCCTTGCCACAGGCTCCCAATCAAGTAATTGGAGTCCTCTCGGGCAGCATTAAATTAGACAGAGTAGCAAATGTTGCTAACAGCCTGCATTACGGTTCCGAGAGTTATGCTTTTGCGCTCAATTCAGAAGGAGTGCCAATTGTTCATCCCAACAATAACTTAATCGGAAATAGCGATCTGCCTGCTCCAAGTTTTTTACAGTCACAAGATTCCGCACTCTCCACAATTGCGCGGCACATGATCGATCGCCAGACGAACATCGAACTGGTAAAAATAGATAACAAATGGGTGTATGCGGTCTACGCTCCCCTCCAGGAAGTGAACTGGTCGATGGCCTTAATAATTCCCCGCGAAAATATTGAATCCCAACTGCAAGCATTAAATTTGCTGACATCCGTCGTCGTCGGACTGCTCGTCCCGGCAATGCTAGCAGCAATTTGGCTAATTTATTCCTCGGAAAACAATCGCGCCAGAGCCGAGCGAGAAGCCATGCTCAACCGGATTGCTGGACGCATTCGCGCTTCTCTAGAATTAGACAAAATCGTGCAAAGTACAGTCGAAGAAATAATAAATTTGCTGCATCTAGAACGATCGGCTTTTGGTTGGTACGAACCGCAAAACAAAACTTTACAAATTTTGTGGGAATGTTCCCAATTTGATTGTCCGACACAAGCCATAAACTTTGAGCCTTACTTGGTGGGAAATTTGTCAGTAGGGAGCGACCAATCCGAGCCAATTATTTTTATGGCCGACACTTGGACTCGGGGTACAAGTCAACCGCTCGAACTGAAAGCTAATAGCTATTTAGCCGTGCCTGTCCCGACTCAAAACCAGCGACAGGGTTATTTAATTTGCAGCCACGCTACTCAGTGGTTTTGGAGCGGGGAGGAAATTCAACTATTAAAAGCTGTAGCAGACCAATTGGCGATCGCCATTAATCAATCTCACCTTTACACTCAAACCCAAGACCAAGTAAAACTGCTCAATAGTGCCTTACACGAACTGAAAAAGACTCAAACCCATTTAGTACAGAGCGAAAAAATGTCATCCCTGGGTCAAATGGTGGCGGGGATAGCGCACGAAATCAACAACCCGGTTAACTTCATTTCGGCTAATTTGCCTCACACCACAAAATATACTAAAGATTTATTAGAATTGGTTAGTTTGTACAAACAAACATTCCCAGAAGTACCCCCGGAAATTGCCGATTTGACCGAAGAAATCGAACTAGATTTTATCGAGGAAGATTTGCCGAATATATTGAATTCTATGAAAATAGGAACCGAACGCATTCGCAGCATAGTTCTTTCTTTACGCAACTTTTCTCGCCTAGATGAATCAGACAAAAAGCAGGCGGACATTCACGAAGGCATGGAAAATACCTTGCTGCTGCTCTCCAACAAAATCAAAAATGGAATTTATATAGTCAAGAGATACGGAAAAGTGCCTTTAGTAGACTGCTATCCGTCTCAGCTCAATCAGGTGTTTATGAACTTACTGAGCAATGCGATCGATGCCTTGAACGAGATCGATCGCCTGGATAAAATCATTACTATTTCCACAGGAGTAGTTCGCGAACATAGCACGAAATTTCTGAAAGTGGCGATCGCCGACAATGGCCCAGGCATTCCCGAAAGCGTTCAAGACCAAATTTTTAACCCATTTTTTACTACAAAACCTGTGGGAAAAGGCACTGGTTTGGGGTTAGCAATCAGCTACAAAATTGTGGTGGACGGACACGGCGGCAGCATCAAAATTTCTAAACCTCCGGGCGGCGGGACGGAGTTTGTGGTAAAAATTCCGATTAATAACGAGCGGCAAGAAGCAAGCAATAAAAGGGAAGTTGGGCAACGAGTAATGTAGGGGAGGTAATGGATAGAGGTTCGAGGAGACAAACAGCTTTAATTAATGCTAAGTTTACTGGTGTTAGCTAAAATTAAAAGAGTTTTTGTGAAAGGAGTTTTATGGCTGTTGGTAAGGATACAATTTTCGAGCGCTTTTTGTCGCCGCTGATCCGACTGGCGATCGACGAAGAAGCAATCAAACGACTCTACGAAGGTACCGACTGGGAAACAGCGGGCGATCGCCACCGACAACCAAACCTAGTTTATCCCGAATATTACAGCAGCCAAAACTTTCACGGCATCAAAGGCGGCTACCTCAACCCCAGTGCCGCCGTTTCCTACGATCCAATCACGCAATACGTTTTGCCACCCCACGAAACAGTCGCCAGACAATGTTTAATTGACGCTGTGCGGGTCAAACCGCGCCGAATCATCGATTTGGGATGCGGCACCGGTTCGACAACCCTGATGCTCAAACAAGCCTTTCCCGAAGCGGAAGTTGTCGGCCTGGACTTGTCGCCTTATATGCTGGTAGTCGCCGAAATGAAGGCGCAAAAAGCCGGCTTAAATATCGAGTGGTTGCACGGAAATGCTGAAAGCGTGGGTTTTGCTGACAGCAGCTTCGATTTAGTCGCAGCTTCCTTGCTGTTTCACGAAACGCCGCCTGCTGTGTCGCAGGCAATTTTGCGAGAAAGTTTCCGACTGCTGAAGGTTGGGGGACAAGTGGCAATTTTGGACGGAAATCAAAAAACTTTGCGGCAGACAGAGTGGCTGACTGATATCTTTGAGGAGCCTTATATTAAGTCTTACGCGGCTGGTAGCGTCGATGCTTGGATGGGGGCGGCTGGCTTTGCAAGGGTGCAAACTCAGGAGCACTGGTGGGTGCATCAGGTGACGCAGGGCGTGAAACCTCTACCTGGAGAAGAGTTGGAACCTGTGCGTCAGGGGAATGTGTGGAATTTGGGCGATATTGCTCCTGATTTTGAGGGCGATTTACCGGGGATTCCAGCTCCTGCTTGATTTGTTAACAGTTGACAGTTAACAGTTGACAGTTAACAGTTAACAGTTAACAGTTAACAAATAACAAATATAGCCTTTCTCAGAAAGATGAGGTACGCGAACGGCATAGGGCATAGGGCATAGGGCATAGGGCATAGGGCATAGGGCATAGGGCATAGGGCATAGGGCATAGGGCATAGGGCATAGGGCA